>Ga0209498_1000232_pt1 | contig 33425 bp, 31 predicted proteins | sample WalLakDeSediment_FD_184131 | JGI IMG/M metagenome (GOLD analysis project Ga0209498, IMG submission 184131) | Lake sediment microbial communities from Walker lake, Nevada to study Microbial Dark Matter (Phase II) - Walker Lake 11/02/13 Deep... | ecosystem: Environmental > Aquatic > Freshwater >...
CCAAGGGTCTGGTGCCGACGCGCAGAATCGAACTGCGGACCTGCCGATTACGAATCGGCTGCTCTACCAGCTGAGCTACGTCGGCGTGGGGCGCATGATAGCCGAGCGGGGCGCCCGGCAACAACGTAAGGGGCTATTGGGCCTTGCGCGGACCGACCCGGATCACCACGTCCACGCCGAGCACCTCCATCTCCGACGAGAGGCCGGGCAGGTCGGTGATTTCCACCTGGGCAGGCGCCACGTCCTCCAGCCTTCCCGAGTCGGTGTGGAACAGGTGGTGATGCGGGTTCGGGTTCGAATCGTAGAACCGCTTTGCGGAATCGATGATGACCTCCCGCACCAGCCCGGTCTCGGCAAAGAGCTTCAGGGTGTTGTAGACGGTGGCCTTGGAGACCTGACTGGCCTGCCTGCTGAGCTGTGCCAGGATCTGCTCGGCGCTGAGGTGCTGGTGGTGGGCGAACAGCAGCCGCGCGATCTCGAGGCGCTGTTCCGTCGGCGCAATGTCGTGGCGGTCGAGGAGGGCTTGTGCCTGTTCCCGCGTCAGCCGATCCGGATTGTGGAATGTTGCGCTCATATCACCGGAGTATAACAGCGGTTTAGACAAAGTCTAGTTCGTATTGCTGCCCGCTGGCGCAGGGCGGTGGCCGGTCAATCGCGGGGTGGGGCCGCGAGTGATAGAATCCGCGGGTGGCCAGCGATGGGGGAAGGATGGAGCGGGTGATGGGGATCGAACCCACATTAAGAGCTTGGGAAGCTCCCGTTCTACCATTGAACTACACCCGCGCTGGGTCCAGATTGTATGCGCTCGGTGCCCTGCACTCAATGCGCGATCCCGGTGATTCATGCAGATACAGTTGAACGGCGAGCCTTATGTCTTGGAATCGGCCGAAGGGGACGGCGACGTCACGCTCGGGCAGCTGGTGTCTGCGCTGGGTCTGGTTGGACGGCGGCTGGCCATCGAGGTCAACGAGGAGTTGGTCCCGCGCAGCGAGCACGCCAGCTTCCGTTTGTCGCCCGGGGATCGTGTCGAGATCGTGCAGGCCATCGGGGGCGGTTGAACCCACATCATCACTGCAAGGACCCGCATGAGCCCTGTTGACGAAACCGATGCAGCCGACACCTTCCGGATCGGCGACCGTTCCTTTTCTTCCCGCCTGCTGGTCGGTACCGGCAAGTACAGGGATATGGACGAGACCCGGATGGCCATCGAGGCCAGCGGCGCCGAGATTGTCACCGTGGCGATCCGGCGGACCAATATCGGCCAGAACCCGGGCGAGCCGAATCTGCTGGACGTGATCCCGCCGGACCGGTACACGCTGCTGCCCAACACTGCCGGTTGCTATACCGCCGAGGAGGCGATCCGCACCTGTCGGCTCGCGCGTGAACTCCTCGACGGCCACAATCTGGTGAAGCTCGAGGTGCTCGGCGACAGGAAGACCCTGTACCCGGATGTCTTCGAGACCGTGATCGCGGCCGAGACCCTGGTGGCCGAGGGTTTCGAGGTCATGGTGTACACGACCGACGACCCGCTGCTGGCCCGCCGCCTCGAGGAGATCGGCTGCAGGGCGGTGATGCCGCTGGCGGCGCCGATCGGTTCCGGCCTGGGGATTCAGAATCGCTACAACATCCGCGAGATCGTCGAGAACGCGCGGGTGCCCGTTCTGGTCGATGCAGGCGTCGGGACCGCCTCGGACGCCGCCATCGCGATGGAGCTCGGTTGCGACGGCGTACTGATGAATACCGCGATTGCAGCCGCGCGCGACCCGGTGCTGATGGCCAGCGCGATGCGGCACGCGATCATCGCCGGGCGCGAGGCCTACCGTGCGGGACGGATGGCGCCGAAACGCCATGCCAGCGCGTCCTCGCCCGAAACCGGCTATTTCTTCACCTGAAGCGATGACCACACCCGTGTCGGGGCACCCCGCTGCGCAGGCTCGGCGGGTGCGCAGCTTCGTGCGCCGCGAGGGCCGTCTGACCGCGGGCCAGCGGCACGCGCTGGAGGCGCTGTGGCCGCGCTATGGGATCGCGTCCGGCGGCGGCCCGATCGACGCAGCAGAGGTCTTCGGGCGTGTCGCCCCGGTCACCCTGGAGATCGGTTTCGGTAACGGCGAGAGCCTGGCTGTCCAGGCGGAGCATCGGCCGGAACGCGACTTCATCGGTATCGAGGTCCACCGACCGGGTGTCGGTCATCTGCTGGTGGAGATCCAGCGGCTTGGTCTGAGCAACGTCCGCATCTTCAACGAGGATGCGGTGGAGGTGCTGGAGCAGCGCATCCCGCCCGCCAGCCTGGATGCAGTGCAGATCTTCTTTCCCGATCCCTGGCACAAGAAGCGGCATCACAAGCGCCGCCTGATCCAGCCGGCCTTCGTGCGCCTGATCGCCTCGCGGCTGCGCCCGGGGGGCGTGCTGCATCTGGCAACGGACTGGGACGACTATGCCGCACAGATGCAGGCGGTGCTGCGGGAAGCGGCTGACCTGTTCGAACCCGATGGGCCGCAACCGGTCCCGGAACGCCCCCCGCACCGCCCCGCAACCCGGTTCGAGCGCCGCGGCGAGCACCTTGGGCACCGGGTCAGCGATTTCCTTTACCGGCGCCGGGATGGTGGATAACCGGCTGCGTCGTCTTCCGCCCTGCGGCAGGAAGCAGGACGGAGGAGCGTCGCGTCATCCGCCAGGCGGGCCTGGGGCTACATCGAGGCCTTGACCACCAGGACGGGGCAGGTGGCCTTGCCGATCACCCGTTCGGAGACGCTGCCCATCAGCAGGCGGCCCAGCCCGGTGCGCCCGTGACTGCCGACGACGATCATGTCCGCGTTCTTGCGCTTCGCGGTTTCGACGATGATCTCGTCCGGGCGCCGGCCTTCCTCGATCGTGGCGTCGATCTCGATCTGTTCCCTGGACGCGGCCTTCCTTACGCGCTCTATGGCTGCCTCCGACTCGGATCTTGTCTCCGGAGGGCTTTCCGGCGCCACCACGGTGATTACGGTCAGTGGCAGGGTGCACTGCCGCACGAGGCGCACCGCGGAGTGCGCGGCGGCATCGCCCAGCCGTGAGCCATCCGTCGCCACCAGGATCCCGTGCTGCGGCATACTGGTGCCACGCGGAACCACCAGTACGCTGCAGGTCGCCAGCCCGATGACCTTGGCGGTGGAGTCGCCGACCATGAGTCGTGCCAGATCACTTCGGGTGCGCCTTCCGATCACGATGACATCGGCATGTTTTTCGTTGGCGACGCGGACGACCTCGTGATAGGGATCGGTGCCCTGACGAAGGATGGTGTCGGCCTGCACACCCTCGGACCTGGCCTGTTCGGCCAGCTTGTCGATGTGTTTCTGCGCCTCTTTCTCGGCCTCCTGGACGCGGTCGGGCACCAGGGCCTCGTACTCGGGGTTGGTCAGGACGACGCGCGTCACCAGCAGGCGCGCACTGCAGCGCCTGGCCATTTCCAGGGCCGCCTTTTCGGCGGCCGCACTGTATTCGGAACCGTCGGTGGCCAGCACAATGGTCTGAAAACGCCCTACAGGTGATAGCTGTTCCGTCATCGTGCGACTCCTCGTTTCCCTCGTTGTGATGAGAATACCTTAGGCCGCGGGAATGGGTATCAGTCCTGCGCACCAGGGCGCCCGCAGGTCCAGTGCTGCGCAGCCAGCGGGGGCCACTTTTGCTTCATCGCGCGGGTGGTGAAATAATTCCCTTTTTACGTAGCGGGTTGACTGCATGCAACCCGCTGCTGCCGCCCGATCATCGGGTCTGCCCGTCGCCCCTTGGGAAGCTCATGGAGAATCTGACACTTACCACGGACATGATGGTGGTGCTCGCTCTGCTCGCGTTCACCATCTTCCTGTTCGTGTCCGAGGTCGTCCGCGTCGATGTTGCCGCGGTCGCCGTGATGGTGCTGCTGGGGTTGCTGAGCCTGATTCCCGGACTCGGCGGCATCACCGACCCGGACAAACTCTTTGTCGGGTTCGCCTCGAACGCCGTGATCTCCATCATCGCGGTGATGATCATCGGGGCAGGTCTGGATCGCACCGGGGTGATGCACCGGGTTGCGGCCTTCATCATGCAGGTTGGCGGCACCACCGAAAAGCGGATCATTCCCACGGTGTCCGGCACGGTCGGCATCATCTCCAGCTTCATGCAGAACGTCGGCGCCGCCGCGCTGTTCATGCCGGTGATGAGTCGGATCTCCAACCGCCTCAACATCCCGTTGTCGCGCCTGCTGATGCCAATGGGCTTCGCGGCGATTGTCGGCGGCACCATCACCATGGTCGGCTCCAGCCCGCTCATCCTGTTGAACGACCTGCTGCCCGAGGGGATGGAGCCGTTCAGCCTGTTCGACGTGACTCCCATCGGGTTGGCGCTGCTGGCCAGCGCGATCGTCTATTTCGTGGTGCTGGGACCGTACGTGCTTCCGTCGGGAGTGACTACGGGCGGTAGTGGCGAAAGTACGGCGGACTACTTCCGGCGCGTGTACGGTCTGAACTACGAGACCAGGGAGGTCCGTGTGGGCAGGGAAAGCAACCTGGTGGGAGTCACCGTGGCCGAGGCAGAGACCAGGCACGGGATCGTGATCATCGGCAGCTCGATCAACAACGACCTGCGCATCGGTCCGTGGAGCGGTTACGAGATCGAGGCCGGCAGCTACCTGGCCGTGCTCGGCTCCCCGGAGGCCCTCGGCGCCTTCGTGGAGGCCACCGGTGCTCGGCCTAGGCGCGATCTGAAGGTTTTTCAGAACGCGATGGCACCGGCCAAGTCCGGTATCGCGGAACTGGTCATCGCGCCGGGTTCGCGGCTGATCGGGAAGACCGTCACCGAGGCCGCGATGCGGCGCACCTACGGCCTGTCGGTGCTGCGCCTGCAGCGCGGCGAGGAACCGATCCGCGAGGGTCTGCGCGATGTGCCTCTGCAGTCCACCGATACCCTGGTCGCGCACTGCGACTGGGAGTCGCTGGCGCGGCTGGAGGGGGATCGCGACTTCGTGATCGTGACCAGCGACTACCCGCGTGAACGGCTGCGGCCGAGCAAGGTTCCGCACGCGCTGTTTTTCCTCGCCGTCGCCCTGGGCATGATCCTGTTCACGGAGCTGTCGCTATCGGTCGCTCTGCTCACCGGTGCTCTGGGAATGATCCTAACCGGCGTGATCGAGATCGACGATGCCTATCGCGCGGTCAGCTGGAAGACCGTCTTCCTGCTCGCAAGCCTGATCCCACTGGGCGCCGCGGTGGAAAACACCGGGACGGCCGCCTGGATAGCGCAGAACACCCTGGACATCCTGGGGCAGGTTCCTCCCTGGGTGCTGCAGGCCACGATCTTCGCATTGGCCACCTTCTTCACCCTGGTGATGTCCAATGTCGGCGCGACGGTGCTGCTGGTGCCCCTGTCCATCAATTTCGCAATAGCGGCGCAAATGGCCGGTATGGATGCCGATCCCCGGGTGTTCGCGCTGACCGTGGCCATTGCCACCTCGAATTCCTTCCTGATCCCGACGCACCAGGTCAACGCGCTGATCATGGGTCCGGGCGGATACCGCGTGAAGGACTACCTGAAGGCGGGCAGTATCATGACCATCCTGTTCATGGTCGTCGCCCTGATCATGCTCAACATCATTTTCTAGGTATGCTTAGCGGCATCCCATCTTTGTCGAGGAGAAATCCACATGTCCCAGAAACATCCCGTCATTGCCGTCACCGGATCCTCGGGCGCCGGTACCTCCACGGTAAAACGTTCCTTCGAGTACATCTTCGAGCGCGAGAAGATCAAGCCGGTCGTGATCGAGGGCGACAGCTTCCATCGCTTTGACCGCAAGTCCATGAAGTCGGCGATGCAGGCCGCCGAGGCGGAGGGTAACCTGTCTTTCTCCCATTTCGGTCCCGACGCCAACCTGTTCGAGCGCATCGAGGAACTGTTCCAGACCTACGGCGAGACGGGGCAGGGTCAGAAGCGCTACTACCTCCATTCGGAAGACGAGGCCGAGTTCCATAACCAGCGCATGGGTACCACTCTGGGTCCGGGTGAATTCACTCCCTGGGAGGACATCGAGCCCGATACCGACCTGATGTTCTACGAGGGCCTGCATGGCCTGGCCGCGGATGGCGACGCCGACATCTCCCGCCACGTCGACCTGGGCATCGGGGTCGTGCCGATCGTGAACCTGGAGTGGATCCAGAAGATCTTTCGCGACAACGAGGAGAGGGGGTATTCGGCCGAGGCCATCGTCGACACGATTCTGCGGCGGATGCCCGATTACGTGAAGTACATCACGCCGCAGTTTTCCCGCACCCACATCAACTTCCAGCGTGTGCCGACGGTGGATACCTCAAACCCCTTTATCGCCCGCGACATCCCCACGGCAGACGAGAGCCTGGTGGTGATCCGGTTCAGCAATCCGAAACACTTCGGCGTGGACTTCCCCTATCTGCTCAACATGCTGCACGACTCCTTCATGTCGCGGCCGAACACGCTGGTGGTTCCCGGCGGCAAGATGGGCCTGGCGATGGAGATCGTCCTCGCGCCGATCATCCACGACATCCTCGACCGTCGCGGCTAATTTGGCCGGAAGGGTCGCCTTCGGAGCGACCCGCGAACGGTAAGGCTCCCAAGCCCCGCGACAGCGGGGCTTTTTTTCCGCTCCCATCCCGCTCGGATACGATGCACCGGAACAAAGTCCTGGAGGACGCACCGTGTTCGGTTTCTTGGCTCCCCGGCCAGCGCGGCAGCTAAGCCGCTTTCGAGAGCGTTTCACTGGGCGCAGCCTGATCGTGCACCGGGGTTTTTCCGGAGACTGGCTGGAGGAGCTTCTGAAACAGCCTGGTGGCGGCGGGTATTTCCGGCTCGACGCCCGCACCCTTCCCTCGGCACGGCCGACCCCGATCGAATGGCTGATCCAGGCACATGTCCTGCCGCTGGATCTGCCGCAACCGCTCCTCCTGCAGGTCCGCGAGGGTGACGTGATGGTCCGCCACCTCGACCGGGGCGGAAGAGCGGTGCATCCGTCGGAGATCGCATGGTTTGTGGAAGAACTGGAGACGCGGCACCACGCCCGGCTCAGGTTCGGCAGCGAACCCGGGCGTATCGAGGTCTCCCTGGGCATTTCCGTGAACGACAATGAGGCACAGAGCATGTTGGAGCACCTGGCAGGATGACGACCTCCACCGCATTCCGCTCCGCCGCGGCGAGAGGCAGTGAGCCGGGTACCCTGGCCGATGCCCTGGCGGACGCCCTGGCGCTGGACGCGGGTACCGTGGTGCCGGAGTCGACCTTCGGCCTGCTGTACCTTTCGGATTCGATGGCCCGGCACGGGGCAGAACTTCTGAAGAGGCTGCAGGCTGCAACCGGCGTCGTGCATTGGACCGGCTGCGCCGGGATGGCCCTGATCGGAGGCCGCGAGGAGTTCTACGAGACGCCGGCAGCGGTGGCCCTGGTGGGCACCCTGGACCCGGAGGACTTCCGCCTGATCAAGGGTCCGGTCGACTCCTTCGAGGGGCTGCTCGAGCAGTTGCAGGGCTTTCTGTCGCCGGAGCAGCCGGGACGGCTGCTCCTCCATGCGGATCCCGGTTTCACGGGGCTGGAGGATCTGCTCACCCGGATCGATCAGGAGACCTCCTGGTTCACCACCGGGGGCGTCAGTTCCGGCCAGGGCGAGGTGGTGCAGTTCGCCGGGTCCGTCATCGCGGGCGGGATATCCGGGCTGGCCCTGCGCGAGAACGTGCCACTGTCCGCGCGGCACACGCAGGGTTGCTCCCCATTGCCTGGCCAGTATCGGCTGACCGAGACCTGGCGCAACATCATCGTCAAGCTCGACGATCGACCGGCCCTGCCGGTGTTCCGGGAGGTCATCGGCGAGGTGCTGGCACGGGATCTCCGCCGCGCCCTCGGCTACATCCACATCGGTCTTCCGATCAGTGGTTCGGATACCAGGGACTACCGGGTGCGCAACATCATCGGTCTCGACCTGGACCGGGACCTGCTCGCCGTCGGAGAGATGCTGAACCAGGGCGGACACGTCCTATTCGTGCGCCGGGACGGCCAGGCGGCGCGGGAGGATCTGGAGCGCATGCTGGCCGAGATCCGAGCGCAATGCCCCGAGGGTATCCGGGGCGGAATCTATGTCAGCTGCCTCGGTCGCGGCCGGCACCAGTTCGGGGATGAGGGCACGGAGCTGGCGATCGTCCAGGACGCCCTGGGCGAGGTGCCGCTGGTCGGTTTCTTCGCCAACGGCGAGATCTTCGCCAATCGGCTCTATGGCTACACTGGTGTTCTCACGCTCTTCACCTGAGCACCCACGACAGGAGGTCAACGAACGATGAAGTACCGTCCGCTGGGCCACACCGGCATCGATGTCAGCCTGATCGGGCTCGGCACCATGACCTGGGGCGAGCAGAATACCGAGGCCGAGGCCTTCGAACAGCTCGACTATGCGCTGGAACAGGGCGTGAACCTGATCGATGCGGCCGAGATGTATCCGGTGCCGCCCCGGCAGGAGACACAGGGCCTTACCGAGACCTACATCGGACGCTGGCTGCAGGCCAGGGGCTGCCGGGACCAGGTGGTGCTTGCCACCAAGGTGGCCGGTCCGGCGGAGTCCATGCCCTGGCTGCGCGGCGGGCCGCAACTGGTCCGGGAGCAGATGGAGGCGGCCCTGCAGGCCAGCCTGCAGCGGCTGCAGACCGATTACGTCGATCTCTATCAGGTCCATTGGCCGGCGCGGACGACGAACTTCTTCGGCAAGCTGGGGTACGAACACGAGCCGGACGAGGTTGCCACGGAGATCGCCGAGACCGCCGCGGTGCTGGAGGATTTCGTGCGCGACGGGAGGGTCCGGGCAATCGGCATCTCCAACGAGACGCCCTGGGGCCTGATGCAATGGCTGCGCGCAGCGGAGCAGGGCATTGCGCCACGGCTGGTCAGCATCCAGAACCCGTATAACCTCCTGAACCGGAGCTTCGAATCCGGGCTGGCCGAGATGGCCATTCGCGAGGATGTGGGGCTGCTGGCCTATTCGCCGCTGGCCTTCGGCATGCTGAGCGGGAAATACCTGGGTGGAGTGCAGCCGGAGGGTGCGCGGCTGTCCCTGTTCGAGCGCTTCTCGCGCTACAGCAACCCGCAGGGGATCGCAGCGACCACGGCCTACGCGGCCCTGGCCCGTGAGCACGGGCTCACCCCGGCGCAATTGGCGCTGGCCTTCATCAACCGTCAGCCCTTTGTCACCAGCAATCTCGTCGGGGCCACCCGCCTGGACCAGTTGAGCGAGAACATCGCGAGCATCGAGATCGATCTGACGGACTCGATCAGCGAGGCCATCGAGGCCATCCACGCCCAATACACCTATCCCTGCCCTTGACCCTCACTGCCGGGGGCGCGGCTCAGTCCTGCGGCGGCGGGTCCAGGTCTTCGAACGCATCGCCGGGGTTCAGCGCGATGCCGACGCTCTCCAGCCGCAGCGGCGCGCCATCGGCCTGGGTCTCCAGCAGCAGCCAGTGTGCCCCCTCCCGCCGGTACAGCTCCAGCCGTCGGGCCTCGATATCCACGAGCAGGTATTCGCGCAGGCTCTCCAGCCGGCGGTAGGCGGCGAACTTCTGGCTGCGGTCCAAGGCGGCGGTGGAATCGGACAGCACCTCGATCACCAGACAGGGGTAAGCGATTGCGGTCTCCGCGCTGCGGTCGCGCGGGTCGCAGGTCACCATCACGTCCGGGTAGAAAAAGGCGTCGGCGGCATCGACACTCAGTTTCATGTCGGCCGCGAAGACCTGGCAGGGCGAACCCTTCAGGCGCTGCCGCAGCAGGCTTCCCAGTGCCAGCGTTACGAGCGCATGTTCTCTGCGCACGCCGACCATCGCGAAGATCTCTCCCGCGAGATACTCGTGCTTCTCCGGCTGTTCGGCCTCCCAGCGCAGGTACTGGTCGCGGTCCATCATCGTGCGCGGCAATGCCTCTCCCATCGGTCACCTCCCTGTGCCTCGTCGATTCCGTTCCAAGTATTGGACCGATCCCCTCACGGTTCAAGCAGGACCCCAGCTTTCGAAGTCGGCGCTCGGACATTAGAATTCCCGGGATGCAATCCCCGCTACAGGCCCTCTCACTGATCGATACCCACGCGCATCTCGATGTCGAGGAGTTCGCCCCGGACCGCGATCTGGCGTTGGGACGTGCCCGCTCGGCTGGTGTCGTCGCACAGGTGGTACCGGCGATCACCCGCGGTCACTGGGAAGGTCTGGCCGAGTTGGCAGCAAGGCACGCGGACCTCTTTCCCGCCTATGGTCTGCACCCGGTCTTCCTCGAAACCCACGGCGACGCCGACATCGATGCGCTGGACGCCTGGCTGTCGGATCATCCGGCGGTGGCAGTGGGCGAGATCGGACTCGACGGCTTCGTCGAGGAGATCGCAACCGGCGCTGCCTGGGAACGCCAATGGCAGCTGTTTACCGCGCAACTGGACGTTGCGCTGAATCATGGCCTGCCGGTGATCATCCATGCCCGGCGTGCGCTGGATCACGTGCTGAAGGCCCTGCGCCAGCGGCCGGGGTCGACCGGGATCATCCACAGCTTCTCTGGCAGCCGCCAGCAGGCAGACCAGGCCCTGGAACAGGGTTTCTGTCTCGGCTTCGGGGGTCCTGTCACCTATCCGCGGGCCAACCGCCTGCGTCGATTGGTGGCGGACTTGCCGGATGCGGCGCTGGTGCTGGAGACCGACGCCCCCGACCAGCCCTCGGTCAGCCACCGCGGCGAGCGCAACGAGCCGTCCTTCCTGCCCGAGATCGCCGCCTGTGTGGCCGAACTGCGCGGTGTGCCCGTCGCGGAACTGGCCCGGCAGACCACAGCCAACGCGCGGCAGATCCTTTCTCTGCCCACCACCGCGCCATGATGGAGCCTCAATCTCCCGAAGTGCCCCTTGCTGCCGATCTCTTTTCCGAGCGCACCGGGCTGTTGTTGGGGGCCGAGGCGCTGGCGACCTTGCGCAGCCTGCACGTGGTGATTGCGGGCGTGGGCGGCGTGGGCAGTTACGCGGCGGAGGCGATCGCCCGGGCCGGCGTCGGGCGCATCACCCTTCTCGACCATGACCAGGTGGCACCCTCCAACGTGAATCGGCAGCTGGTGGCACTGCGTTCCACGGTGGGCCGGCCGAAGGCCGAGGTGATGGCACAGCGCATCGCCGACATCGACCCGGAAATCAAGGTGCATCCCCTCGTGGAGTTCCTGCGCCCCGAGAACGTGGCGGAACTGGTGCCGGCCGACGCGGACTACGTGCTGGACTGCATCGACTCCATCGCGTGCAAGGCGGCACTCGTGGCGGGTTGCCAGGGACGGGATCAGCCGGTGATCTCCAGTATGGGAGCGGGTGGGCGCATCGACCCGACACTGGTACGGGTCGGACTGCTGGCCGAGACCCAGCTCTGCCCGCTGGCGCGGGTGCTTCGCAAGCGACTGCGCCGCCTGGGCGCGAGCCTGGACTATCCGGTGGTGTACTCGCTCGAGCAGCCGCGCAAGGGAACCGAGCATCGTCCCCTCGACGGCCCCGTCGCGGGGCGCGCTCGGTCAGTCAACGGCACCATCTCCTACCTGCCGGCATTGTTCGGTCTGACGGCCGCCGGCTGGGTGATCCGGGAGATGATCGAGAGGTAGGTTTCGGCAGTGCGGCGGCTTGCCGCCGCTGGCGGCGTTGGTGGACGTTCCGGTGTCCTGAAAGCGGGAGCGAGCTCCCGCACTCCATATGCGCGGCAATGGAAGTCCGTGGTGGTGTGAATTGTCTATCGGTTTTCCGGCTCGTTCTCTCCTGGAACGCGGCGCCCTTCCAGCCGAGCCACCTCCGTCTCGATCCATTGTTCGACCTCAGCCAGGATCGCCTCCGGCTTGCGGCCCTGGGTCGCGATGGGAGGCCCCACGACCACATCGATGACGCCGGGCTGTTTGGCCAGGCTATGCCGGGGCCAGAACGTGCCGCTGTTGTGGGCGATCGGGATCACCGGGTGGCCGCTGCGTGCGGCGAGCACCGCCCCACCGATGCGGTATTTGCCCCGCTCTCCCGGAGCGACGCGGGTCCCCTCGGGGAACAGGACCACCCACAGGCCGCGCTCGAGCCGGTTTGTTCCCGCCTCGACCAGACCCTCCAGTGCGCGCCGCCCGGCCTTGCGGTCGACCGGCACCGGATCGACCATGCCGATCGCCCATCCGAAGAAGGGTATGCGCATCAATTCCTGCTTCAGCACCCAGACCTGTGGCGGCAGGATCTGCTGCAGCGCGATGGTCTCCCACGCCGACTGGTGCTTGGCCATCACGATCGCGGCCTCGGCCTGCTCCAGGTGCTCGCGCCCGTGTACGCGGTGGCGCAGCCCACAGGTGACGCCTAGCCACCAGAGGCTGAAGCGCGTCCATTGGGACAGCACCCGGAAGCGTCCGTGGAATCCGAACGGCAGCAGCAGCGGCGCGACCAGCAGGCCGAAGACGACCACGGAGCCGGCAAATCCCAGCCAGAACAGCAGCGCCCGCAATCGCAGCAGCATCGCGTTGTCCTAGCCCGTCGCCAGGCGCGAGATGTCGGCGACCGAGTCGAAGCGACGTGCGAGGCGCGCCAGCAGCGCGAGGCGGTTCGCGCGCAGCGTGGGATCCTCGACCATCACCATCACGTCGTCGAAGAAGGCATCGACCGGTGCCCGCAGTCCCGCGAGATCCTCCATCGCGGCCACGTAATCGCCACGTTTCACCGCCGCTGCGACCTGGGGCTCGATCCCGCGCAGCGCCTCCAGCAGCAGCTGCTCGGCGGGCGCTTGCAGGAGCTGTGCATCGACCTCGCCGTGCCGGTCCTGCTCGGCCTTGCGCAGCAGGTTCTGGATGCGCTTGTTCGCGCCGGCCAGTGCCTCCGCTTCCGGGCGTTCACGGAACTGTTTCACCGCTCGGGCACGACGCACGAAGTCCAGCGGCGCGTCCGGATCCACCGCCACCACCGCCTCGAAGACCTCCGGCGCCATGCCCTGGTCGAGCAGGTAGCCGCGCAGGCGTTCAAGGATGTAGGCGCGTACCCGCGGCACGGCCGCCAGGGCCTCGGGGACCCGCTCCGCGACAGTCGCCGCCGCGGCGTTCAGCAGCGGCGTCAGCGCCAGCGGCAATTCCCCTTCCACCAGGATGCGCAGAAGCCCGAGCGCGGCACGCCGCAGGGCGAACGGATCCTTGGCGCCGGAGGGATCCTTCCCGATCGCGAAGATGCCCACCAGGGTATCAAGCCGATCGGCTAGCGCCAGGGCCTGCGCCAGCGGCCCCTCGGGCAGGGCCGCCCCGGCGTGGCGCGGCCAGTAGTGCTGCTCCAGTGCCTGCGCCAGGGGCTCCGGCTCGCCATCGTGCAGCGCGTAGTAGCGACCCATCGTCCCCTGCAGTTCCGGAAACTCGAAGACCATCCGGGAACCCAGGTCGCACTTGGCCAACAGGGCCGCGCGACGGGCCATCTCCGGGTCCAGGCCCATCGGTTTGGCCAGTTCGTCCATCAGCCGCGCGAGGCGCCGGGACTTGTCGGCCAGGGTACCCAGCCGGCGCTCGAACACCACCGTCGCCAGCCACGGTTCCCGGCTGGCGAGGGTTTCACGACGGTCCTGCTCCCAGAAGAACTCGGCATCGGCAAAGCGCGGCCGCAGCACGCGCTCGTTGCCGCTGCGCACGGCTTCGGGCTGGCGGGAGTGAATGTTGCTGATCACGATGAAACGGGGCAGCATGCGCCCGGCGTCATCCACCAGCGGGAAGTATTTCTGGTTGTCCTGCATGGTCGAGATCAGTGCCTCCTGCGGAACGTCCAGGAAGCGGGCGTCGAAGCTGCCGGTCAGGGCGACCGGCCACTCGACCAGGGCCGTGACCTCGTCCAGCAGCCCGGCATCGACCAGGGCCCGTCCGCCGGCCGCTTCCGCCTCGGCCTCGATCTGGCCCCGGATGGACTCGCGGCGGTCCTCGAACGACGGCTGTACGACCCCGTCACGCTGGAGGACATCCGCATAGTCGCGCGCGTGGGCGAGCTCCAGCTCCTTTGGGCAGTGAAAGCGGTGGCCGCGAGTGCTGCGGCCGCTGTGCAGGCCCAGGAGCTCCATCTCGATCAGGCGCTCCCCGTGCAGCACCAGCAGCCAGTGCACCGGGCGCACGAACTCGACCTCGCCGGTTCCCCAGCGCATCCGCTTGGGCGTGGGCAGTGCCGCGAGGCTGGCCGTGAGGATCTCCGGTAGCAACTGTTCCAGCGCGGCCCCCTTTTGCGCCTCCCGATGGACCAGGTACTCCCCCTTGTCGGTGTTGTCCCGTTCCAGATCCTCGATCGCGACGCCGCAGGAGCGGGCGAAGCCCTGGGCGGCCCGGGTCGGTGCTCCGGTGGCATCGAAGGCGGCCGCCACCGCCGGCCCGCGGCGTTCCTGCACCTGGTCCGGCTGGTGGGCGGGGACGCCCTCCAGCAGCAGCGCTAGGCGCCGGGGGGTCGCAAAGGCGGTGACGCCGGAAGGCTCGATCCCTGCCTCGCCCAGTCGCCGCAGGCAGTCGTCGCGCAGTGCGTCGCGCAGGGACAGGAGCGCCTTCGGCGGCAGTTCCTCCATGCCGAGTTCGAACAGCAGAGGGTGCAGATCGTCCATGTCGTTTTCCAGGTGGGTCCTGCTTGGGTGTGTCGTCGGTCGGGGGTGATGAGGATCAGGCGGCGTCTGGGGGCCGTTGCAGCATCGGGAAACCGAGACGCTCGCGGCTCGCGTAATAGGCGGCGGCGACCGCGCGCGCCAGTTCCCGTACGCGCAGGATGTAGCGCTGCCGCTCGGTCACCGAAATGGCCCCGCGCGCGTCCAGCAGGTTGAAGCTGTGCGAGGCGCGCAGCACCTGCTCGTAGGCGGGCAACGGCAGATCGAGTCCGATCAGGCGTTCGCTCTCGGAGGCGTGGGTGTCGAAGGCAGCGAACAGCGCATCCCGATCGGCGTGCTCGAAGTTGTAGGTCGACTGCTCGACCTCGTTCTGGTGGTAGACGTCGCCGTAGGTCACCACGGTGCCGTCGGGCGCCTCGGTCCAGACCAGATCGAACACGCTCTCGACCCCCTGCAGGTACATCGCCAGGCGTTCCAGGCCATAGGTGATCTCGCCGGACACCGGCCGGCAGTCCAGTCCGCCCACCTGTTGGAAGTAGGTGAATTGCGTGACCTCCATGCCGTTCAGCCAGACTTCCCAGCCGAGCCCCCAGGCTCCCAGGGTTGGTGATTCCCAGTTGTCCTCGACGAAGCGGATGTCATGCACGGTCGGGTCGAAGCCGAGATGGCGGAGCGAACCCAGGTAGAGTTCCTGGATGTCGGGCGGCGATGGCTTCAGCAGGACCTGGAACTGGTAGTAGTGCTGCAGGCGGTTGGGGTTTTCGCCGTAACGGCCGTCCGTCGGGCGGCGTGATGGTTGCACGTAGGCGGTGCGCCAGGGCTCCGGCCCGATGGAGCGGAGGAAGGTGGCGGAGTGGAAGGTCCCCGCGCCCATCTCCATGTCGTAGGGCTGCAGGAGCACGCAACCCTGCCGCGCCCAGTATTCCTGCAGTTGCCGGATGATATCCTGAAAGGTCACCGAGGACGGTTGCATGATGTGCCTGAATAGCAAGGAAAAGCCGGCAGTATATCCGTCGGGCCGGGGTGCCGGCCACCGTTGGCGGCGGAAAACCCGCATCAGGCGGCTGCGGGATGCGGCGACGACAGCGCGCAGGCCACTGCCTACAATGCGCGGCAGGATGACGGCGATGAACATGAATGCAGATGAAACAATGAGGGCCGACCAGTGATTGCCGATTCGGCAGGGAGCAGCCCATTGGGGTCTCGCGAGGGGCGCTATCGGGCGACGCGGTTTGCGACCATCATCGCGGCGACGGTCAACTCGGTGCTGGCTGTCACCCAGATCGTCGCCGGTTGGCTGTTCCAGTCCCAGGCGCTGATCGCGGACGGTGTGCACACCCTCTCCGACCTGGTCAGCGACGGGGTGGTGTTGTTCGCGGCGGGCAAGGCCTCCGCGTCCCCGGACCAGGATCACCCCTACGGTCACGGCCGTATCGAGACCCTTGCGACCATCATCGTCGGACTGCTGTTGGCCCTCGCCGCGATCGGGATCGCCTGGGCCGCCGGCCAGCGCCTGATGGCCTGGGAGACCCTGACCGGCCCGGCGGCGCCGGCACTGGCCTTCGCGGTGCTGACCCTGGTGGCGAAGGAGGGTCTGTACCAGTACACGGTTCGGGTTGCGCGCAGGATCCAGTCCCCGCTGCTGCAGGCCAACGCCTGGCATCACCGCTCCGATGCGATCTCCTCGCTGGTCGTGCTGGTGGGTATCGGCGGGGCTCTGGCCGGCTGGCCGTGGCTGGATTCGGTCGCGGCCCTGGTCGTGGCGGCCTTCATCCTGCACATGGCCTGGCGCCTGATCTTCAATAGCGCGGCGGAACTCATCGACACCGCGCTGGAGCCGGAGCAGGTCGAAACCATCCACAACGCCATCGTTGGGGTGCCGGGGGTGAAGAGCGCACACATGCTGCGCACCCGGAAACTGGGCAACGAGGCAGCCGCCGACGTGCACATCCAGGTGGCGCCGCGGATCTCGGTCTCGGAGGGGCATCAGATTGCCGATGAGGTCTATCGCGCGGTGATGTCCAGTATGTCCACGCTGCGCGACGTGACGGTCCACGTGGACCCGGAGAACGACGAGGAGCAATTGCGCGCGGTGGGGCTGCCCTTGCGGCCGGTGATCACCGAGCACATCCGTGGCGCCTGGGCGGAGCAGCCGGAACTGGCGGCAATCGAGCAGGTGGGCCTGCATTATCTGGGAGGGCGCGTCCATGTCACGATTACCCTGCGCCTGGATGACGAGCCTGGTGGCGCCTATCTGAACCAGCGTGCCGTCGAACTCTCCGAGCTGGTCCGGGGGCGCTCGGGCCTCGAGGATCGGCTCGGTGAGGTCTTGATCCTGTATCGGGGCCGCACCAGAAATGTGCAACCCGGATTCGACCGTGCACGTTGATGGTGCGTTTGCTGTTCTTTTTTGGTGCAGTCGACGGGTCGTGATGTCATCATGGGCTGGAAAATGCAAACCGTGATGCTGGCACAAACCCTGCTTACGAGCTTCCTGAAATCATGCGCGATGCCGGAGGATGTGTCTCCGGGTCGGGCATGCATCGCACACTCTCAAGCCAACACGAAAGGAGAAATTCCATGTCCGCAGCCGACGTGCTGAAAACCATCAAGGAAAAGGAAGTCAAGTTCATCGACTTTCGTTTCACCGACAGCAAGGGGAAGGAACAGCACGTCACCGTGCCCGCCCACGAGATCGAAGAGGGCACCTTCGAGGACGGCAAGATGTTCGACGGCTCCTCGATTGCCGGCTGGAAGGGCATCAACGAGTCGGACATGATCCTGATGCCCGATGCCGAATCGGCGGTTCTGGATCCGTTCTTCGAGGACCTGACCCTGAACCTGCGTTGTGACGTGGTCGAGCCCGCCACCATGCAGGGCTATGACCGCTGCCCGCGTTCGCTCGGAAAGCGTGCGGAGGCCTATCTTGCCTCTACCGGCATCGCCGATTCGGCATTGTTCGGACCGGAGAACGAATTCTTCGTCTTCGACGACGTCAAATGGGGTACCTCCCTGTCCGGTTCCTACTGCAAGGTCGATTCCAGCGAGGCCTCCTGGAACTCCGAGCGGGTCTACGAGGACGGCAATATTGGCCACCGGCCGACGGTGAAGGGCGGCTACTTCCCGGTCCCCCCGGTGGACAGCCTGCACGATATCCGTTCCACCATGTGCGAGGTCATGACCGAGATGGGCCTGCACACCGAGGTGCACCACCACGAGGTGGCGACCGCCGGTCAGTGCGAGATCGGTGTCGGTGCGGCCACGCTCACGCGCAAGGCCGACGAGGTGCAGATCCTCAAGTACGTCATCCAGAACGTGGCCCACGCGCACGGGAAGACCGCGACCTTCATGCCCAAGCCCATCGTCGGTGACAACGGCTCGGGTATGCACGTGCACATGTCCCTCTCCAGGGGCGGCAGCAACCTGTTCAGCGGTGACCTGTACGGCGGCCTCTCCGAGACGGCGCTCTATTACATCGGCGGCATCATCAAGCACGCCCGCGCCCTGAACGCCTTCACCAACGCATCGACCAACAGCTACAAGCGCCTGGTCCCCGGTTTCGAGGCCCCGGTGATGTTGGCCTACTCGGCCCGCAACCGTTCCGCCTCCATTCGCATTCCGTTCGTGATGAGTCCGAAGGGCCGGCGCATCGAGGTGCGCTTCCCTGATTCCACCGCCAACCCCTATCTGGCCTTCGCGGCGATGCTGATGGCCGGCATCGACGGCATCCAGAACAAGATCCACCCCGGCGACGCGATGGACAAGAACCTCTACGATTTGCCGCCCGAAGAGGAAAAGAACATCCCGCAGGTCTGCAACGCTCTCGACCAGGCCCTGGCCGAGTTGGACAAGGATCGTGCGTTCCTGACCGCTGGCGGGGTGTTCACCGACGACATGATCGATGCCTACATCAGTCTGAAGATGGATGAGGTCACCCGGATCCGCATGACCACCCACCCGGCCGAGTTCGATATGTACTACAGCCTGTAACCATGTAAACGCGGCGTAGGCCGCGACTATGAGGGCCGTGCCGCGGGGCGTCCGTGGCGCGGCCCTTTTCTTTTTCGGTCTTCTGCCCTCGGCAGGGCCGCCATCATTGGGATGGCCTGAAGGGACTCGGGGAAGTGGGGGCAAAAAAAAGGCCGCCCCAGAGGGCGGCCGGATCAACCCAGGGGGTGACCCTGGGTCGCGGGCATTGCCCTTAGATCGCCTTCACCGCACCGGCGGCCAGGCCCTTCGGGGTCTGCTGAATTTCGAAAGAGACCTTCTGACCTTCTGCCAGGGTCTTGAAACCGCTTCCATCGATTGCGGAGAAATGCACGAAGACATCCTTGCCGCCATCATCGGGAGTGATGAACCCGAACCCCTTGCTCTCGTTGAACCACTTCACGACACCAGTATTCACAACTATAAACCTCGTAACCTAGAGAGAAACAAAAAGTGAGCGACTCGTTGCCAACAGTTAGCGGGAGTAGCTGTGGATACAGAAACTACCGGCACGATGCTGCTGAGCGAACCCTCACGCGTCAGACTATACGCCTCGCTCCGCAAGAACGCCAACAAATCTTTTGTTGCCCTTTTTGCGTCGGATGGCCGTGAATTGATAACGCCGGTCAAGGCGTACGGGCGGGATGATCGACCGACCTGCTCGGGTTTCCCGCATGCCTCAATAGCCCACTGCCGATCCAACGCGCCGAGCGGAAACCCTGGGTCGAGACCTCGTCTGTTGTCACTGCGGGCGGTAACCGGCCGCCGGCGGTATCATCGAATCCGATGCCATACGCGCCCCTGCAAACCTCCTTGCCACGCCGCCTGGTGGCATTGACGGAATCCGACGCGGCCCGGGCACGGGCCACGAACTGGCTCCAGGGATTGCCTGGCAGGGACCGCGTGGCCTGGTTCGGAACCCGGATTCCAACGGGGGTGGAAGGGGTGCACCCGGCGCAGGCAGCACACTGGCTCGGTCGCGAACTGGATGCCCTCGTGTTCGAGACGGGGCGCGACCTCCCTGCCGACGCCCTGGCGATCGCGGCCGGTCTGTTGCGGGGCGGCGGAATACTCCTTCTGCTGGTAGGGCCGCCAGCCCGGAAGCCGTTCTTCCGCCGCCTGCAGCGGTTCCTGGAGGAGGTCATCGTGGAATGGCCGGATGCGGAAGGGATGCTGCCCGCGCCCCTGCCGCTGCCACCCGGCGGGGATTTGCGCCTCAATGCGGGCCAGGCTCGCATCTTCCGCGAGGTGGTGGGGCTGCCCGTCGAGGAGGGGCGGTCGAGCGTGGTGATCACCGCGCCCCGGGGCAGGGGCAAGTCGACCCTGCTGGGTGCCCTCGTCGGTCATTGGCGGACCCAGGGCGATGTGGATCTGCGCGTGACCGCGCCGAACCCCGCCGCGATTCGGCCGTTGCTGGCGGGGTTGGGACCGCTCCCGGATGCGCAGCGGCCCTGCAATCCCGGTGTCCCCGATGTCTACGTGGCACCGGCGCAGTTGCTGGCGGAACCCATGCAGCCTGACCTGCTGGTGGTGGACGAGGCCGCGGCGCTTCCGGTGCACCGTCTGCTGGAGCTGGCCGCACTGGCGCCGAGGTCGATCTTTGCGACGACCACGGCGGGTTTCGAGGGCAGCGGCCGGGGTTTCCGCCTGCGTTTCCTCGAGGCCCTGCGTCAGCGCGGGCATCGACTGCGCGAGTTCCGTCTGGAACGGCCGGTCCGTTGGCCCGCGAACGATCCGCTCGAGGACTGGGTTAGTCGGCTGTTCCTGCTGGATGCGGAGGCGGAGGTCACGGTTTCGGGAAGACCTCCCGCCGGGCGCCTGCGCTGGCTCTCCGGGGATCGGCTGGAACGGGATGAACGGCGCCTTGCTGCGGTCGTGGGGCTGCTCTCGGACGCCCATTACCGCACCCGTCCATCGGACCTGCAGCGCTGGCTCGATGGCGCGGGCTGGCAGGCCGGTCTGCTCGAACCGGTTGGGGGCGGGCCGCTGCTGGGGGTGGTCCTGGTACGGTCGGAGCCCGGACTCGATGCCGCGTTGGCGCGTGCGGTCTGGCGCGGCGAGAGGCGGCCACCCGGGCACTTCCTGCCCTGCGTGCTGGCCGGACATGGGGCGTTGGACGCAGCCTGCCGCACGACGCTGCGGGTGGCGAGGATCGCGGTGCATCCGCAATGGCAGCGTCGTGGCCTGGGCACCCGCATGCTGCGCGCCGTGCAGCATCTGGCCCGCCGCCAGGGGGTTGCCCTACTCGGTGCGAGCCTTGGGGCGCGCCCCGACCTGCTGCGGTTCTGGAACGCCGCGGGGTTCCGTACCCTGCGGGTCGGTTTCCGGCGCGAGACCACCAGCGGGCTGCACGCGGCGGTGGTGCTTCGCGGCCTGGATGCCCAGGCGCGTGCGGAACTGGGCCTGCTACGCGGGCAGGTTGCGGCGGATTGGTTGATCTGGCGCCGGGGCCCGTTGCGCGGACTCGAGCCGGACACGGCCTCCGCCGTGGAGCAGGACCTGCCGGCGCCACGGTCGCAGGGCGCCCTGGCCGACGCCGAGTCCATCCGTGGCTTCGCCGACGCCGGGCGCCCCTTCGAACTGGTCCTGCCAGCGCTGCATCGCTGGCTGCAGGCCGACCCCGGGATGCTCGACCGTCTGCCTGGGGGTGATACGCGGCTGCTCGAAGCGGCGGTGCTGGATCTGGGCGACTGGAACGAGCTGTCGGTCCTGGCGGGCGAATCGGGGCGAGCCGGGGTGATCCGCGCGCTACGGCGCGCGGTGCGGGCGATCCATCAATCCGGGGCCTCGAGCGCCTCCCAGCGCCCGTAGGCCGCCGCCAGTTCCTGTTCCAGGGTCTCCAGTTCCTGCCGCAGATCCTGGACGCCCGCGCCGCTCCCCCGGAACAACTCGGGGTCCGAGAGCCGGGCCGCAAGCCTTTCGCGCTGTGCCTCCAGCCGCTCGATCCGTGCCGGGAGCTGTTCCAGTTCCCGCGCGTCCTTGTACGACAGCTTGCGTGTCGTGGCTACAGCACTGGCTGTCGGCCGGGATTCCGTGGCGGCCGGGGGTGGCGGCGGAGCGGATCGCTCGGGTGCCTGGATCCGCGTCTCCAGCAGCGGCGCAGTCACGCGTGGGGGCAGATCCGACCAGCCTCCGACGAATTCCTCCGCGCCGCCGCTGCCGTCCAGCACCAGGGTGCTCGTGACCACGTTGTCCAGGAAGGCGCGGTCGTGGCTCACCACGATCACCGTACCCGTGTACTCGATCAGCAGGGTCTCCAGCAGCTCCAGGGTCTCCACGTCCAGGTCGTTGGTCGGTTCGTCCAGGATCAGCAGGTTCGCCGGGCGGAGGAAGAGCTTCGCCAGCAGCAGGCGGTTGCGCTCCCCGCCGGAGAGCGCGGAGACCGGCTGCCGGGATCGAGCAGGCGGGAACAGGAAGTCCTCCAGGTAGCTCAGGATGTGGCGGGTGTTGCCGTTGACCGTGACCCGGTCGCGGCCCTCGCCGACCGCATCCTGCACCGAGGCGTCCTCGTTCAGCTGCGCCCGGGTCTGGTCGAAATAGGCGATCTCGAGCTGGGTGCCCTGGGTCACGGTGCCTGAGAGGGGTGCCAGCTGCCCGATCAGGCCGCGCAGCAGGGTGGTCTTGCCGGCGCCGTTGGGTCCAACGATGCCGAGGCGGTCACCGCGCTGCAGAAGCAGGTCGAGCTCGTGAACGACCGTTTTGCCCGGGTAGCCGAAGCTGGCCTTCTCCGCCTCGATCACGCGCTTGCCGGACCGCTGTTCCGGGCTCAGGGCAAGGCGCACCTGTCCCTGCCGCTCCCGGCGCTCCGCCCGCTGGCGCCGCAGTTGTTCCAGCGCCCGGACCCGGCCTTCGTTGCGGGTGCGCCGCGCCTTGATGCCCTGGCGAACCCAGGTCTCTTCCTGGGCCAGCTTCTTGTCGAATTCGGCGCGCTGCCGGATCTCGGTCTCCAGGCGTTCGGCCTGGCGCTGCCGGAAGGCCTCGAGGCTGGGGGGATGCTCGTACAGGCGGCCGCGGTCGAGTTCCAGGATGCGCGTGGCGAGGCGCTCCATAAAGCTGCGGTCGTGGGTGATGAAGACCACCGTCATCGCTGTGCCCGCCAGCATGCCCTCCAGCCAGGCGATGGCAGCGATGTCCAGATGGTTGGTCGGCTCGTCGAGCAGCAGCAGGTCGGGTGCCCGCACCAGTTCCCGCGCCAGCCAGACCCGGCGCCGCAAGCCGCCCGAGAGTTCCGCGAAGGGCTTGTCTGCCGGCAGTTCCAGGCGCGATAGCGTGGTCTCCACGCGGTTCTGCAACGACCAGCCGTCCACTGCGTCCAGTTCGGCCTGTACCTGGCCCATCGCCTCCAGGGCCTTCATGTCTCCCTGGGCGGCCTCCAGGCTCAGGTGATGGAAGCGTTCCAGCAGCAGTCCGTTGTTGCCAAGACCTTCGGCCACGACGTCGAAGATGCTGCCGTGCACGTCCTCGGGCAACTCCTGGGTCAGGTAGGCGGTGACCAGGCCGTCCCTGCGCGTGACCTCGCCGGAGTCGGGCTGGATCTGGCCGGCCAGGATCTTCAGCAGGGTCGATTTTCCCTCGCCGTTGCGGCCGGCCACGCAGACGCGTTCGCCTGGCTCCAGGCTCATGTCGACGCCATCGAGCAGCGATGCCATGCCATAGGCCAGGCGGATACCCTTCAGAGTCAGTAGTGCCAATGGGTCATACCTCGGACATGCGCCAGGCGCTGATCGCGCCGGCGAGGCTGAACAGGGCGAGCAGCAGGATTGCGAACTCGGTGCCGGCCAGTTGCGCCACCAGGCCGAACAGGCCGCCGATCAGCAGAAGAACACCGATCACGGTATTGCTGACCGCGGTAAAGGCCGCGCGGGTCTCCTCGGTGGCCATGTCCACCAGGTAGGTCTTCCGGCCGAGGCGCACACCGGCGTGGCTGACCCCGAGGATGAAGAACAGTGTGGCATAGAACCAGCCATCCAGGGCATAGGCCAGTCCGGCCCAGCTCACCAGTGCCAGGCCGATGCCCAGGCACCCGGCGATCAGTCCGGAGACGATCAGGACCCAGCGTGACGAGCGGTCCGAGGCCCGGCCCCAGATCGGCGCGCTGAGCGCAGAGGCGAGGCCGGTGGCGAGGATCAGCAGGCCCAGCGTGACGAAGCTGCCCGAGGTCGCATCCTCGGCCAGCAGGACATAGAAGGGAAGCGCCAGGGCGGTGCTCATCAACAGGGCGCGGGTGAGCACGAAGTGGCCGAAATCGCGGTCCTGCCAGAGCAGGCTGAGGGAGCGCAGCGCCTCGACCACCGCGTTGCCGCCACCCTCGGTGGCGCCCGGCTGCTCGCGGAGGCCGGCAAAGGTGAGCGCGGAAAGCCACCAGACCCCGGCCGCCGCCGCGAGCAGCGCGACGAAGACCCCGATGCCGGCATCTTCCAGTTGGGCCAGGCTCAGATAGAGGCCCAGGCCCAGGGTCGCGAAGCCGGCTGCGGACGCGGCGTAGCCCATCACCGTCCCGCGGCGTGTCCTGGCGATGGTCTTGCCCAGCACGTCCTTCGAAGCCACCGAGTTCACGCCCCGGGACAGCGCAAACAGGGTGAGCAGGAGCAGGATCGCCCAGCCTGCCGCCGCGCCCTCCAGGGTCAGCGCCACCACGGCCATCAGGGCCACGGCGATCCCCTGCCCGACACTCCCCGCGACCCAGAACCACTTGCGCACGGGTTGCCTGCGGATGGCTGCGGCCACGAAGAGTTGCGGCATCAGCGAGCCGGACTCGCGGATCGGCACCAGGAACCCCGCGAAGGCCGCCGGGACACCCAGGGCGCCCAGCATCCAGGCCAGCACCAGTCGGGCCGACGCGAGCTCGTCGCCGATCTTGCTCAGGGTGTTGGCGACCAGGTGGACGAAGAAGTTGGCCGGCTGGACAGCGCAGGCCGCCTCCGGGATGTCCTTGCAGACCCGGGCGTCTTCGTCGCCCGCGATGGTCTCGTACAGGCCGATCAGCGGCTTTTCATTGGATTGGGATGATGCTTGCACGTCTCTCTCGATCCTGGTCCAGCCCGAAGGACTGGTTGCGGTTTGCTCAGCGGCGCCAGCCGAGCGGATCGTCGGGGTCGATACTGGGTCGGAAGGGGATCCGGCGGTCGACATTGGTCAGCTGGTAGACGTTGCCGATCCAGTTGTTCACCACGGCCAGTGCGCTGTCGTGCCAGGTGTTGTCGAGCCGGTCCAGCAGCAGGGCCTCCGGCAGTTGCGGCGCCGGCGCACGCCGCAGCAGGGCCTGCTCCACCCGCTCGCGGTGTTCTTCCAGGATCGCGGCCGCCTGCGGCGCCAGGTAGTTCTCCGGCAGCGGTGGGAAGTCCTCGCGTTCGCCGCTGACGAAGCGACCGACCTCGCGCTTGTATTCCTTCAGCAGGCTGATGCTGTCGTACTCCGGGTGCCCCTGGAAGAAGACCATGCGGAAGCCGTCCCGCGACACCGCGAGATGTACGCCGGCGCGTTCGCCCTCGACCAGGACCTTCAGCCCGTGGCGTTCGAACTGCTCGCGTGAAACGTCATTGAAGCGGGAATGGGGCACGTCGAAACGCGTATTGACCCCGGCGACCAGGGGATGCCCGCGGTCGACTACGCGGTGGTCGAAGACGCCCCACAGCTTGTCTCCGCGGTGCCGGCGTCGCTCGCCGTGGCGTGCTTGCATCACCGCATGGGTCGCCAGGCAGGAACAGAGGGTGGAGGTCACATTGTGCCAGGCCCAGTCGACGACCTCGGCCAGCGGTTCCCAGAACGGCTCCATGGCCAGGTCGGGCTGGTTGACGTTGGCCCCGGTGATGATCAGGGCGTCGAGCCCGGAGCGCTTGATGGTCTCGAAGGTCTCGTAGTACTGCTCCACGTGGGCCTGTCCTCCGGGCCCGCGCGGCAGTTCCCTCAGGGTGAAGGGATGCATGTAGAACTGGGCGATCTGGTTGCTCTCACCGACCAGGCGGAAGAACTGACGCTCGGTGGCCGCCAGCGCCGCGTCGGGCATCATGTTGAGCAGGCCGATGTGCAAGGCGCGGATGTCCTGGTGCAGGGCGTAATCCGAGGGCAGCACGGTGCCGCCTTCCTCGCGCAGCCGCGAGAAGGCGGGGAGGTCGGTATGCGCGACCAGTGGCATCAGTTGGCCCCCTCGCGTGCCAGCGCCCGCTCCACCAGGACGTCGAATTCGGCTGACGAGCTTATCTGCGCCAGTTCGCTGCTCAGGATGGTGTAGCCGTGGTCCCGGGCGATGGCCTCGTAGCGGGGGAGGCGGGCGCGGAAGAGGTGCGGGAAGACCCAGCGCACGAAGTCGTCCGGGTCGATCTGCGCCACGTATTCGAGATCGCGTTCGGCCATGTAGCGGGTCAGCTGCTCATCCAGGAAGGCCTCGCGATAATACAACGGCTTCGGATCGCGCTCCGCGCGCGCGATCAGTTCGCGCTCGTTCTGTTCGGACGCCTTGATGTAGATGATCAGGGTGTGTTGGGCCAGGGTCTCCATGACCTCGGGGGACTCGAGTTCGCTGACCGATCCGCCGGCATCGTTGATGAAGTGCGGGTAGCCGAACAGGATCTCGGCCTTCTGGATGAAATCAGGCACGTCGAGCATCGCCTGCACCTCTGCTTCGTGGTGCAGGGCCTGGCGGCGCTTGAACTCCGTCAGCGAGAGTCCGCCGCGCTCCGGATTGCCCAGCTTGCCCAGGAAGCTGGAGACCGGGCTGAGGTTGTCGACGGTGATGTTGTTGATGATCTGGATCGAATCCGTGCGCAGCAGGGTGCGCAGGAAGGGCACCTGCATCGCCTGCGCCTTGATGTTGTCCAGGATCGGCTCGCTCAGATAGCGGGTGCCGATGCGGTAGTCCCCCGAGTAGTGGAACCAGTCTTCGCGCCGCAGCATGTTCGACAGGAAGGTCTTGCCCACCCCGGACATGCCGAGCAGGGTGATGCGCCGGTGCGGCAGGCGACGGTACTCCTCGGGTGTCAGGCGCATATCTCGGTCACCGTCGCAGGATCAGCAGGATCCCGGCGGCCAGGGCCAGGACGCTCATCACGTAGTGGTCGTACTGGAACTGGAGGTGCAGCAGTCCGCGCAGTCCGTACAGGACCAGCCAGATTCCCAGAAGCAGACTGCCCAGAAAACGCATTGCAGACGACCCTCGCTCCGGATGGCGGCGTGGCGGCCGCGGCCTGGTCGCCATGCCGGGCCGGTGTGTGGTTTCAGCGAATCAGCCGGCTGACCGCCCGGAACTGCGGGTCGGTGGCATCGCGCAGCCATTCGAACAGGACGGATTCGTGGTTGGTGATCACCGCCCCGGCGGCGCGCATGCGTTCGATGCCGTTGGCCTTCAGCCGCGGGTCGCGACTGCAGACCGCATCCGCGACCACGAAGACCGTCTCCCCGGCAGCCAGCAGGTCCAGGGTCGTCTGCAGCACGCAGACGTGGGTCTCGGTGCCACACAGGATCACGTCTGCGCCGGTCAGGCGGCTGAACAGGTCTTCGGCAGCGCAGCAGGAGAACGCGGTCTTCTCGGTGCGGCCGTCGCCGGCGCCGAGCAATGCGCTCAGCGGTCTGGTGATCTCGCCCAACCCGCGTGGGTATTGCAGCGTGGCCTCGACTGGCACATCGAGCAGCCGCGCTGCTTCGACCATGCGCGCAGTGCTGCGTTCTACCGCTGCCCGCTCGTCCTCGGGCATCGCCTCCAGCAGGCGCTCCTGCATATCGATGAGCAGGAGCCGCGAATGCCTTCGGTCACAAAGCCGGGTCGGGTCGGCCCCGGCGGCCCTCATCTGCATCGGCTCATTCCAGGAACTGGTTGATCAGTCGCAAATCCGCCTCGCTTAGGGTCCCGACTGCGCGTTGCAGCAACAGCCGATCGACCACGAAGGCGTAGCGCGCGGCGGCCTGGTCCCTCTGTGCCCTGAACAGGTCCTGCAGGGCCAGCAGCACATCGACCTGGGTTCGCGTACCCACCTCGAATCCGGCCTCGGTCGACTCCAGTGCGGCCTGGTTGGATTCCACCGCCTGCCGGAGGGCTTGCGCCCGCGCCGCGTTGCTGATCACGGACAGATAGCTGCTGCGAGTCAGCTGTACGACGCGGCGCTCGGTGAACACCACCGCCTCCTGCGACGCCTCGAACTGCTCCCGTGCCTCGCGGGTCAGCGCGCTGACCCGGCCGCCCGTGTATACCGGGATGTTCAGGCGCAGGCCCACCTGTGCGTCGCTGCTGTCTCGGAACTGCGGGCTGCCGCCCACGCCGCTGTACCCGGTGTCGCTGACCGAGGCACCGAGGCCCAGGGTCGGACGTCCTTCGGCACGCTGACGGGCGATCTGTTCCCGCGCGATCTCGGCGGACAGCCTGCGGGCGACGAGTTCCTGGTTGTTCTCCAGCGCCACGGCCACCCACTGTTCGGGGTCCGCCGGGTCCGGTCCGCTCGGAAGAAGCACGTCCGGCTTCAGCGCCGCAAGTTGGTCGTAGTAATTGTTTGTGATGACCGCAAGCCGCTCGTTCGCGAGGTTCAGGTCGTTTTCCGCGAGGATCTCGTCCGCCTTGGCGATGTCGAAGCGCGCCTGCGCTTCCTTCACATCGGTGATCGCGATCAGTCCGACCTCGAAGCGCCGCTGGGTCTGCTCCAGTTGACGTCCGATCGCCTCGCGTTCAGCGCGCCGGAAGATCAGTGTTTCCCCGGCCAACAGAACCTCGAAATAGGCCTCGGAGACCCGCCGGATCAGTTCCTGTCGGGCGGCCTCCAGGTCCGCCGTGGCGCTCGCGACCAGCAGATCGGCCTGGGTGACGGCAATGCGGTTGCGCTGGTCGTAAAGACTCTGGGACAAATTGAGGCTGAGGTCGCGCCGGCTTCCGTCGATGCTGCTGTCCCCATCGGGATCCGAGTAGAACGCGCCCAGCTCACCATCGGCGAAGATCTGCGGCAACAGCGCGGAGCGGGCCAGGGGTTGCGCCTCGAGTGTGGCTCGGTAGTTGGCCTCGGCCGCTCGGAGTTCAGCGTCATTGGCTAGCGCATCCTGGTATACCTGGAGCAGGTCCGCCGCGTGGATCGGAGCGGCCGATAGGGCAGCCAGCGCGACGGCGAAAAATGTGGTGTGGAGCTTTTTCATCGAAAGGGGGTCCGGTGGGCGGAAAAGTTCCCCTATATTAGCAGAGAGGGGGAGTCGTTGGACCTTGGCACACCCGGGGTCGAGGTGTGCGGCGATGCGCCCCAGGGGAAGCTACGACGCCCCGCTCAGAACTCTCAGAATTGGAACTCTGGCGTGTGCTCGAAGCCTACCAGCGGCTTCAGACCGGTCTCGAACAGTTTTTCCGTCCGGTAGCTGTCCTCAGCGACCCGGATGATCAGGAGCGCCTCCATCACCGGGGGCCTGCCCACCACGACGAACATGCGCCCGCCCAGGCTCAGGTGGGCCTGGAGGAAGGGATCGTAGTCGGCCATCGCGCCGTTGCAGCTGATCACGTCATAGCGTCGGCCGGGCGGCGACCAATCCCGGGTCACCGTCCCCGTGCGCAACTGGGCGTTGTCGATCCCGAGGGCGTCCAGGCGGGCCCTTGCCGCAAGCCTGAAGCCGTCGATCCGCTCCACGCTGTCCACGCGCGCCGCGAGCCGCGCCAGGCAAGCGGTGACGTAGCCGGATCCGGTGCCGATCTCCAGCGCCAGATCGCTGCGGCCGGGCGCAAGGGCTTGCAGGAGTCGGCCCACCACCTTTGGCTGCAGCATGGATTCGCCCTGGCCGAGGGGGATTTCGGTATCCGCGTAGGCGAGGCCCTCGCGGCCCTCGGGCACGAACCGCTCCCGGGCCAGATCCTCCATCACGTCCAGCACCCGCATGTCCAGCACGTCCCAGGGACGAACCTGTTGTTCCACCATGTTGGTGCGCGCCTGGGCGAAATCCATGGGCTGATCCTCGGGAAACGTAAAGCCGGACGAAGGGTACGGCGGCCGGGCTTGGGAGGCAAGTTGGCGGGCCTCAGTCCTCCCGTGCGCCGTTTTGCTGCTGCAGACCGAGTGCCGCGATCGCCGCGATCCTGGCGCGGCGCAGGCCCTCGCCCAGCGCCTCGCCGCGCAGGCCCTCGGCAAGAAGGGGTTCCGGCGACACCCCGGCTACCGCACGGGAGGTCCGGCGCACCGCGTCGGCCTGGGGATAGGGCCGCTCCTCGAATCCGGCACGGCCCCGGAAGTCGGCCTCCACCGCCGCCAGGAAGGGCTCCAGACCCTCCGGGCGGCGCAGGCTGTCGATACCCTCGATGAGCCTCAGCACCGTCTTCGGGCGCAACTCGAACAATCGGTGCACCAGGCCATGGTACCGCGCGACCTTGATCGCGAGATCCCGGTAGCGTCGGGGGATACGCAGACGCTGTGCCAGTTCGCGGATCAGGGTTACGCCGCGCTCCTCGTGGCCGTGGTGGCTGGGCAGGATATCGGGCGGGGTATTGCCCTTGCCCAGGTCATGCACCAGTGCGGCGAAACGCACCTCCGGGGCGGGGCTGAGCCGCGTGGCCTGTTCCAGCACCATCAAGGTGTGGACGCCGGTGTCCACCTCCGGATGGTAGCGCGGCGGTTGCGGCACCCCGGATAGTCGCGCCACCTCGGGAAGCAGCACGTCCGTGGCGCCGGTAGCGCGCAGGACCTCGAAGAAGCGGACCGGCGCGGGGCTGGCCAGGGCCTTCTCGCACTCCGCCCAGACCCGTTCCGGGACGAGGGCGTCGACCTCGCCGCTGGCCACCAATTCGCGAAGCAGGTCTTGCGTCTCCGGGGCGATGGTGAAGCCGAACGGCGCGAGTTGCGCCGCGAGCCGGGCCACGCGCAGGAGGCGTACCGGATCCTCGGCGAATGCCGGCGACACATGGCGCAGCACACGCGCCTCGAGATCGCGGCGTCCGCCGAACGGGTCGATCAGGCGCCCGTCGCCGGCCTCGGCCATTGCGTTGACGGTCAGGTCCCGGCGCGCCAGATCTTCCTCCAGGGTCACTTCCGGTGCGGCGTTGAAGGCGAAGCCGTGATAGCCGCGGGCCGTCTTGCGCTCGGTGCGTGCCAGGGCGTACTCCTCGTGGGTCCGGGGGTGCAGGAAGACCGGAAAGTCGCGCCCGACAGGCCGAAAACCCCGGGCTTCCATCTCCTCCGGCGTCGCCCCGACCACGACGTAGTCGCGCTCGTGTACCGGCCGGCCGAGCATACGGTCTCGCACTGCGCCGCCGACCAGGAAGGTCTCCATGGGGTTGGGGCCGCTACTCGCGCTTGCCCATGCGCAGTCGTTGCAGCCGGGCCTGGAGACCCTCCTGGCCAAGGTAGGCGGGTGCAACGCTCTCGAGCAGGGTGGGGCAGGGCAGGGTCTCGCCGGTACAGACACTGTCCACCGACAGTGAGGCCAGGTTGTCCCGCGACAGCGGCTTGCCCGGCACGAATTCGAAGACCGAGGCCTGGACCTTTCCGGCCCAGTCCGGCAGGGCCAGGATCGGGCGCCGACGGCCGGTCAGTCGTCCGGTATACCGGACCAGGTCGTGCAGGCTGTAGATGCGGGGCCCGCAGAGTTCGAAGCCCTTGCCGTAGGTTTCGGGATCCTCGAGGCAGTTCACGAAGTGGTCGGCGACGTCGCCGACGAAGACCGGCGCGAAGCGGGCGTCGGCCCGGGCCAGCGGCATGAGCGGCGCGATCTTCAGCAGTCCGGCGAAGCGGTTGAGGAAGGAGTCCTCGGGGCCGAAAATCACGGAGGGCCGGAACACGGTCACCGGGAAGGCCTTGGCGGCGAAGACGGCCTGCTCGGCAGCGGCCTTGCTGCGCAGGTAATGGCTGGGAGGGTCCGGCATGTCCGCCTTCAGCGCGCTCATCTGCACGAAGCGTCGCACCCCCTGGGCCTCGGCGGCGGCCAGCGCCTGTTCGGTGAGTTCGGTGTGGGCCTTCCGGAACCCGGAGCCGTCACGACCCTTTTCATTCAGGATACCCACCAGGTTCATCACCGCATCGGTACCGGCGAAGAGGCGGCTCAGCGTGGCGGGATCGTGCGTATCGCCCGCCACCAGCTCCACCTGCGGCATCACCTTCAGGTCACGGTGTCGCTGGGGATGACGGGTCGGGATGCGTACCCGTATCCCCCTTTCCGCCAGTCGCGCAACGATGTGGCGGCCCACGAAACCGGTGCCGCCGAGGATGCAGACGTGCTGGATCGACATGGTCTTCTCAACCTTCCTGGATTCATCATCGACGGCCCTATAGTAGCGTGCCCGGGACGACGCGGCATGAGCGTGTCCCCATTTGTCCTCGCGGGGGGGGCACGTGCCTGCGGTCGCGGTCCCCTATACTTCGGTTACGCGCCAACGCCCTGTGGCGGCGCATCGCGGCGCAGGGCAGCAAGATGCGAGGGAAGTTACCCATGGGCGAACTGATCAGCGTGAATCCTGCGACCGGCCAGCGTATCCGCGCCTATCCGGCGCTGCCGGCGGCGGGCATCGATCAGGCCGTGGCCCGGGCCGCCGAACGTTTCCCGGAGTGGTCCCGGCTGCGCGTCGGCAAGCGGGCCGGGTTCCTGGAGCAACTGGCCAAGGCCCTGCGCGGGCAGTCGGAGGCGCTGGCGCGGCGGGCCACCGAGGAGATGGGCAAACGCCTGGCCGAGGCGCGGGCGGAGGTGGAAAAATGCGCCGTGGCCTGCGAGTACTACGCCAGCCACGGTCCGGACTTCCTGGTGGACCAGATGATTGCCTCGGACGCCGGGCGTTCGCTGGTAGCCTGGCAGCCGCTGGGACCGGTGCTGCTGGTGATGCCCTGGAACTTCCCCTACTGGCAGGCCCTGCGCCAGGCCATTCCGGCGACGCTGGCCGGCAACACCGTGCTGCTGAAGCACGCGTCGAACGTGCCCGGTTGCGCGGCGGCCCTGGAGGAACTGTTCAACGAGGCCGGGTTCCCCGAGGGCGTGTTCCGGAATCTCGCCATTGGCTCCGGCGCCGTGGAAGGGGTGATTGCCGATTCCCGGGTGCGGGGCGTCAGCCTGACCGGCTCCGAGGGCGCCGGGCGCGCCGTCGCCGCGGCGGCTGGCAAGTCCCTCAAGAAGACGGTGCTGGAACTGGGCGGATCGGATGCCTTCGTCGTGCTCGCCGACGCGGATCTGGATCATGTCGCGCAGCAGGCGGTCACGGCCCGTTTCCAGAACAACGGCGAGACCTGCATCGCGGCCAAGCGTTTCATCGTCGAGGCAACGGTCGCCGATGCCTTCGTGGCCCGGTTGCGGGACGGTATCGAGCGGCTCAGGGTCGGCGATCCCATGGCCGAGGACACGGATCTCGGTCCCCTGGCGCGCCCGGACCTCCGGGACGATCTGCACGATCAGGTGCGGCGCAGCGTGGACGCCGGTGCCGTCTGCCTGGCGGGCGGAGAGGCGCTGGACCGTGACGGCTACTTCTATGCGCCAACGCTGCTGGACCGGGTCCGGCCCGGCATGGCGGCCTTCGACGAGGAGACCTTCGGGCCGGTGGCGGCCGTCACGCGGGCGGCGGATGTCGAGGAGGCGGTCGCGCTGGCCAACGCCTCGCGCTACGGGCTCGGCGGCAGCGTGTGGACCCGCGACCGGGCCCGTGGCGAGCAGGTCGCGCGCCGGCTGGAGTGCGGTTGTGCCTTCGTCAACGGGATCGTGAAGAGCGATCCGCGGCTGCCCTTCGGCGGCGTCAAGGATTCGGGTTACGGGCGCGAACTCTCCGCCCTCGGCATCCGGGAATTCGTCAACGCGAAGACGGTTTGGCTGGACTAACCGCCGGTCATGGACATGAAGCGGATGATCTTGTCCGGATTTTCGGTGAACTCGTGGCGCTCGGGCTTCAGGGCGATGGCCTCGTGTATGGCCGTCTCGATCTCGGCTTCC
>Ga0209498_1000233_pt1 | contig 33401 bp, 27 predicted proteins | sample WalLakDeSediment_FD_184131 | JGI IMG/M metagenome (GOLD analysis project Ga0209498, IMG submission 184131) | Lake sediment microbial communities from Walker lake, Nevada to study Microbial Dark Matter (Phase II) - Walker Lake 11/02/13 Deep... | ecosystem: Environmental > Aquatic > Freshwater >...
GAACGCCGAAGGACCTCCGACGGCTGCACCTGCGCGAGGCCACCGACATGCTCGGCATCGGCGACCTGCTTGACCGCCCGATCGACCAGCTCTCCGGCGGCCAGCGCCAGCGCGTTTCGCTCGGCCGAGCCCTGCTGACCAGTCCGCAACTCCTGCTGCTCGATGAGCCGATGGCCGCGCTGGACACCCAGACCAAGCGCGAGATCATGCCCTTCCTGTCGCGCATGGCCAGCGAGGCAGGGGTTCCGATCGTGCTGGTCACCCACGCGCCGGACGAGGTCGAGCGCCTCGCCGACCGCGTGGTGTTCATGCGCGAGGGCCGGGTCGAGCGCAGCGAGCCGCTGCGCCAGGCGCTCGCCCGCCCGGACTCGCCGCTGTTCGCGGACGAGGGTGCGGCCTCGGTACTCGAAGGCGCGCTGGGGCCCATCAGCGATCATGGGCTGCGGCCCTTCGGAGCGGATGAGGCCCGACTGTGGCTGCCGAATGGCGGGAGCGCGCCTGCGGGGCAGAACACCCGGGTTCGGATCCTCGCCCGCGACGTCAGCCTCGCGCTGGACGATCCGCGGCGGATCAGCATCCAGAATCACCTGAAGGTGCGCGTGGAGCGGATCGATACGCCCCGTGCGGGCCGCTGCGTGGTAGCCACCCGTACCGCGGACCGTCAGTTACTGCTGGCCGAGGTCACGCCCTGGGCCGTGGATCAGCTCGCCCTGCGACCGGGCGCAGACGTCTACGCACTGATCAAATCGGTGGCTTTGGTGAGTTGACCCAAGATCAGGGCCTCCGGGACACCGATCAGCGCCCTCCCCCCCTGGCGAGAGAGGCGCTGACCAGCGCTGCCAGATCAGCACTCAGCGCTTTCTGCCATCTTCAGAGTGTCGACCTCAATGCCGGGATACCGGAAGATGCTCTCCAGGGGTCACGGTCCGGGCCGGGTCTCACGTTCCAACAACGTTCGTCAAGTTTCCACGCATGGCGGGCACCGAGAAACGGCCCGCAGGCAAGCCGCGATCCCCACATCGAGGGAAATACTCGAATGCGAGATCCCCGTCCCAATTGCTTTGAGACGGATCGCCGCTCCGTTGCAACCGCTTGTTCATCCGGTGGGAGACTTCCCCCGCGTCGGAATACACCGCAATCCGATCGAACACCTCTTCCGGGCATGCACACCCCAGCGTCCCCTGCACGAAGGTCTTGACCTCTGGGTAGGGCGACGTCACGGGGGGCTCCGGTCAGCGCTTGCGCATCGAGAGCACGCACAGGGCTTGGTCGTTGTCATTCTGCCGCCGTTTGGGTGTGCTCTCAGTCAAGGGTTCAGGTCTTGCGTAACAGGTCGGCCCGATTGGGGTTGCGGAATTCCGCCACGCCGTCCGGACCCACGTGCTCCATGAAGCGATCGCGAATACGGGCGTAGAGTGTCTCGTCAATCGCGAACTCGGTGTGAGTTGCCCCGAGAATGCGCTCTTCAAACTCCTCGAAGCCCTGAAAGCGGCTGATGCTGTCGAAGAAGATCTCTTCCTCGAGCAGGAACAGCCCCTCGTCGACGGCTGCGCTCAGCGCCTCGAACGCATTCTCGCGCACGGCCTTTTCATCGTGGAAGAGACGCAGGATCTCGTTGAAATCACCGGCATACAGCGGCTCGGAAAGGTAGGCGATGCCGCCAGGCCGCAGAACGCGGTGGATTTCCCTGAGGCCCTGGGTCAGCAGGTGGTGTGGAACATGGTGCAGCGACTTCAGCATGATCACTCCATCGATCGATCCGTCTGGCTGTTCAATCGCTTCGACGCCGCCCAACCGGAAGATCACCTTTGGCAGGTCGGTGATCCGCAGGTTCTTCTCGTGCTGCACCCGGTCGACCTCCGTCGCGATCACTTCGCGCACGGGTAATTCCTCGGCGATGCGCCGGGTGGTTTCCGCGCGACCGCAGCCAAGTTCCAGCAACCGCCCGCCGTCAACCGGAAGCCGTTCGGCGATCAGTTGCAGATCCGATAGGATCGGAAGGGGCCCGGGCTTTAGCAACTGCAAATCGAGCTCCTGACAAGTCGTCAAGGATGTAAGGCTCCATTCTATCGCGGAAGGGCCAGGCGCATGGTGAGAGCAGCCCAATGCAGTGGGCTCGTGCCCGGAACAAGCGTCTGGGGACCCACCACAGGCAGGAGGCCATGGCGAACAACTCCAACAGGCTTGGAAAGACGACCACCCCAAATGGGTAGTAACCCATCGTCAAGCGTTGGCGGTTTGAAATCGGATCGCATGTAACTCTGACCCAACGCCGACTGTCGACTCCGGCCATCCATTGCCACTGACGGGGTCTCGGGGTCGCAAGTCGGCCCGACAAGTCGGCCCAGAGCGGGCACCAAGGCAGCTCTCGGGGATGGCTGCATGGATGCGGGTTGCGGTCACCCTTCCGAACGTGAAGTCGTGCCCTTCGGCCGTCAAGGCCTGTTTCAACTGGCCAGAAACGCAGGAATCGAGCAGAAACCTCAAGCGGCAGTCCGCGCAATGAGGGGCTCCACACGCTCATGCTCGACCATCCGGTGCGCATAGGTTAGGCAGGCACGGATGTCTTCCGCCTCGAGCCAAGGATAGGCGTCAAGGATGGCCTCCGGGGCGTCGCCCGCCGCCAGCATACCCAGCACGTGCTCCACCGCGAGTCGGTGCCCACGGATGATCGGCTTGCCCCCGAAAATGTCCGGATTGACCGTGATGCGCTCCAACAGATTCTCCATCGCGTATCTCTTTCCGCAGGTTGACTGGCTACCGTTCTAGTCCGCAGACAGGCGGCGAGTCAACCAGGCCTCGTCCAGGCGCATCTCAAAGATAGGAAAGATCTCTGCTGAAGAACACTGTTTTGATTTCGGGTCGCACGTCAAAGCGGAGCCACTGAGCGCCCTGCCGGATCGGGTTCCCCGCAGTCATCGCCGGAGGGCGCAAGCGGGCAGCAACTTTCCGCAGGCCGCCTGGGCTCTTGCATATGACCGTGGGTGATGATTCCGTCGATACTGGCCATGGACCCTGGGCTGTTCTGGATTCACAAGCGGCCACACCCAACCGATCTGTGGCTGCCCGCTCAGGGTCGGGATGAGCCAGCCTTGTCGGTGGCAACGCGGTGCTGCTTCGTTACCTGACGGGCAGCTCGGGGCTGCGTCTCAGGGCCGAAGGCGTTGTAACTGATCGAACTGCCGGCCCAGAAAGGGCTGCCGTCCATATTTGGTCGACCACCTGCCTGATCTAGTCGAGGATCCCGGCCTCGCTCGCCAGGATATCGGCGGGCGAGATCAGATGATTGGTCGAGGTCGAGGGTCCTTTCGACGACCCCGGAACCCTCGATGCAGGCGATGATCCCATGCCCACTGTAGATACGATCCGGGTCGGGTACCCATGACCGCGGATCATGATCGTTAGGGTTCGGGGGTCTTCCGGTTGATCGTCGGGTCGTCGCGCAGCGCGATGAGCCCGTCGCGCAACGCTTCCGCCTCGCGCGGGCTCATCGCGAAGTGGTGGATGGTGGTGGTGGAATTCGAGCCCATCCACACGCTGCCGCCGGCCCGGGTGCGAACGAGCAGAAGAAGTTTCGGGCCTGCCCAGCCCTTCAGGCGGACCAGCCGCCAATCGACCTTGCGATTGACAACGATGAGATCGGTCTTCATGGAACGGGAAAGCTCCGGAATGTTCTCAGAGTCCATGGACCAGACGACGCCGCGTCCGAGCACAAGGCATACGATTTTCTCGATGGCGGAAAGCGAGGCGGCCGCATCGGGGCGGGGCCGATCGGCGGCGAGCGCCTCGTCGATCAACCGGGGAAGAGTGCGCGGCACCCGGGCGTCCGCGTCGAAAATCTCCAGCAGGCAACGCCCGCCTCTCCAAACCTGGAACCGATTCGGCCCGCCCATCTCCCCGAACAACTCGTACGCGAAACGCACGCGCCCGTTGCGGGCGGTGGCGATGTTCCGGGTTTCCTGGGGTTCGGGATACATGGTGGGATTACGGGGCATCAACGGATGATCCGCCAGGTTCCGTAGATCAGCGCGAAATAGAGCGGGATGGAGAAGCGGTCCCGTGTGTGGGCGTTCCGCTTCAGAGTATACAAAGAATAAACAGCCTCTTCGCTCGGTGCCAGTCCGACTGTGCATGCTTTGACCCTGCCGGTCGGCCGTCGATCTGCTCGGAGACGGGACACGGAGCGTCGCCCCAGGCAAGAATCCCGCGAACCGGCGCTGACTGTCTGCTCAGGATCGACTTGAGAACCCGAGAGCCGGTAGTGGCTTTCATGCGCCTCGTGATGGGATGGCGACCGCCCCTACCCGTTACCCCCGTGGCCAACGGTTTATTCACGCAAGCGACTCCGTTGTTCGCATACTTCTGGACAGAATCTGGAAGCGGACCCAGCACAAGGCAAGCCGACCCGATGGTGACTGTAAAAAGTACCTGCTACGAGTGCGATGCAAACTGTGCGATCGACGTGACCCTCGATACTTCCGGGGAGCCGGTGAAGATCGATGGCCCAGAATGCCCCCGCTGCTACGTACAGCTCGACCGCCGCAACCACCCCGAGCGGCTGCTGTACCCGTTGCGGCGTACGGGTCCACGCGGCAGCGGCGCGTTCGAGCGTATTTCCTGGGACGAAGCACTGGATACGATCGCCGAGCACCTGCGCGCGACCCGCGCCGACCACGGTGCCCCGACGACCGCCTTCTTTGCCGGTTATACCAAGGAGGCGCGCCCCCAGCTACAGCGTCTGGCCCATGCCTTCGGCTCGCCCAATTACCTGACCGAGAGCGGCTGCTGCTTCTCCTCCACGAAGGTAGCCGAGGAGGTAACCTTCGGGACCAAGATCAAGACTTCGTCGACCGTGGCCTCGGATGCGACGCGCTGCCTGCTGGTCTGGTCCACCAACCCACGCGGTTCCATCCCGCCGTTTCACCAGCATCCACTGGCGGCGGCACGCCCTGGCTGCGCGACGGTGGTCGTCGACCCGCGCGTGACCCGGCTGGCGGCACAGGCCGAGGTCCATTTGCAGATTCGCCCCGGCACCGACGGCGCGCTGGCCCTGGGCATGCACCACCTCATCTTCGAGCACGGCTGGCAGGACCAAGCCTTCCTCGAAGAATGGGCCAGCGGGGTGCAGGCCTTCCGCGAGTACGTCGCCGAATTCCCGCCGGAACGCGTAGCGGAGATCTGCGGCATCGACGCCGCCGACCTGCGGCGTGCCGCCGAGCTGTACGCGACCCATGCGCCGGCCCAGATCATGCTGTCGCCCACCGCCACCGTGCAGCACAGCAACGGCTTCCAGAATCACCGCGCGGTGATCTTGCTGGCGGCCGTCACCGGCAACATTGATCGCGAGGGCGGAAATCGCTTCTTCAACGACAAGGTCACGCCAAAGCCCATCGACCTGTTCGACCACTGCAAGCGGAATCTCCCACCACGCATCGGCGAGGAGACCTTCCCAGTGTGGACGAACCACTGGCCGGCAGCGCAGAGCATGCTGCTGCCGGATGCCATCCTCGAAGGCCGGCCGCAACCGGTGCGCGCCCTGCTGGCGATGGGCATCAACACCGCAATGTGGCCGAACTCGAAACGCATGGAACAGGCGCTGGGTGCGCTGGACTTCTTCGCCGCATCGGATTTCTTTCACAACCCGGCGACGCGCATGGCGGACATCGTGCTGCCGGCTGCCACCAGTCTCGAGCGCCCGGCACTGATCGCCTATCCCGGCTGCAACTTCCGCGGTGAGCTGCGCTACCGCCACCGGGCCGTGTCGCCGCGCTGCGAGGCGCGTGCCGATGCCGAGGTCTTTCTCGAACTGGGTGTACGCCTGGGCATGGCGGAACAGTTCTGGCACGGAGATCTGGAAGCCAGCTGGGCCGACGCTGCCGAAGGCATCCCCGAAAGCATCCGCGAACAGGTGTACAACGACCCGGATGGGGTCACCGTGTTTGCCAAGGCTCTGGACGAGATGCTTGAACACGGCTTCGAGGATGGCGAGCGACTGTATCGGCTGCATGGCTTTCGCACGGTGAGCGGCAAGGTGGAGTTTGACGCCGCCGAGCTGCGCGAGGCCGGGCATGACGGCCTGCCCGTGTGGCGCGAACCCGCCGAAAGCCCGGTGTCCACGCCAGAGCTGGCCCGCGACTACCCGCTGGTACTGACCAGCGGCGCGCGGCACAAACACGCGACGCATTCGCAGCACCAGTACCTGGAGCGCATGCGACGGGCCATGCCACAACCACTGGTGGAACTGCATCCGGACGACGCGGCGGCCCGCGGCATCGCGGACGGCGACACGGTGGAGGTGCGCTCGCCGCGCGGGCGGGTAGCCTTCGTTGCACAGGTGACCAACCGCATCAAACCAGGCGTGGCCCATTGTCAGCATGGCTGGAACGATGCCAACGTCAACGAGCTGACCGATGACCGCTCGCTGGACCCGATCAGCGGTTTCCCCGCGTTCAAGTCGCTGCTTTGCGAGGTCGCGTTCCTGCGCGCGGGACACGAACAGCGCCTGCCGGAGACGGGGTAGAACATGCCTTTCGTCGGCGTATTGCCGGAACGCAGGCACCTCTTCCGGCCGGAGCCGCAGCACGAGGTGGCAGTGTCTGACAGCGCCGCCTGGCGCCTGAACCCGGGGCATCGTCACGTGTACGACAAGCTGCGCCTGGCTCTGGAAGCCGGCCTGACGGCCGCCCCCTGCGGAGTGGCACCGATGGATCTCGGCGTTGCGCCCGAGGAAACGGTGTTCGTGAAGCCCATCACCAACCTGGCCGGCATGGGGCTGGACGCGCGGGCAATGGGCGCCGAAGAGGTGCCGGCGGAACCCGGCAGTTTCTGGTGCCAGCGCCTGGAAGGCGCGCACACCAGTACCGATTGCCTGGTGGAAGACGGCGAAGTCCGCTGGTTCGCCCACACCCGGGGCTCGGACGAGAAGGACGCCGCACGGCCGATCTACTGGGAGATAGGGGTCGATCTGCCGGAACGGGAACCGTGGATCGCCGACTGGGTGCGCCGAAACCTGGCCGGTTACAGCGGTATCTGCAATATCGAGCTGATCGGCGGGCGGCCGATCGAAGCCCACCTGCGCGGCTCCAACGGTTTCTTCGACTTCTACGGCCCGGACTTCATCCCGGCCTGGGTGGCGCTGTGCGACGGTGAGCCCTGGACCCCGCCCCGGCCCGTGCCCGGTGGATTCATCATCTCGGTGTTCGGCGATGCGGACCTGGGCGAGGCCAACCGGAAGGCCGCAGCCGACGCCGGCGTAAATCTTCAGCCCGACCCATCTACCCCGGGCCGCGCCGCCATCCTGCGCAGCCGCAGCCGCGATGCCGGCTTCAACATCTACCACGCATTGACCGGGAAACGTCTGTAGGCCGGGGCGCGGAGAAGCGTTTCCAGAGCCGTGATCATCGCCCGCATTGCAGAGCCAGGCCAAACGAGGCAGCAGAGGTCGATATGCATCCGGAGTCACCGGAACCCGTGTAAAGACGCGCCCCAAGCGGAGGAGGAAGCAGGTCAGGAGGCGGCCGCCCGCACGGCGGGTACCACAACCCGCTTCGGGATTGTAGGAAGGCTCACTTCCGGAATCTGGACGGTTCGCGGTATGGCGCGCACGGGAATCGACGGAGAGTGCGGCTAGACTTCAACGGTCTCCATTCGGAATCCGACGCCTGTGAATCGTATCCTGCGCTACCTCCTGCCGGCTGGCGTGCTGGCCTTGCTCGCATCACTGGCTCTGTGGTGGCTGTTGCCTGCACCGGTGACGGGCCAACTGGTGGAGTATCACGGAGAGGCGCCGGTCGCCGGTGCCACCATCACTGTCCGCCGCCAGGGCTGGGGCCGCAGCGATCATGATGGGAAGCTGACATGGAACAAGGGCTACGTGGCCACCGCCACCACGAATACCAAAGGGCGCTTTCGCGTGCCCACGCCCGGCCCAGTATGGCTCGTGGGCAGCGGTGGCGGCCGACTGACGGCAGAGGCAGAAGGCTTTCACACCCTGAACGTGGGCTACGTGCCGCCGGGAGCGAAGCTGCATCTGCAGACGGTGGCAAACCACGCCGAGCGGCTACCCGGCGGTACCGCCATCCTGGGCTGGAACGAGATCGGCGAGCCCTTCGGCTGGTCGTTCATTGACCACGCTCCCACCCGCGATCTGGCGCTGGCTGATCTTTATCCCCTGAGGCTGAGCCGCCAGCCCTTCGAGGTCATCCTGGCGGTACCCGACGGGGGAGGCTTGCACTTCGTGGCGTCCGAAGCGCAGGGCGTGACCACGCCCTCCCAGGATTACCTGCTGCGTTATCTGGATGCGTCTCCCGAACCGACCACGGCGTCGCGTCTATCCTTGGGCGACACGCCCGGCACGATCTTCCTGCGTACCCCGCAGGGTCGACACGCCAAGCTGGCCTGGGAGCCCGGCACGGTGATGTCGATGTCCGGCCACGTGCACGGTCTCGAGGCCTCGAGCAAGCAGATGCTCTCGCTGCGCTTCGTGTATCGCCCCGGGCCTGGGCATGTTCTGCCTTATCAGCCGCCGCTGCTCCGGATCGATCCCGTGCGCGCCGGGCTGCTGGCGACTCTGCCGCAGGGAGGACCGCCGGAGAAAGGGCCTCGTACCTACCAACTGGTGGTGACGGATGGCGCCGGCAGAGAACTGGAACGACAGCGCGTCGAACTCGCGCCGGGAAGTCCTCTGGACCTACCAAGCTGTGCGGTTGCCGCACCCCTGGTCTGGCGCTTCCAGGCCTTGCGCCTGGAGTACGACGAAGAGGATCTGCCGCGGCTGGCGATGATGTTGAAGGGCGAGCGCTCCGCGTACCATGCGATGCCCCAGCTCGTTGGCTCACGCCACGATACTTTGTTTGAGGTGCGGGCCTTCGGCAGCGACTACAGCGGCCATGACCTACAGATCAGAATCCGGGAACTCCCCGGCAAGAACGGCCCGACCGGCTGTGTGGCACTGCCCTGAGACCGGAAAGACCTCGGGACGGGATCCTCACCTGCATCCATCCTCGCGCTGCATGAAGCCAGAAGAGCGGGTTATGCGCGACCTCCCACAGATAGCCGTCTGGATCCGCGAAATAGCCGGAGTAACCACCCCAGAACACCTTTTGGGCAGGTTTTATCAGTTTCGCGCCTGCCGAGATGGCCTGCTCCAGGAGCTCGTCCACTGCTGCTTCGGAATCGACGTTGTGCGCAATCGTGAAGCCGGCGAAGCCGGTGCCGTCGGCAGGTACCCCTGCGTCTTCGGCCAGGGACTCGCGACCGTAGAGTCCCAACCATGTGCCATCGAGCGTAAAGAACGCCACCCCCGGCGGTGAATTCATCCTCGGCAGACCAAGACCCTGCTCGTAGAAGCGAACCGACTCCTCGAGATCCCGGACGCCCAGGGTGATCATGCTGATCCGTGGCTTCACGCAGGAACCTCCTTTGTCGCAGAAACTGTGCTGAAAAGAAGCAGGAATAGCGATGATAGGCAGATTCTTTGAAGCACGGTCGGGGCGTCCACACCGCTAAGCCCGATCCGTCCGAGTGAATGGCTTGCCCTCCCGCCAACGCCATCCGAGCGGCTTCGGGAAAAAGACGTCCGGAGCGCTGATTCACGTAGATCGGGCGTCAGCAAGGAGGCGGGTTGGAGACTTCGGGGCGGGTTTCGTCACCGGCCGCTTCGGGTCGACTTGAGACCCTGACGGCCGGGAGTGGCAATGGTCGGCCCAAACCTGTCGTTCCAGAACGCATCCCCACCCCCTAGAAATTTCTGGCAGGCCGAAAGATTTTGGGCGCAGCAATTTTTTCGGCATTGATCCCGCCTTCGTTCTCTTTCCAGCGGTCGTAGAAGTATGTCGTCGCCTCGACAAAGCCCTCCACGCTGCCACAGTCAAACCGCCGACCCTTGAATCGGTAGGCCAACACCATGTTCTTGACTGCCTGGGTCTGCAGCGCGTCGGTGATCTGGATCTCTCCGTTGCGTCCTGCCGGGGTGTTCCTGATCAGGTCAAATATGTCGGGTGTCAGCACATAGCGGCCGATGATCGCGAGGTTCGACGGGGCCTCCTCGGGACTGGGCTTCTCCACCATATCCGATACCACATAGACGCCATCCTCGAGTTCCGAGCCGGCTATGACCCCGTACTTGTGGGTCTCTTCCGGCGGCACCTCCTCGATGGCGACTATGCTGCAGCGGTACTTGGCATAGATCTGTGCCATTTGTGCCAGGACCCCGACGCCGTCGCCGACGCAGAGGTCGTCGGCCAGGATTACGCCGAACGGCTCTTTGCCGATCAGGTTCTCGCCAGTAAGGATGGCGTGCCCCAAGCCTTTCATCTCGGTCTGGCGGGTGTAAGAAAATACACAGTCGTTGATGATGCGTCGTATGTCGGCAAGGTAGCTTTCTTTCGATGTCCCGCTGATCTGGTGTTCCAGCTCATAACTGACATCGAAATGATCCTCCAGGGCACGCTTGCCGCGACCCGTGACGATGCCGATATTGGTCATGCCGGCCTGCATCGCCTCCTCAACACCATATTGAATCAATGGCTTGTTGACGATGGGGAGCATCTCCTTCGGCATGGCCTTGGTGGCCGGGAGAAATCGAGTTCCGTATCCGGCTGCTGGAAACAGACATTTTTTGATCATGGGGAAGGGGTTCTCATCAGGGTTCCTGTTGGATTCGATTCTGCCCGTGGGGCGATCGCGGTGACCCGCTTCCGTTGCGGCATCCGATACTCCTTGATCTTGGTTTCGGCACGCTTTGACAAAACTTTACGTTCAGGCCCGGACCAAGCTTGTGGCTTCCACGCGTGCTCCGACGCGAACCGGGTCAGTGGCCACGGAAGGCGCCCGCCGAACTACAGTTCTCGCGTTACCGGCCGTTGGTCGAGCGCAGCCCGGTTCCGACCGGTGCAAGCCCCCGGCGTCTTCACTCCGCAAGGCACGGAACTCGGTTCTGATGCGTTAGGGTCTTCGGCCGCCCCCCCGTGCCAAGCGTCGAAAAGTCCTCAACCCCAAGCACGACGAGAATACGGGGAACGTCAGCTTTCCATCCGACTGCAACCCCTCATCCACCCCCACTGACTGGCCGCTCAGGGTCGGCAAGAGACCCTGATGGCCGTTAGTAGCAGTGGGCGGACCGAGCCAGGCGGTTACTGTCGGTCTGAAATCGGCTTGAGAGTGAGGAACACGGTGCGCGCGGCCGACCGCTGCTACTCGCGATGACAGATGAGATTCGCACCTCCTCAGCGCAGGTACCGGGTATAGGTCAGTTCGAATTCGTTCTGGTCCATCTGGATGAATCCAGTCTGCGGCCCGGTGTTCGGATTGGTGCCGCCCACCCGTTGCCGCGGCGCGTGCATGAACGACCCGCTGATCTCGCTGCGATCACTGACGCGATAGCTCATCCCCACGGTGTAGTGTCGGGTTGTGACACCAGGGGCGAGAATGTTGAACAGCGCCTGGCTGTTCGGGACCGGCTGGTTGCTGTCCGCCACCCCCGCCCGCAGCGTGAGCTTGGGGTCGTATTGCCACTGCACGCCCAGCTTCAAGGCCGTCACGTTATCCCAGCCGAAACCGAGACCGTCGTCAGTACCCAGCACCGGTGCGCCCGGAGCGAGCGGCAGATCCCCCGGATTGCCGATCGCCGGGACGTCGGAATACAGATAGCGCTGCACGTCGAACGCAACCAGAACGTCCGGCGTAATCTGATACCCCAGACCCACGTTCCAGGTGGCCGCGATGTCAAAGCGCCCACGTTCGGCAAACAAGCCTTTGTAGTCGTCAAAACGACTCATCCTCAGCTTGCTCTGGTAGGAAGCGCCCAGGCTCAGCTCGTCGGTCATTTGGCCCATCCAACCAACACGAATTCCGTAGCCGTACGAGTAGTCGCGACCGTTGTTGGTGACCTTGTCCGGGTACGCGGATACCCCCCGGAATGGCTCGAGCCCCTCGGCCTTGAATCCCTGCACCGCGAAGATCGGCGTGACACCCAGACTGTGCTGCTCGTTTAACCGGCGTGAATAGCTCAGGCCGACGGCCAACTGCATCAGGTCGATGCCGGTGGGTGACGAGGCCTGGAAAAACTCCGGCGCCCCCGGAGGCGCGAAGTTCTCGAACACCGCCACATCGTAATCGGTGTTCATGCCGCCGTTGCCGGCGAGGGTCAGGGTGATCGCGCTGTCCTCGTCCCACATCCAGTTGCGGGCGAAATTGGGAATGAAAAACCATTCGGAACCGCTGTCGAAACGCCCAGGCGTCACGAACGCGAACGGCGGTGACTGGAAGTCCTCGTTCGCCTGATAGGCACGGTTCGGATTGAACAGGGTACCCCCGAGGGCCCAGACGTTGCCCAGGTGCACCAGGCTCGCCGGGTTGGTCAGACCCGCGAGCGGATCCAGCGCGAGCGCGGTGCCGGCACCGCCCATCCCCTTGGCCTTCGTGCCGTAGCCGTAACCGTAGTAGCCGAAAGTGGCCTCCGCGGTCTGGGGGATCGCCAGCACGCCCCCGATTCCCAATCCGGCCAGCGCCAGCCCCAGTGCAATCCTGCTCCTTCGAACGCTCACGTTTTCTCATCCTCCGTGTGTTGTTGTTCCCCCGCCCGCAACCACTGCGTAGCATTGAGGTGCAGGGCGTGCCTGGCATTCGGTGATGTCCAGCGCCCCATTCGGGAGATTTTGGAGGTGTCTACTGATCCGTCATCACGGGGGCGAGATAACATCGCGATCCGAAAGCTTCACCTATTGTTTATAGTCGATCGTGGGTCTGCTTCCAAGGTGGCGGACGGACCTTGGCCGGGTAACACCACGACGCGCGGGCACCCCGATGATCGACCGGCTGATCGATTAACCGGGCAAACAACCACCGTTCTGGCTGAGCCTTTTTTCGAAGCCCGGTCGACGTCAACGCCCCTCCAGCGGCTCAGCGCCAACGGCGTTGCTTGTATCGGTGCCGGGTTCATGACCTGACAGCCCCCGGCAGCGTCTGTAGCTCTGCGGTCACCGGTCACCCGCCGACAGAGCCCCATTGCCCGATCCGGGTCGGCAAGAGACCCTGATGGCCGGGAGTGGCAGTGGTCGGGCCTTACGCCAAGATCTAGGCAGCGCAAACACGGTTAAGCAAAGAAGGCAAATAGGCCACGTGATGAGCGCTGAAGGAAACGCGGCTACAGTGGTGCCGCCCGGGTTTCTGTGCTGTCGCTCGCCCCAAAGGGCAGTTCCGTGCCCGGTTCCTACAAACGTTGAAGACGATGCACCCAGACGATCTCACAGGCGCCGGCTCCTGAGTCCTCCCGCGTCAGCGATGTCTTCCAGTAGCCGCCGTTCGGCCAGTGGACGTCAACAAGGACTCCGTGCAACCGTACCTGATCGCCCTCCTTGAGGCGTCGGAGTTCGCGCCGCACGCTGTCATTGGCGGCGATCATGTGCATATTGGCACTGCTTCGGACGATCTCCGCAGCGGGGATCGGTAGCTCCCTTGCCCGCCAGAAATAGAAACGCCCCGACTGCGAGATCGCGATCTGCGAAATAATTGCCGGATCCGCCATACGCCCCCAGCCAAGCGCCACGTCGAGGTTCGACACATCCGTCTCGCGCCCAAACCGGTAACGTCGGGTGCCGAGCACGGTTGATTCGAGCCCGAACAGGGCACGGGGTTGCAGGTCGATGCCGTTCCATTCGAGTGCCGGCACATCCTCGATCGCAAGCTGCACCGGCTCCTCACGCGCTGGCCAGTCGGCAAGCAGCGTGAGCAACTGCGCATCAAATGCGGCGGGATCCACCACGACAACGTCTGGGCGAACCCACCAGACACCGAGGAGAACCAGGGTGCCCAGCAGAACCAGCTTGCGCGGGCTCAATCTCTCCTCCGTTCCAGTGGTCACTCGCCGCTGTGCAGCGGCAGGCCACGTTTGCTGGCGAAAGGAAAAAAACGCGCCCCCAGGCGGATGCAGGGCAGATTAACCACGGGCCCTACAGGAAGTGATGACCGTGTGGAATTGTTTCATGGAGAAAGGATAAGCCGCTTTGTCGTTGGCCTTCAACGGTGTTTGCAACCAACCCGCCATCGACCGGCTGATCCATCACGCCCACGTCATCGAACTCAGCGGCGAGAGCTACCGGAAGAAGACCCACACCCACAGACTCCAGGAAGCCACCCACAAGCCCAGACACTGACGCAAATCATCCATCACTGACCGGCCAAAGTAATTGACGCCGACCGGACAGAATAATTGTCGAGTGCCTTACCGTTGACCCCCGGCTGCAATCGAACAGGTCACAATGCTGCGGATTCATGATGCCAATCGGTTGGTTGACCAAAGAAAGTCGCTGCACCTGGACAAGTGAAGTGTGCTGAATCCGCTCGTCCGGTGTGCTGGCGCCCGGAGAGCCATTTCGGTTGCGAGGTCCTTACTTCGCCTATTGCACACGGGCTGCAAGCGCGCCGGCCACACTGGCTCACCCCCTGACCCAGCCCCTCCCCTATACTCGGTCCCGAGGGCGATCAGGGGGAACCACGGCGGATGACCGATACGGTCGGCTACTACAACCGGAATGCCGCGCGGTATGCCGCGGACACCGTGGGGGTCGATTTGTCGGCGCTGCACCGGCGGTTCCTGGCGCAGGTGCCGGCGGGCGGGTTCATCCTGGATGCCGGCTGCGGGTCAGGGCGGGATAGCCTCGCCTTTCTGCAGCAGGGCTACCGGGTGCGCGCCTTCGACGCAGCCACCGAGGTCGCGCGGATCGCTGCGGAATACATCGACCAGCCGGTGCAGGTGCAGCGCTTTGCGGAACTCGACGAGCGCACTGCCTACGACGGCATCTGGGCCTGCGCCAGCCTGCTGCACCTGCCCGCGGCTGAAATCTCCGACGCACTGCAGCGGCTCTGGGCTGCGCTGAAGCCCTCCGGCGTGCTTTACCTGAGCCTGAAACAAGGCGACGGCGAGCGCATCGACGCCGAGCGCCGACACTTCACCGACGCCACCGAAACACGCCTGCGCGACTGGCTGGCCGAACTGCAAGAAGTCGCCACGATCGACTGCTGGCTCACCCCGGATGAGCGCCCGGACCGCGCCGAGACCTGGCTGAACGCGCTTGTGCGCCGGGAAACCGCCGAGCCATGAAATACATCTCCGGTCAGCCAGACAACCCCTTCCTCCCGCAACTCTGCGACGCCATCGCCCACGCCGACGAAATCGACCTCGCCGTCAGCTTCGTAAAGGTCACCGGCCTGCGGATGCTGCTTCCCGAGCTGCAAACCGCACTCAGCCGAACCGAGGAGCCCACCCGCCCCCCGGCCCGCGTCCGTATCGTCACCAGCGACTACCTCGACGTGACCGACCCCGAGGCGCTGCGCCTACTGATGCTGCTGCAGGAACAGGGCGCCCAGGCCCGCGTGTTCCGCGCCGCCGGTACCAGCTTCCACCTGAAGGCCTACCTGTTCGCCCGCTTCGGCGCGAGCCACGAGCTGCGCGGGACCGCATTCATCGGCTCCAGCAACATCAGCCGCCAGGCGCTCACCGACGGGCTGGAGTGGAACTACCGCGTCGAATACCCCGGCGACGACGGCTTCCTCGAAGCGCGCGCCCGGTTCGAGGAGATCTTCCGCGACCCGCGCACCGTCCCGCTCAGCGACGACTGGATCGACGCCTACGAGAAGCGCCGCATCCCGCCGCCGCGCGCCATCGCCCCCGGCAGCCAGGAAACCGAACCGCCGCCGGAACCGACCCCCATCCAGTCCGACGCCCTTACCGCACTCAAAGCCACCCGACTCGAAGGCTACCGGCGCGGCCTCGTCGTGCTCGCCACCGGCCTTGGCAAGACCTGGCTCGCGGCCTTCGACGCCGAACACATGGGCGCCCGCCGCGTGCTGTTCGTCGCCCACCGCGAGGAAATCCTGAGCCAGGCCGCCGACACCTTCGCGCGCATCCGCACCAAAGCCCGTATCGGCTTCTACATGGGCGCGGTCCGCGACACCCGCGTCGACGTGCTCTGCGCGTCGGTGCAGACGCTGGGCAAGAGCGCGCACCTCGAGCGCTTCGCGCCGGGTCATTTCGATTACATCGTGATCGACGAATTCCACCACGCCGCCGCGCCCACCTACCGGCGCCTTCTCGCCCACTTCGAGCCGCGCTTCCTACTCGGCCTCACCGCCACCCCGGACCGCACCGACCAGTCCGACATCCTATCCCTGTGCGACGACAACCTCGTGTTCACCCGCGACCTGTTCGCCGGAATCGAAGCCCGGCTGCTCGCGCCGTTCCACTACTACGGCATCTGGGACGAGTCGGTCGACTACCGCGAGATCCCCTGGCGCAACGGCCGCTTCGACCCGGAACAGCTCTCGAACAAGCTGGCCACCCTCGCCCGCGCGCGGCACGCGCTGAAGCAGTGGCGCCATCGCTCCCAGCAGCGCACCCTCGCCTTCTGCGTGTCGATCCGCCACGCCGAGTACATGGCCGACCAGTTCCAGATCGAAGGCATCGCGGCCGCGGCCGTGTACGGCGGCTCCGACCTGAGCCGCGGCGACGCCCTGCAACGCCTCACCGACGGCCGCCTGCAGGTCATCTTCTCGGTCGACCTGTTCAGCGAAGGCGTCGACCTGCCGACCATCGACACCATCCTAATGCTGCGCCCCACCGAGTCGAAAATCCTGTTCCTGCAGCAGCTCGGGCGCGGGCTGCGCAGGGCGGAGGGGAAGGAGAAGCTCGTCGTACTCGACTTCATCGGCAACCACCACGCTTTCCTGCACAAGACGCAGGCGCTGGCCCAGGCCGGCGCGACCTACCGCGAACTCGCCACGTTCGCACGCAAGGTGGAAGCCGGCCGCCTGGAACTACCCGACGGCTGCTTCATCAACTACGACCTGGCGCTGATCGACTTCCTGAAGTCCCTCGACTCCGACGGCACCGCCAAGGATTACCAGGCCCTGAAGGACGGTCTCGGCCGGCGCCCCACGCTGGCCGAGTTCTATCGCTCAGGCGCGAACCTGCCGCGCATGCGCAAGGAGTACGGAAGCTGGTTCGAACTGGTGGCGGCGAACGACGATCTGCATGAAGCCGAGGCGCAAGCCGCGGCAGCGCATCGCGAGTTCCTTCGCGAACTTGAGAAAAGCAAAGAGATCAAGATGACCAAGAGCTTCAAGATGGTTCTCCTCGAAGCCTTTCAGGAACTCGACGGCTGGACCACGCCGCCCAGCCTCGAGGGGCTCGCACAGCGCTCTCGTGCCGTACTCGAACGTCGGCGCCCTCTGCTGAGGGATTTACCCGAAACCATGCGCGCGGACGAAAACGGCATCACTTCACAATGGAGAAATTATTGGCGAACGCGACCAGTGAACGCCTGGATCGGCGGTAACAAGCCCGCCAACACCCACACATTCTTCCGCGTAGCCAACGAACGCTTCGAACCCACCTTCGAGGTGTCGCCCGAACACCGCGAACCCTTCGCCGGACTCGTGCAGGAGCTGATCGACTACCGCCTCGCCGCCTACGAGGCCCGCGCCGCTGCGACGGCTCCGGACAACGTCGTGCCCTTCCAGCCGCCCCAGCCCAACCGCACCGAACTGCCCTACTTCCCGAACCTACGCATCGCCTGTGGCCACTTCAAGACCGGGCGAACCGATGCCGAAGAGCACCGAAGCCTCGGCCCCGCGCACGGCAACCTGGACCCAGCCAAACAATTCATCGCCCGGGCCACGGGGAATTCGATGGACGGCGGGAAGAATCCGATCCACGACGGCGACTACCTGCTACTGGAACTCGTCAGCCCGCAAAGTGCCGGCTCGATCACCGGGACGGTCATGGCGATCGAGCGCCAGGACGAAACCGGCGACAACCAGTACCTGCTGCGCTCAGTCACGAAAACCCCGGACGGCCGCTACATCCTCAAGGCCAACAACCCGGCGTTCGAAGACCTGGAGGCGACCGAAGCGATGCGCACCATCGCCCGCCTGCGGGCCGTGCTCGATCCGCTCGAGCTCGCAGTCGGGGATTCATTCATGCGCGAGGAGATCCCGACCCTATTCGGCGACAGCTTCAACCCCGGAAACTGGAACAGCGGCCATGTCGTACTCGCCGACCAGAAGGCCCACGTATTGCTCGTCACGCTGAACAAGCAAGGCAAGGCTGAGGACCACCGCTACCTAGATCACTGGATCGACGACCACAGCTTCCACTGGCAGACCCAGAACTCCACCACCCCGCAGAACAAACGCGGCAGGGAGATCATCGAACACGAGCGCCTCGGCATCGCGCTGCACCTGTTCGTGCGGGACACCAAGCTCAGCGGCGGCAAGGCCGCGCCCTTCGTCTACCACGGCCAGGTCCGCTACCAGAGCCACTCCGGCAGCGGACCCATGAGCGTGATCTTCGAGGTCGACGGCTGATATGCCGCCGATCAAGCAGGTCGTCTGCGCAGTCATCCGCGCCCCGGAAGGGCGGATCCTCCTCGCCCGGCGCGCACCCGGGCAACACCTCGAAGGCCATTGGGAACTTCCAGGAGGTAAAGTGGAACCGGGCGAGTCGTTAGATTCTGCTCTCCAGCGCGAGTTGCTTGAAGAGCTGGGGCTTGTGGGTTCCGTGGGAGAAGAACTGGCCCGAACCGTTCACCACTACGAGCGTGGCAGCATCGAACTGATTGCCTTCGCCGCCTCGACCTCCGGCGAGATCACGCACATGACCGTTCACGATGCCGTCGACTGGTTCACACCGGGTGAAACCACGTCGCTCGTCCTGGCACCCGCGGACATCCCCTTGCTGGAATCGTTATGGAAGGACAAGCGAGCGCTTATCGGAACACCTCGTCCAACGTCGTTGCGGTAAGAATACGTTCCGACCAACGCAGCAACGTGTCGGCGTCCGCGGATTCCACCTGTTCGCAGGCGCCCTGGGGCAGATCGCCGAAACGCAGCGACAGCTGCCGCAGCAGCATCTGCGCTTCACCCTGCCGGATACCCTTCTTCACGCCCTCTTCCCGGCCCTTCTCCATGAACCGCTCTGCAAACCGTGTCATCTCTGCCACCTCCTCCGGATACCGCCGGCGGTAGACGATGCGTTCATTCTCGTCCAGCGCCGCATAGATGTCGATGAAATCCAGATACTTGACCTGCCGCTCCGGATCCGTTTCCAGGGCCGCCAACCCGCGCACCGCCCGAGCATAAACCTCGAGCTTCTCTTCTGGACGGTAGGCCATGTTCGGAAGGTGCAAACGGGCGACCAGATTGCTGCTCCGAAAATGCTCCCGGGCCGGGATCCGCGACAACGAATACGCCAGAAACCGAAAATCGAGATATGCCCCGGCATCCCCGCCCAGCGACAGCTCCTGCGGAAACTCCCCTGCATGCAGGAATACCACCACGGGAACGACCCTCTGCGTATCCAGCAACTCGGACAGATCCAGGCAGTAGTGCGCCAGGCGGTGGATCGAGAACCGCGCCGGTTCGGTTTCCTCCTCGATCACGAACAGGATCACCTCGCGCCGGCCGTCGGGCCATTCCACGAGGAGCGGAACATCCAGTTCCCGGAAGCGCTCGCCGAGTCGTTCCTGCAACTGCTCCTGGCGCACCGGGGTGACGCGAGCCTCGGCATCGATCGCCTGCGCCTCTACAGCCGCAAAGAGCGCAATGGCCTCGCGAGGATAGTCGAGAATGAGATTTTTGAAGTTCTGGTCGTGCGTCATGCACTGGGGCCCCCCTTCCGTGGCGGGATGTGCCAATCGTAGCGAGTCGGGTCATGAGTTCCAACGCCTGCTGAAACCGCACGACGCGAATGAGTCCTTCTTCGCGAACAGTTGCAGCCCGCCCCGCGATCCAAGGCGGGCGCGCGCCGCTACCCGACTTCCTGAGTTACCCGGCATTTCGGATAGCCCGAACAACCCCAGAACCGCTGGCCGGCACGGTCGCCACGTCGCACGGTGCGCACCACCATGGTGCTGCCGCACGCGGGACAAATACGATCCGCAGTCGGGTCGGCGCGCTTCTGGAGATGAGCGACGTGGTCCCGATGCGTTTGCGCTGAAGGCGCCAGCCGTCCGGACTCCAACAGCGAGACAAACGCACGCACGTCGAATTCGGAGAACACCAGTTCGCGAAAGGACTTGATATACCGGGCATAGCCGACGCCGCGCGTAACATTCTCCGGCATCGGCGTCTTGAACGTGGCGCCCCCAACGAACACGACGACGGAGTGCGCCGTCTCCGCCGGAATCCTCAGGGCTTCTTCCACGGCTCTCACGTGTTTGTAGTTCTGTCGCAGGGGATTCTGAAAACGGAAGGTTTTCCTGAAGATCTTTTGCGTCCATTGCGATTGCTTCTCGCCGCCGAAGATCCAGCCACGCATATTCTTGGTCTCGATCACGAATACGCCGTAAGGCGACACAATCACGTGGTCAATCTGGGTGGTGCCATCACGCGTCCGCAGCGTGACATTGTGCAGCGGTATATAGGTTTCGCGATCCAGCAGGATCCGGGCTGAGGCGCGCACCAGCAGCTCCCCCAGGTACCCTTTCACGGCGGGAAGCGCCAACAACCCAAGCAAAAACGCGAAGACCACAGGCAGCGCATACAGCCACCAGACCTGGGCAAAGGCCTGCAGCATCACCGCTGCCATATCCATGACCAGTCTCTCAACCATCAGCAGGCAGTTCAGTCGGCATTCTGAGCCGCCTCGAGCGTCGCGAGTTCTGCACACGCCTTGTCGCGCTCAGCAATCGCCGCTCGATCACCAGAACCCAATGCCGCCGAGATTGCGACGTTGCAGCGCTGCCGGGCCTGGGCCAACTCATCGCTCTATCGGGCCGCAGAAATGCTGGCCTGCGTGGGCCGAAAGGAAACCGCTGCATTGCAGTACATATTGCGGGCCGTGGAAACACGCCAGTCCCTCGACTCGTTCGGCGCAAGGGAGTCACAAAGATCCCGGAACATCGCCTGCGCCTTGATCGTGCACGCGGAAAACTCACGTAGATCGCTACGCATCGAAGCGCAAACGCTTGGATACCGAACTGATACTGGAAATCGATGCTCGTTCCCTGGTAGTCAATGCGTTCGGCCCGTATCGAGGCGCAGATGCTGCTACGGCAGCTGTCATTACGTTTTGGCAATCTGCCCCAGAGTGCCCGCGAACAGGTCGAAACTGCGGACGCCGACACGCTGTTACGTTGGTCGGAACGTATCCTCACCGCATCGACACTCGACGAGGTATTCCGATAACCGCTCGGGAGCGGCGGATGGTGTTTACCCAGGCGGTGAAGGGGGGGAGCCTCAGCGCGGCCGCGCGCGAGCTCGGCATGTCGCTCGCAGTGGCGAGCAAGCGATTGCGGCGACTCGAGGACCAGCTCGGGGTGCGGCTGCTCAACCGGTCCACTCGACAGCTCAGCCTGACCGACGAGGGGGCGGCGTATTACGACTATTGCGTGCGCATCCTCGCCGAACTGGAAGAGGGCGAGGAACTGGTCACACGCGGCAGCAAGGAGCCCAAGGACAACCTCAAGGTCACCGTGCCCGCTGCCTTTGGCCGTTTGCATGTTGCGCCGCTGGTGCCCGGTTTCCTGGCGCGTTATCCGACCGTAAAGCTCAACCTGCACCTTTCCGACGCGCTGGTGGATATCATCGAGCAGGGTTATGACCTGGCGATTCGCATCGGTGAGCTGAAGGATTCGAGCCTGATCGCGAGGCCGATCGGCCAGGATCGGCGGGTTGTCGTCGCGACACCCTCCTATCTGGCCCGGTACGGAGCACCGCGTGCGCCGCAGGACCTGGCGGGGCACAATGCCCTGCTCTTCGCCGGCACCGACCATTGGACTTTCACGGGCCCGAACGGCGAGGCGGTCGCCGTGAAGGTCAGCGGCAACCTCGACACCAACAATTGCGATGCCCTGCGGGAGGCGATTTTCGCGGACCTGGGGTTGGCCCTGCGCCCGCTGTGGGACGTGTGGCAGGATCTGCGCGATGGCAGGCTCGTCCAGCTGCTGCCGCAAGCGAACCTTGACGCGGGGGCCGCCGAGGAGAAGAATCAGCGCCCGCACTCCCGCGCCTCCTCCACTGTGACTTGATTCGCGATGCAGCCTGTTTCGCGTGCGACCATGCTCGCCATGTCCGCTGAATCCAACCGCGCCATCGGCACGGAACGCCTGCACTTGCCAGCGAAGCCCGCGCGCACTTGAACGAACCCTCACCTTGTCTGTCCTGTGGCGCCTGCTGTGCCACCTACCGGGTCTCGTTCTACTGGGCGGAGTCCCTCGGGCCGCTGGAACCATGGACGGAACGCCTCACGCCCCACCTTGCCTGCATGGTCGGGACCAGCCAAGCACCCCCCCACTGTGCCGCGTTGCAGGGAGTCGTGGGCGACTCGGCATTTTGCTCCGTGTACCCGCATCGGCCATCGCCGTGCCGGGAACTGGAGCCCGGGGACGAGCGCTGCGACCGGGCTCGAGCCGGGCACGGGTTGCGCCCGGTAGGGAAGCCCATTCACGTGGAACTGCCGGGTGTCGCCGCCGCCCCCCCTCCGGCTCAGGTACCACCCGATACCATCCCGCCGCCCACCGGATTACCCACGGCCGGCGACCCGGGAGATATCGCGTCACCCCTGGCGCGGGATGGTTCCATGGTCCACTAGGTTCTTGCTCCTGCCGCACCGCGAGCGCGCGTCGGGTTAGTCGAACCCTTCGTTTCGATGTGTTGAGGTTTTGAATCGTTCTTCAATAGCAAGGCCCGATTGAGCCGCTTCGCCCTGCAGGTCAAGGCGCGGCATACGAAGGGTGTCGGCTACTCCACATCCCCCATAGGACTAAGCTGAGCGCCCGTCTGCACGGGCGCGTGTTTCTGTTCTGCACGGCCGCAGCATACTTGGTCTGGAAGGCAATCTGAGGGACGGAGCACATCACCATCGCCCAAATGAGACCGACCCATTGCATCGGCCCCTGCAAATACCGGATGTCTCGAGACCACGGTGCAGAGCTGCTTGTCCATGTTTGGTGCCCTCTCCGCCAATGCCGTGAGCGTGACAGAACCGGATAACCTTTCGGCGCACTTCGAATTCGCCCCCGCGGATTGGCGGCAGCGCGATGCCTCCGAAGGATGGGAGGAAGCAGGGACCATCACCGTGCGCTCGGATGACCCGTACAATCAATGGGAGAGCGGCCTGAGCGCCGTGAGCGGATACAACCTGGGCGGCCTCGATCCGACATCAATCGATATTACGTCCCTCGCAATCACACCCGGTGGCGGCGGTGCCCGGGGTGAAGCCACATTCGTGGACATGCGGGCCTTGATGGGCGGTAACGCCGCGCCAATACCAGGTTCGTTCGAATTCAACTGCCCGCCAAAATGAACCGATGGTCCCGCATCGAAAGGCGGACTTCTGGTCCCACCCGGACGCCCTGATCAACGCGAACCCCTTAACGGGAAGTCGCGCGGATCGGGTTACCCAAGCGCCCGGCGGCGCTCCAGTTCTTCGCGTACCAGTAGGCCCAGACCGATTAGACCGATGACGCCGAACACGGCATAAACCAGTGCACTGGCCTCGGTAACGTTGCCGCGCAGGACCACCCGCGGGTTCTCAACCCGTTCGATGTCCGCCAGCAGCGTGTACCGGCCGGCGCGCTCGATCGTGAACGGCTCGACTGCGTGGCGCATGCGCTTGGTCCTGATCGAGCCCGAGCGGTTCTGCTTCTTGTCCTCGTCCGACGCCGCGTGTTGTGCCACCCCGCTGCTTTCCCAGGCAACCGCGCCACTCTCATCCAGCAATACCAGACGGTAGGCCACCATCTCTCTCGCGCGCCTGACCGTCATGCTGAGAACCGCTCGCATCGGATTGTCTACCGGATCGAGGTTGAGCGGCCCCCCCCAGTAGCCCGCCGGTACCCCCTCGGGTAAGGATGCAATGCCTGCGGGACGGTCGTATGGCGTGTTTTCACGCAGTTCCAGGCTGGCAATCTCATGGCCCGAGAGGAACGACGTGTACCCCCAGTATCCGAAAGCCCCCACCAATCCGACGAAGGCCATCCAGACTGCAGGCTTCTTCTCTATCCAGAAGCCGCGCGATGCAACGCGATCCACGTCGGACGACGGGCGGTTCGGTGCCCGGCCGCTTCCATCCACGCCCGCCATCTCGCGGGCTTCATCGTCCGCCGGATTGATCTTCCGCCAGGACTCGATGAGTTCCTGGACCGCTTGGGGCTCCTTCTGGCCGCGGAATCCGTGCGTCGGCGAAGACCAGTAGACGGTCTGTCCTCGAAACGGCTTGTGCAGCGTACGCACGCCATCGACGTCTGCGCGGGTTGCCGAATGCCGGACCTTGCCATGGTTCAGAGCAAGCAGACGCTGGCGGGTGATCGCGTACACCCAATGCTTTTCCCGCGTGTAGGCCATCACGAAGAACCCGAGCACAGAGGTGATGAACAGAAACCATCCGATGATGATCCGCGCGCCATCTTCATGTTCTGCAGCGATATTGATATTGGCCTGGGGCACCAAATGAACGACCGACCAGATCCACTCGAAGAGCCCCGGGGGGAAACCCAGCACGAACAGGATCCCAACGACCGCGGTTAAGCCGGTCGTCAGGGGGGCGAAGCGCGAAACGATGCTCCCCGGTGCGGGCGCACCCTGCCAAAGGACCTCTTCGCCGGGAAGCAAGTGGCGGACAAGACGGCGGTCGATCGCGTGTGCAGGCAACGGTGACAGGTTCATGGTCGCGAGATTCCTATGTGCGGTTCTGTGGTTCGGTCCCTGAGTGTTCCAACCAGCATTGCCCAGTGTTCAATTGGCAGTCAGGCGTTTGCGTTCCTCCCGCCGCTTGATCGTGTTCTCCTTGCGGGTCTGCTCATACTTGATCTTGATCAGTTGCTGCTGCTGATTGAGCTCGGCCAACCGTTCCATCAGCAACTGCGGACTCGCCTCTTCCGTCCGCCCGGCCTGAAGCATCATCGTGTTGACGAACGCATTCTGTGAATCCAGCTCGCGAAGCTCGTCCCGCTCCGCCCATTGCAACTGGAAGTCTTCCTCCAGGTTCGCCCGCTCCCACGCCCTCAACCGCTCCCCGGTCACGTACTTCGAGAGCGTGCTGATATTGCGGTCCCGGATCTTCTCGGCTTCCTTCTCGGCCCGCTGATTCCATTGGTCCTCCTGGCGGGTGAGTTCTCCACCGATCGGGCTTGCGAGTATCGGGGGGTATTCAGCCATCAGGCCGAGCGCTTCCGCCTCAGCCAGAATCGTTTCGTCCATCTCGCTGAGCAACGTGTGCTGGTCTCCGATCAGCGCCATTTTCTCGCGATGGAGTCGTTCTGCCGCCTCCTTTCTGATCTGGAAAAGCGCCCCCGAGTGTCCCCGTGCCTGCTCCTGCATGGTCTCCAGCCGTTCCGACACATCTTCGGACCCAGTCGGCATGAACATGGCGGTCCACTGCTTCTGCAATTCCGCCTCAGCAGCGGCTACCTGCCGATCCTGATCCGCCCGGAGTTCGACCTGCCTCAGCTCAAAATCGACGTCGAGTTCGCGGAGGCGCTCCCGGTATTCCTGTTCGAGGTTCCGTGCGTACTCCTTGAACGCGCGCGTGGCATCGGAGAGCTCCTGATTCCGCGCCTTCGTCTCCGCCTGCCGCTCCTTGTGGGCCGCGCTGCGCTGGTCGCGAAGCTCCTTGTCCGACTGCGCCTGAACCGCCCCGAACAGCAGGAGGAGCGCGACACCCAGCAAAACCCGGAACGACAAATTCTTGATCACGATTGTTTCCTCTGTGAAAAGACATTGGGAACGTGGCTCCCATGGAACCGTGGAGCCCCGAACAGCCTCCGGCAAACTGCCGGGCATACCGGCTGTCGGGCGCAGCCTTCAAAGCGACCCATCCCTACCCCGACCGTGATCACGGTTGCTGCAGGCTGCCTTCGATCAGGTCTACGAAGGCCAGTGCATCCTCGGGCCAGTCGCTCCGGGCCGGAAAGTATTTCGCCTGCCCCGACGCGGCCCAAAGAACGACCAACACCTCCTGCGCATCGACATCGATACGCGTGATCTGCGCCGGGAACCTGAGATCAGGGCTCCAGGACAGCCCGGTCAAGATGCCGCGCCGGAGGTTTTCCTCGTTGGGATCAAAATTCTGTTCACGCCCAACGACGTCGACGTAGTCAGCGTAGGCATCGCCCAACCGGTCGCGCAGCGCGGCATCGATCTGCGGCATGCCCAGAAGGTCCCCCGGTACGTAGACCTCGCCCCGGCTCAACCGGCTCCAGTCGTCGGCAAATGCCGACCCGACCAGCGACACCCAGGTCACTGTCACGGCAAGCAGCAGAGCGCCGTGTCGTTGCAAGCTTCTCACAGTCGGCATCACAGTGTTCCTCATCAAGGTCTGTCGTCAATCGTACTCAGGTCCGAGCTACAAAACGTTTTTTTCGCCCGCGCGCTGCAACTACTCCAGCGTGATCTCGACCTCGGTCTCGGCGGGAATCCGATGATGTTGAGCCGGAAGTCGAAGCCCTTGTCGATCAGGCTCTGGATCACCGTACCGGGGTCACCGTCACAGGTCTCCTCGCCGTCGGTCACCAGCACCACGGTCTTCGGACCTTTCGCCTTCGCGAGGTCGGACTCCACCTTCGCGAGCGAGTCCGCGATCGGGGTGCGCGCGAGGTTGCGGGCCTGGATGCCCACGATCAGCCGCTGTGCTGCGGCCGGATCCAGCGGGGCCAGCGGGATCTCCAGGTCGGTACGGCAGGAGTTGGGTTCGCGATGACCGAACACGCGCAGCGCGACCGGGGTACCCGGGGCGATGTGCCGGCTGACCGCCTCGATCAGACCCCGTTTCGCGATCTCGATGCGTCGTACGCCCTCCATGCGCTGCAGCATGGAGCCGGACGCATCGAGGATGAGACTCACGGCACCGCCGGGAACCGCCTGCGTCGAGCCGACGCCAGCCCCGGACGTCAACCGCAGACTGCCGGGCTGCGGCGCCTCGCGAAAGTCGGCCCCGATCGTCAGCCGGTAGGGCGCCGGCTCGCGCAGCAGGGCCGCGGCGCGATCGAACGCGACCTCCATCTCCCCTTCGCTGCGCAGATGCGCGTAGTGGCCGCCGTTAACACGGGCCCAGCCCTGCATCAGGTCCTGCTCGCGACGCGGATAACGCCCGAAGGCCCCGGTCGAGTCCAAACCCAGTGCCATGATGCGTGGACGCACCCGGTCGAAGGCATCTCATACGGCGGCATGCCGGTTGGTCGCTGCGTCGGTGATCAACACGATGGCCTTGGCGCCGGCGCGCTCCCCGAGTGCCCGGCTGGCCCGTGCGAGCGTCTGCTCCGCAGCGCTGGAACTCTCATTGCGCGGATATTCGTTCAGGATTTTCTGGATCAGGTACGGCTCGCCGTACCAGTCACGAAGCAGGAGGTCGTAGCCGAAAGGCATCAGGTTGGCGGCATCGCGGCCCGGGACCAACCCCTAGGCATAGGTGGACATCGCGTTGTAGATCACGGGCAGATAGGCGCCCACGCTGGCGCTGGTATCCCAGGCGAACACCACGTTACGCGGTGGCTCCTCGATCTTGAGGAAGACCGTCTCTCCGGAGCCGACAAAGGCTTCGATGCGTTGCGAATCCGGTTTCCGCTCGATCACGCAGAAATCGATCGGCTCGCCCGCGGTATTTTCGATCCTGAGCACGGCACGAACCGTTGGTTCTCCCGCCAGTTCGAGTTCCAGCGTGTTCCGGTAAGCAGGTATCTCGAGCCGGTACCAGTGGTCGTGGCGGCCGAGCCAGACGTGCCCCTGCACGACGTCCCCCGGAACGATCCGGGCTGCATTTTCGCGGCGGTCATTTTCAGCCAGCAGGAAGGGCAGCGGGGGCTCCGGAGGATGCAGCGCCTCAAAGATGGCCCGGTGCCCCTCGGAACCCCACTCACCCAGGATGGAACGGTAGGTGTCGTCTGCCGGCCGCTCCAGGATGCGCACGACGGAGGGAACGACTACGGTGGTGCATTTTTCGACGGGCGCACTCTTGAACCGTACGAAGCGCGCCCAGACCGGTGCATCAAAATCCAGCCGCTTTTCTCTACCGCCATCAAGGCGCCAGTTCGCGATCGGTTGCCAGGGTCCCACGGGACTATCAAGACTGACCGCGACTTCCACATCGCCAAGAACAGTGGCGCTTCCAGGTTCGGCCACGTCCACCCATTCGATGCTCTCAATCATCGCGGCGCGGTTGTGCTGAAAACCGATGACCCAAGCCAGCGTGTCGCCGGCACTCACGCGCACCCCCGTATCGGCCGAGTCCGGCAGCAGCAGCGTATCGTCCCAACGCTGGGAAATCAGCTGCCGCGCCCAGACGACATGCCCTCCCAGGTCCGGATCGGCAAGATTCCGCCGTGTGTCCGAGAGCGCCGACTCGTCCACGCTGCGTGCTGACCCGGCGGATGGACGAGATAGGTTCGGACATACGAAAGCGCGTCGGATACCGCCTGCGCGTCCATTTCAACGTCGATCCGGGGCGGGGAACCCTCCCGACGATCGGGGAGGCGATCCAACGGCCAGCGCTCTTCCGACCGTATCCGGCCACCGGGGCGAATCCATGACAGCGGATGAATTGCCCGGTCAGCGCCATCAGGGGCTCTGCATCCGACCGCTCTTCGAGTGCTTCAGCAGCTCCGAGAAAACCACCGGCGACGGTGTCGAACAGACCCGCTGCAGCATTCGTCGCAGCCTCCAGGTCCACGATGCGGCCCCGCAGGTTGAAGGCCACGCCTCCGGGTGCAACCTGGCCGTTGAAAACAGGCACGTAAAGCGACGGGGTCTCGCCCGTTGCAGAAACATCGACGGGCATGACACCGAGGGTCACGACAGCATCGAAAAAGTTCGCGGCGGGCCGCTCCCACGGCGTCGAGATCAGTGCAGTGCTCAATACCCCTCGCTCGACCCGCTCGATACCCATTTCGAAGCGCACCCGATGCTGCAACTCCTTGGGAATCTCCCGGGCATAGAAGGAAGTCGGAGACAATCCTTCAGGCGCTGACTCGCCCCCAAACGCCGGGTGGACGGCTCGCCAGGGCTCGCCTGGGGCGCTGCGCCACTCGATCCAGAAGTAATCCGCCAGCGCGGCGTGGATTTCATGGGCACCATCCATCAAGGGCATGATGTCTGCCAGCCTGGCCGCCAAGGCCACCACCGCAGGATGCGACTCGCCCGCCTCATTCTTTGCCGACGGCACCGAGATCGTCGCAGCGTCGGCCAAGGCCCCCAGTTCTTCCAGCGCGTGCTTGAATGCCGGCAAATCCGTCAGAAACGCGGGATCGGCTTCGACGGTGAGCCCGGCCCGCATCAAACGCAGGGCGTCTTCGGACGGAAGCTGACCACGCACGATGCGGGCATCGAACCCCGCTTGCTTGAGCAGATGAGCCAAAAGCAGGCTCTGATCCAAAGCATTCCCTGCAAGGGAAGACAAGGTGCCCGCAGCCCCCTTCAATGTCCCGGCATAGGGCTCGAGCCGAACCGAGTCTTGAACGAAGTCGATCAGATCTTCCGCCTCGAAGTCGAGCCGCTCGATGATGGCGTCCAGATCGTCAAGAGGTTCCACATAGGCCGTGAGCGCTTCGATCAACCGAGCGGCATTTTCCAGCCGATCAACCAGAGCGCGGCGTTCGGGGTCCTGTTGTGCGGCCAAGGAAACCGGCACGAACGAGACGACCCAAGAAAGCCAGCCTTTCCTTCGCATGCAACCCCTCAGGGTACGATTACGTTGGAGAGCACAACGATTGAGTAGAGACCGAGCGCCAAACCGCGCGGACGGCCTGCGAGCTCACCTGCAGAGCGATCAGCCGTTCTGGCAGACCAGGGACAGATCGACGTGGTAGGAACCGACGACCCTGCTGTCCGCGCCCTTGCCCTCGTAACGATTCATCGTGGCCCTATCGCCGGGCCATCATTGTGTCGACGTGGCCAGGTAGGTGTCGATATCCACCGCGTCGATCTGCTCGGGCCTCAGGTACCGCGTCGCGTACTCGCGGTATACGCCCGCACGCAGGAAGAGGTCGAAGAGGTCCGGGTCGATGTGCCCGTCCTGCTTCATGAAGGACATGATTCGGATCGCCTCGGACAGCGTCTTGCCGCTCTTGTAGGGGCGATCGACGGCGGTGAGCGCCTCGAAGATGTCCGCAATGGCCATCATGCGGGCCGCCGGGCTCATCTCGTCACGCTTCAGCCGCTTCGGGTAGCCGGAGCCATCCATCTTCTCGTGGTGGCCTCCAGCGATCTCCGGGACCTGACGCAGGTGCTTGGGGAAGGGCAGCTGCGTCAGCATGATTTCAGTCTGGATGATGTGCTCGTTGATCTTGAAGCGTTCCTCCTCCGACAGGGTGCCACGCGCGACCGTGAGGTTGTAGACCTCTCCCCGGTTGTACAGCAGTTCGGGCACGGTCACGCGGAAGCCCCAGGGATTGTCCTCGGGGATGTGGTCCTCCGGGCGCCGCTCGACCAGGTGCTCCGGCTTGTCGGCGAGCAGCGGTTCGGCCACCGGCAGGGTGGGTGCCGGGGTGCGCATCCTGCGCAGCCGCTCCTCCTGCGAGATTCCGATCCGGTCGTCCATCGTGCGCGCCCAGGTCTTCGAGGCAATGGCCTTCAGCCGCTCCACGGCTTCCGGCGACATAAACTCGCCGCCCTCGTTGCAGGTGGCGACGAACGCGAAGTCGTCGTCGATCCGCTGCAGCTCGGTGGCAAGTCGAGCGCTTGCGGCAGCGGCGTCCTCTCCGGCGGCGATCGCATTCAGGCAGGCGATCTCGGTCTCGCGTTTCAGCACCTCGAAACGCATCCGCACCTCGTGGATGCGGTCGTGGAGGGTCTCGAGCTTGGTGGCTTTGTCGACCACGTATTCGGGCGTAGTGACCTTGCCGCAGTCGTGCAGCCAGGCTGCAATGTGGACGGCCTCCCACCCCGTTTCGTCGAGCTGGAACTCCCTGAATGGGCCCGTGGTCTCGGTACAGGCCGCCCGCGCGAGCATTTTGGTCAGCTCCGGAACGCGGGCGCAATGGCCTCCGGTATAGGGGCTCTTGGCATCGATGGCGTTCGCGATGATCCGGATAAAGGCCTCGAACAGCGCCTTCTGCGCCTTTATCAGTTCCCGTGCCTCCAGCGAGGTGGCTGCCGATCCACTCAGAGCCCGCACGAAGGACAGCTGGGCGTCTCCGATGGGCTCGCGCCGCAACAGGAGCACCGCGCCAACGAGTTGCTGGCGCCGGTTCAGTAGCGGTACGGCCACGCCTTCTTCTGCATCGAGCGCGGCGAATTCCGGAGAGGGGGTCAGAAGTAACTGATCGCGGGCGGACAGCGTGCCAGAGTGGGGAGAGTGGTCTGTCAGCGCTCGCCCCATCAATGGCCCTGCATCGCCCATGGGCACGGCTGGTAGCCCTTCCAGCAGGCTTTGCCCGTCGCTGGTCAGTGCTGCAGCAGGGGTCAGCATGCCCTCGTCTGCCAGGTACAGCACGCCTGCCTGGGAGTCAGCCGCTTCGAGAGTCTCGGCCAGCAGCATCGGCAGCAGCCGGTCGAAATCCTCCTCGGCGGCGACCGCGGAAGTGATGTCCAGGAAACGGCGAATCGCGCGCTTCATGCGGTCCATGGTCACCGCGAGTTCATCGACCTCCTTGATTCGGGAGCGCACCACTGACGGCTTTGCAAAGTCGAAGTGCCGAACGGCATCCGCCTCGTCCGCGAGAGCGCGCAGCGGGCGAGCGATCGCTCGCGCGGTGGCCCAGGTGACAGGGATGGCCAGCAGCATGATCAACGCTGTGGCGAGTGCGGAGGTCGAGCGTAGCGCGATGGCGGCTGCCAGTAGCTCCCGCTCCGGCATCGCGTTGATCAGAAACATCGGCGGCACGCCCTCGAGGAATACCGGATCGATGGTGACGCGCCAGCGGCCATCCTCGAGACCAGGTTGCAGCCTCACGGCCTCGGGCGCGCTGAGATCCATCTGGTGCAGGGGTTCCTCCAGCATCGCGAGTACCGGAATTCCGAGGTCGCGGAGCTGGGGCAGCACCGGTGCGGCATCCTCAATCACAGATCCGATGGTCTCACCTGCCGGTCTTCCGTGTGCCACGATCTGCCCGAATGCGTTGGCGAGAACCACGTGGGAGCCGGGTGTGACTCTCTGTCGCTCAAGGGCTGCGTCGAGCGTCTCGAGCCGGATGTCCGCGCCGACCACACTGTTGCCGTCGTGGCCGCGCGCGGCCAGGGTCGTGCCGACCTTGCGGCTGGTGTGAAACCGATAGGGGGCCGTCTTGATCTGCATCGAGGACAGCCGGGCGGCTCGGAACCATGGGCGATCGCGTGGATCGTACTCCTGGGCATAATCCGGGCGCCCGTCCTCGCGCAGGATGTTCAGGGACGCATCGAGGTAAATGTGGCGACCGCTTGCCACGTCGGGGCCGTGCTCGATGCTCTGGACCACGTACGCGATCCCCGGGGGCGCTCCCATCCTTGTGCGCTCGCCCTCGTCGCTAGGATGCCGTACAAGGAAGAAGTCGCCGGTGTCGTAACCGATATAGACCGAAGACAGGGCTACGGAGCTGCGAAGGGCCTCGCGCATCAGGTCGAGCCGCTGGAGACGCTCCGAGAGCGAAACCGCCTGCTGAACCGCGTCATGGCTAAGCAGGTTCACCGCCATTTCCGCCGGCGCGATCAGATTACGGAATTCCGCGAGCGTCTCATGGCTGATCCGCTGCGTCGCATCCGCGGCCGCAGTCTCGAGCATGTCGCGCGACAGCTTGTACCCGACACCACCGATCAGGCCGCCCACTGCAAGAATGAGCAGCAGGAACAGCACTGAGATGTGGATGTGCAGCGGCAGGTGACGTTTCATGTCCAGGCCCGGTAGCGAGAAGCCCCTTTCGACAAGACTCCCTGACGGCCATGTTCCGCTGCCCGAAATGAGGTCTGGTGCCGACGCGCAGAATCGAACTGCGAACCTGCCGATTACGAATCGGCTGCGTTTATAGGAAGGATAAACGCCTTTTTCAGGAAGGGGCAACTGTTTATCCACCGATGGAGATGGGAACGAGCGACCCTTCACGCCCGAAATCCCGCTGAATTCGGTCATCGCCCGTCGCCTTAGCCTCCCCGCCAGCGCCATATCCGCGCCATTTCAGGCGGGCGGCCAGCCAGTATCCTGCCGTGTGCCTCCAGGGAACAGCATCCGGGGTTGGATGAGGACGGTGGCGTCAGCCGAATAGCGCTCCAGGCGGCGCCCGGCTTTCGGGTAACGGGACGGGTTCGCAGGTTTCGTCTTTCGTCCTCAGGTGATCGAGGATCTTCTGAATCACTACCGGATCCTCGATACAGGCGATGATTCGCACCGCCCTGCCGCAGGCCCGGCAGGTCTCGATATCGATGCCAAAGACCGGTTTCGAACGTCAGGTTTACGGCCGACTCCAGCCACCCATCTATTCCCACTGACTGGCCGCTCAGGGTCG
>Ga0209498_1000234_pt1 | contig 33398 bp, 36 predicted proteins | sample WalLakDeSediment_FD_184131 | JGI IMG/M metagenome (GOLD analysis project Ga0209498, IMG submission 184131) | Lake sediment microbial communities from Walker lake, Nevada to study Microbial Dark Matter (Phase II) - Walker Lake 11/02/13 Deep... | ecosystem: Environmental > Aquatic > Freshwater >...
GTCAGCCTCGCGCTGGACGATCCGCGGCGGATCAGCATCCAGAATCACCTGAAGGTGCGCGTGGAGCGGATCGATACGCCCCGTGCGGGCCGCTGCGTGGTAGCCACCCGCACCGCGGACCGTCAGTTACTGCTGGCCGAGGTCACGCCCTGGGCCGTGGATCAGCTCGCCCTGCGACCGGGCATGGACGTCTACGCCCTGATCAAGATCAAGTCCGTTGCCCTGATGGGTTGATAGCGGAATCCGGGGGTCGGAGGCCCGGCTTTTGACGATCATTCTGCTCTTCTGCTGCTACAGCCTGCTGCGCGCCCTGCGCCGCGAGTGCCGCGTGGAAGGCGTCGATCCCCCTTGGCGCTGACCGTCCAGGGTCGGACCATCTCTGCCTCACAATCGAGGAAACTCCAGTGCCAAGCAGAGTCAAAGGGGAGTGCGCCATGACATTCGACCGCGACATGCCGTGGGGTTAGGCTCGTAAACCTGACCCGGTGCGGCGCAGGTTCATCTGCCTCGATCAGCCGTCTCCGCCCCGCACCGGAGGCCTGCACAGAGCCTCGGCCGGGGCGATCGTTCGCGGAAAACAGCTCAGTGGGAGGCCTTGCGTGATCCGAATGTACTCCAGGCGGTTGCTGCTGCCGTTCGTTGGTGTGGTCCAGATCGCCGAGATGGACCAGGCACGGGCCCTGAGCATGGACGGCGACTACTGGTCGATTCAGTACAAGCTTCCGGTAGACCCGAACCAGCAGACCCGTACGAAACGGGTCGATCCCGGGTCCACCTATACCCGCATCATTGGGTACAACTATGCCGCGGTGGGTACCGTCAAAGAGGGCCAGCTCGAGAACCACCCGGTACACCCCGCTCTGGATGTCGATGAAGTCCGCTCCGCCGGCAACCGCCTCTTCGAGGCGGTGACCGCGGCGCGTCTGCCCTTCGAGGCGGCGGACCGGTACGAGTACTGGCTTCTGGACCCCCGGGACGAAACGCCGCTCGCGTTGCTCTACACCTGCGTGGGCGAGCAGGAACGGGAACTGACACCCCCACGCGCTGAATGGCACCCGATGCCGGCCTCGGAGCTGAAGGTCGAGCCCCCGGAGCCCCCGCAGTCCTTTTACGTGCCGCCCGTCAACTATCGCCTGGAGCGGATGGTCGAGGAGCGCGCGGGCACGAAACCCCGGGCGGCCTGGTTCGAGCGCAAGGATCAGGCCGAAGGCAACTTCCCGCCCTGCCTGATCCGGGAGGACTGGCAGGACGACAAGCAGCAGGAGCTGTGCGATCGCTACATCCGCAGGCTGGCGCCGCGGCTCCTGATGCTTCAGGGCCTGTCGCGTCCCGCGCGGGAGCGTCTGGAAAACGCCGCTCGCGAGCACGTGTTCGAGATCGAGCGGTTCCATTCGCTGTATCCCGAAGTGGTGGACCACCGGCTGCTGACGGCCGCACGCGTCGAGGCCCGCATGCGCCGGGCCAACGATGCGTAGGGTCCGACCCCGGCGCGCGCGCCACTGACGCTGATCTCAGGCTCATGGACATCCCATTGCTTATTATTGGCGCCTTGCTGATTGCGAGCCTCACCGCTTTTTTCACCGGGCTCCTGCCCTATCCAATCGGCTGGATTATCCTGAGCGCGGCCTTCATCGGGCGTCTGGTCTTTCTCAAGAACCGCTGAAGGCCAGCCATTTCTTCGCCGTATGGGACCTTGCGCATGACGATGAGAATCTCGAGATTTGTCCCCCTTCTGGCCGTCGTCCTCAATGCCTGCGGTACGCTGCCGGACAGGGGTGCCGTGGGCGCCGAGAACACCCTGGCGATCGGTGATGCAACGGCACTCGACAGAATCGTGGGTGAGGCGGAAAGGGAAAACCCGGGTTGGTCGGGATTTCGGCTCGTGAGTCACGGTCCCGAAGCCCTGGCCGTGCGCCTGCACGCCGCAGAGCTCGCCGAACGCAGCATCGATGTACAGACCTACATCTGGAATGCCGACCTCACCGGGCTCTTCCTTGCGCACGCCCTGATCGAAGCGGCGGACCGCGGAGTGCGGGTGCGCCTGCTGCTGGATGACCTCGATGCACGAGCCAAGAACTATGCCCTGGCCGCCTTGGACCAGCATCCGGACATCGCGGTGCGCCTGTTCAACCCGTCGGCCTCGCGACGAGGCGCGATTCCACTAATCGGCGAATGGATTACCGATGGCCGCCGCCTGAACCGCCGTATGCACAACAAGATCTGGGTCGTCGATAACCGGATCGCGATCGGTGGGGGCCGCAATCTGGGAAATGAATACTTCGGCGCCAGCGAAGGACCCAATTTCGTCGATCTGGACCTGGCCATGGTGGGCCCCGTGGTACGGCAGGCCTCCACTTCCTTCGACGCGTACTGGAATGCCGCCGCCAGTTACCCCGTTGCCCTGCTGAACCCCAAGGCAGTCAACGAGAACGCTCTCCAGGATCTCCGCGAGGGCGTTGCCGCGGCGGCAGTGGATGCCCTGGCCAGCGAGTATGCGAGCGCATTGCGTGGCGATAACGCCGTTCAGCGTCTGGTGCAGGGAGACTGGTCCCCTGAATGGACCGATGATTATCGGTTTGTCTCCGACGATCCGGACAAAGTCTTCCAGGAACCGTCCCCGGAACTCTCCAATGTCCTTGCCGCCCTGATGCCGGCGCTCGACGCGGCCGAGGAGTCCATCAGGATCATTTCCCCCTATTTCGTACCCGGCCCGGGTGGCACGGACCGCCTGACCAGCTATGCCGGCCGCATCGGAGACGTGGGCATTCTCACCAACTCACTGGCGGCGAACGACGTCGTGGCGGTGCACGGCGGATACTCGAAATACCGTGTAGACCTGCTCCGCGGCGGCGTGCAGCTCTGGGAGCTGAAGCCCATTCCCGGGGTGGACGCGAGCTGGTTCGGGTCGAGCGGGGCCAGCCTGCACACGAAGGCGCTGTCCGTGGATGGCAAGCAGCTGTTCGTCGGCAGCTATAACCTCGATCCGCGGTCCACCTCGCTGAACTGCGAGCAAGGGGTGCTGGTGCAGAGCGAGATCCTGAGCGCTGAATTCGAGACCCTCTTTACCGCGCAGTCCTCGGGCAATCGCGCCTGGAAGGTCACCTTGGAGGAGGACGGGCTGGAGTGGAGCGACGGCAGCGACCGTTTCGAACGGGATCCTCAGGCCTCCGCCGGCAAGCGCTTCATGACTTGGCTGACACGCCGGCTCCCGGTCGAACCACAGCTTTGAGGTCTCTATCTGGGTCTCTACCGTGCGGAGTGACCGATTTTGGCCGAAAATGCAGGCATGCAACGCGGCGGCTATGGCTCCTTGCCTAGTCATATGAGCGACGTTGTACGGGCGTTTTCCGGGCGAAAGATGGCCGCATAGGGCTTGGATCGCTGCGAAACGCGATCTCATATCTTGTCTTTTCAATCATTTGGGCTGGTCCGACCCCGGATGTTCCGGAGGTCGAAAGCACTGGAGGTGATTCATGATCCACGCATACGCGGCATTCGAGCCTGGCGGTGAGCTACGGCCCTTCGAGTACGAACCGGGACCGCTTGGGGCGGGGGAGGTCGAGATTGAGGTGGAGCATTGCGGCATCTGCCATAGTGACTTGAGCATGCTGGACAATGCCTGGGGCATCAGCAGCTATCCCCTGGTGCCGGGGCACGAAGTGGTGGGACGCATCGGGGCGGTTGGTCCGGGCGTCACCGGTCTCGAGTCCGGCCAGCTGGTGGGCTTGGGTTGGCAGGCTGGCTACTGCATGCACTGCGACCCCTGCATGTCTGGGGACCACAATCTCTGCGCGCAGGCCCAGGGAACCATCGTCGGCCACCACGGTGGTTTCGCCGACAAGGTGCGCGCTGCGGCCGCGAGTGTCGTGCCGCTGCCGGAAGGGATCGACATCGCCAGCGCCGGGCCGCTGTTCTGCGGCGGCATCACCGTCTTCAACCCGCTGGTTCAGTACGACGTGCCCCCAACCGCTCGGGTGGGTGTGATCGGCATCGGCGGACTCGGTCATCTGGCGCTGAAGTTCCTCAATGCCTGGGGGTGCGAGGTGACCGCATTCACCACGAGTGAATCGAAGCGCGAGGAGGCGCTGCGCCTCGGGGCCCACCACACCCTGGACTCGCGTGACACGAAGGCGCTGGAGTCGGCGGCGAACCGCTTCGATCTCGTTCTCTCGACCGTCAACGTGAAGCTCGACTGGAATGCCTACGTCGGCACCCTGAAACCCAGGGGCCGGCTCCACTTTGTTGGTGCCACCCTGGAGCCGATCGACCTGGCCGTCTTCCCGCTGATCGCGGGCCAGCGGAGCGTCTCCGGGTCCCCGGTCGGGAGCCCCGCGACGATGCAGCGGATGATCGAGTTCGCGGTTCGACACGGCATCGTACCGGTGACGGAGCACTTCCCCCTCGATCGGGTCAACGACGCCATCGCCCACCTGCGCAGCGGCCAGGCACGCTACCGCGTGGTGCTGGACCGGTGAATCGACCCGGGTGCCATTCCGATCCATGGCCTCGACAAGACCGCGATGTGCCGCCATCTCGACGAAAGGCCGCAACGCGAAGGCTTTCCTGGGCTCCGGCTCTGCGACCGTGCTTGTTGGGGCGAGGGGGCGATGCAAGGCTCCCGCGCCACCGCAACCGCTGTTCTTCAGTGCTCAGGCATCGGCCTCCTCGGCCACGAGATCGAAGCTCTTGAGTCGGAACCGGTCGCTCATCCAGAGAAGCAGGCGTTCCGGCGCGGACAACCCGTTGCGCGCCTCCATCACCTGCCGGGCCAGCGCCGGCTTGTTGGTGATCAGTCCGTCGACACCCATCGAGATCAGGCGCACCATCGTCATCGGGTCATCGACTGTCCAGACGTAAAGCTTCCTGCCTTGCGCGTGGGTGCGCCGGATCAGGTCCAGGGAGACCTGCCCGGTATTCACGGCTAGGAAATCGGCATCCAGGGCCGAGAGATCGCCAACGGCGGTGGCCGCCAGGATCCCGTGGGGCCAATCGGGCCGCAGCGCGTGCATCTTGCGCACGCCCTGGATCTTGAGCGACATCACCCCGACATCCGCCGACATGCCCGTTGCCTCGACGATTTCCGCTACCCGGGACTCGAGCGCGACGTCGTGGCCGTAGTATTTCAGCTCGATCAGGACCTTGCCCCGGCCCTTGGCGGCGAGCAGGACCTCGCGCAGGGTCGGCGTGCGTTCGCCGGCATAGGCCGGGTCGAACCAGCTGCCGATGTCGATCTCGGCCAGATCGGCCATCGTGGCGTCCCACACCTTCAGATCGACGCCGGCCATCTTCATGAAATCGCTATCGTGGGCGACCACGACCTCGCCATCGGCGGTCTCCTGCACGTCGATCTCGACCCAGTCGGCGCGTTCCACCAGGGCCTGCTCGACGGCGGCCATGGTATTCTCGGGACGCGTCACCGACGCGCCGCGATGGGCGATGATCTCGACGTCGCGTTCGGCGCTGACACGTTCGGCCAGGTTGCCACCGAGGTAGAGCCCCCCACCCAGCGCGACCGCAGCACCGCCGAGCAGAAGCGAAACCGGTAGTGCCCCGCCCGCCAGGGGCCGTCGGGCGACGGGCTGAGCGCTCGCCGACGCATCCCCCGTTGCCTCGCGGTAGAGGCGGTCGAGCAGGGCCCCGAGCGCGCCGTTGGCAAGGGCCGAAGCCACGGCGTTCGCAAGCCCCCAGAGAAGCAGCAGCGCGCCTGTGGAAAACACCAGAAGACGGAGGTTGGTGCCGAAAAGCTGCTGCACCCAGCCGACCAGAACCGCGGCGATACCGGCGACCAGCGCGACCACCAGGGTGCGCAGAAGGGCCCATGCCACGATCCGCCAAACGACCTGCATCTGCCGTCCGCGCAGCCGTCGCGCGCTCTCGACGAAACTCCGGCGCGGCCGCACTTGCCCGAACAGGAACAGGTGCAGGGCGATCGCCCAGCTCGACAACCGCGCCACCAGGAGGACGGCGAGCCCCGCCAGCAGCACGCCGCCGATCCCTGCGGCGGCGAGGAAGGCCGGCGGCCGGTAGGTCAGGTAATAGTTGATATCGTAGCGGCCGAGCGCGAGCCACGCGATGGCCGCGCCAAGCAGAAGGAACGGCGCTGCGATCAGCAGAACGCGCAGGACGAGCTGCACCGCGAAGGCGAACAGCCCGGTGAAACGCCCGAGAAAGAGACCCAGCCCAGAGATCACCGCCCGGTGCATCCTGTGCTCTTGCCGGCGCAGCGTATCCGTCATCACGGCGACATCGAGGACGCTGGCCACGATCGACAGGCTGATCAGCGCCAGAGCCCCGGCGAATCCGGCCGGCGTCAGCAAGAACCCCACGATGTCCTGGTCGGTGACCACGTTCTGGCCGGATGCTGCGAGGGCGGCGGTCAGAACAACACCCGACAGCGGCACGATGACCGCTGCGGCCAGCAGGCGGACCGACAGATGGATCAGTGTGAACGGCCACAGAAACTGCAGCGAGGCGCGATAGCTCGCGAGAACATCCCGTAAAACGTTCACGGTGCCTCCTCAGCCCGTGCGTGCTTTACGATGCGAGCGAAAGGGTCATGCTCAGGGTGTGCGCTTCGCCGGCGTGCAGGGTGTAGCTGTTTTTCAGTGCGTTGCAGGCTTCCACGCAGACCATGGCGTGGTAGTCGTCGTCCGGCATGTCGGCGAATCCCCTGGCACCTTCCTCCCCCGGATTCCACACCACGGTGGAGGTGCTGCCGTCCTTGGAGAGTTCGATCGCGCGCCCCTGGCTGGTATCTTCGATGATCGCCGTGCCGGTGTGGTCCTGAAAGACCCGATCGAGCGGCGGATCGATTCGCAGCGTTCCGTTCTGGGTCAGCAGGGCGTTGTCCTGCAGCTTGTCGACGTACTGAATGTCCTCGAGGCCACGGATCGCAAGTCCCTCGGCCTCGCCGACGCGGAAGTACGTGTGCAGCGCCTCGCTGACGATCCAGTCCCGCTGGCTCAGGTTCTGCCCGATCAGATCGACGCGCAGCTTCTCCCCGAGCGTTACCGCCAGTTGCAGCCGGAAATCGTGGGGCCAGGCCTTGGCGATCGACGGGTTCGGCGCCAGGCCCACTACCACCTGCGTCGCGCCATCCGGGAGGCTGTTTACGGCTTCCACCTCCCACAGTTCGTAGCGCGCGAAGCCATGCGCCTTCTTCGCCGCGTCCGTCGGGTCGGCGCCCATGGATTCCGGATCGTAGGGGCCGAACCAGGGCCAGCACACCGGCACGCCGCCGCGCACGGGCTTGCTGCCGTCGTAGACCGCCGTTTCGCTGACCCAGAGCAGGTCCGTGCCACCCGCCGGCACGTAGCTCAGCAGGGTGCCACCGTAGGTGGTGAGGCTGGCGCTACCGAAGTCGTTGACCAGTTCGATCAGGACCAGCTTGTCGCGCAGGGAGAACTTCACGTTCGGGTGGGCGAAACGGGCTTGAAGGGTTTCGAGCATGATCGGTCCTCGAGGGGTTCAGCGAAGGGCGCACTCTACCGGCTGTGGACCGCGCTGCCTAATCGTGTTGCGGCTTCCCGCCAACGCACCCGGGATGAGCGGATCGTAACGGATGCGATCAGTCGCCTGCGGCATCGTCCTGCTTGCCGCCCGGGGTGACGTCGTCCCCCCGCGCCGGCGGCCTTGCCGGTGGCCTTCCTGTTGCGCAGTTCATCGAGAAGCATGGCAACCTCACATGAGCCAAAAAGAATGAAAAAGAATGGATGTCCAGAGCATACGAGCACCGGCCATCTGCGGCAAAGGCGCCGGGCGGACGGGGTCTCACAAGCCAACTCTTCGGGGCGCGGCATGCTGGCAGGTGACAACTGACCCCAAACCCACCTGAACATCCGTTGACTTGGTTACCCTCTGTCTGTAGACGTGTGGGCCATGAGTGAGCGGGAGAAGAAGGGTCGTCGGCAGGCCGCCTGCCCTTGTGGGTCCGGGGCGGCGCGTGGCGCCTGTTGCGGGCCCTACCTCGACGGGGATGCCGTCGCGCCCACTGCGGAGGCGCTGATGCGCTCGCGGTACTCGGCGTTCGTGGAGGGGCGCCGGGAGTACCTGTTGCGGACATGGGCCGAGGAGACGCGTCCGGCGGTGCTGGAGCTCGACCCGGTACAACGCTGGCTCGGCCTCAGCATTCGCGCGACGTCCGCGGGCGGAATGGCCGATGACGTTGGTGAGGTGGAGTTCGTGGCCCGATCCAGAGTCGAAGGTCGTGGACAGCGCCTACACGAGCGCAGCCGGTTCCGGCGGGTGAACGGTCAGTGGTTCTACGTGGATGGAACCTTCCCCGGCAAGCCGCCGGCGTGATGGTGCGGCCAGGGGCGAGATCGGAGCCCTTGCTTTCCTGGGGCAGTACAGTCATGTCCCAGAGAAATGGGTATACCGGCCCCGGAAAAGGCAGAGCTTGCCGGGCCGAGGTCATCACGTTGATCACCGACGCTGTTTACTTGTACGACACAACCAGCCGAAGAGCCGACTACGATGCTCGCTGTGCGACTCGACCCCCAAATGGAGAAGGAGCTTGAGCAGCTCGCCACCGCTTCGGGACGTAGCAAGAGCTACTACGTGAAGGAGGCGCTTGCCGCGTACCTTGAGGACCGCGCCGACTACCTGCTGGCGCTCGCCGCCCTGGAGCGGGAGGAACCGCGTAGGAGCCTGGCGGACGTGAGACGCGAACTTGGCCTGGAACGTTGAGCTCATCGATACGGCCAAGCGTCAACTGGCCAAGCTCGACCGGAAGTGGCAGGCCGTTATCCTCGATGACCTCGAAGACGAGATCGCACCCCTTGACGATCCCCGCAGTCGCGGCAAATCGCTCGTAGGCGACAGAAAGGGCCTTTGGCGCTATCGCGTCGGGGACTACCGCATCCTCTGCGAGCTACAGCACAACGATCTGATCGTCCTCGTAGTAACCATCGGGCATCGGTGCGAGGTTTATCGGAAGCCATGGCAGTGCTGCACTGGAACGCATGGCCGAGAACGGGCGCGCGAGTGGGGTCTGGACTACTGACGTGATTCGTCCGCCGGTCTGGCGATAACGAGAGTTGTCGCAAACGTAGGAATCCGTCGCCAGCCCTTGCACTCAAGCGTTGCTCTCCCGGGGCCAGTACAGCCATTCGTAGAGAAATGGGGATACCGTCCCCGGAAAACCCCAGCCACTTCGGCGCAACCCGTCCCTTCGAGGATCACATAGCGCTCGGTCACGCCCTTGAGGCGGTGAAGCCGGGTGGTCACGCCGGGTTCCACGCGGGCACGGGCAACCGACACTGCCGCGTCGGTCGGCGTATTCCACCACTCCGTGATGTGGCAACGCTCCTCGAACCAGTACTCCGCGGGGGTCTGTACAGTCCGCGTCACCCGGCGGCCTCCGGTCCCGGTAGTGCCCAGGCTTCTTTCAGGAAGCATTGCATGTTCGCGATCGCCATGTCGTTCACCGTTGATGCTTGTTCCTGTGGCGGATCAGGTCTTGTCGGTGTCGACCCGGATGCCAGTCACCTCGCGGACACCCGCGCGTCGCAACGCGCGCTCGCGTTCCGTCAGGTACTGCGAGAAGGGCAGGGTGGCCAAGCGGCCCTGCATCGCGAACTCGATCTGTGTCTCGAAGCGGTCGGAAGCCTCGGGCGCATCATTGGCCACCACCAGCCAGGTACCCGCGCGCAGTTCCATCCGGATGCCGTCCACCAGGACATTCGGATCGTCTTTCGAAACGAGGTACAGGGGGCAATCCTCGAAGCGCCGGATTTCGCTGACCTGAACGACCCATTCGGGCGCAGCGAAGCGCTCGATGGCCCGCGCCCGCGCGGGATCGCCGTAGCCGAATCGGGCCGGGTCGGTCGGGTGAATCTCCTCAAGCGGAAACAGGCGGATGAAACCCATGACGATGACCTCTTGCGACGACAGATCACGGACAAGGATGAAGCGATGCCGGGGCAGGAGCAAGCAGTCAACCACGGTGGGTCCCGCCGCTGGAGATTTTGCGCGGGAAAAGGGAAACGGGGTGCGCCGCGGATACCCAAAAGGGCTGGTGAGGCGGAACGGCTGGGCTTCGCGGGAGTCCTATTGCCGTGATCCATCGTCTCGGAGGGTGTCCGATGTCCCAACATTCGAAGCTACGCCGGCGGCTGGTGCTTGGCGGAGGCGCCGCGCTGCTGTCGCTGCCGCTGGGAGCCGCCGAGCGGGTTCTGACCCCGGGGCAGGCGGCCGGGCCGTTCTACCCGGTCATTCCCCCGCTGCACAAGGATAACGACCTGACCCAGGTTGACGGCCGCTCAGGGCGGGCTGCGGGGCAGATCAGTGACCTGTCCGGGCGCGTGATGGAGGTGGACGGGCGGCCGCTCGCGGGTGTCCGTGTGGAGATCTGGCAGTGCGACGCGAACGGGCGCTATCGGCATCCGCGCGATCGTCAGGCCGTGGCGGAGGACCCGAACTTCCAGGGCTCCGGGCACACGGTCACGGATGAAGAGGGCCGCTACCGCTTCCGGACCATCCGGCCGGTTCCCTATCCAGGGCGCACGCCGCATATCCACGCCGCGGTGTTCCCGCCGGACGACACTCCGTTCGTCACGCAGATCTACGTGGCCGGGGAGCCGATGAACGAGGGCGACATGCTGTTCCGTCGGGTGCCGGAGCACCTGCGCCCGCTGCTGCTGGCCGAGTTCCTGCCGGTCGAGGACCCGGTTGCGGAACTGGCGGCCTCGTTCGATTTCGTGCTGTCGCCTTCGCTGGCGGGGCTGTTCGGTCCGGCGCCGGCATAGGGGATTACTCACGGTCGTGAGGGTCGGCCGATCCGCCTGCCGGGCGATGGTGCCAGAAGGCGCACACGCGGCGGGAATACGGCGAGTGGCGCCAGCAGGCCGATCGCGGGGATGTACGCGGTGCGGTCGGGTTCCGGCAGGACCCCATGGCGTTCGTCGGGATCAGTGCAGCGCGCCGCCGCCGCCGTCGCTAGGCTGCACGGGTTGTGGCAACAGTTCCGCGAACCCGCCCGCGGACTCGGTGAAGAGCCGGAAGTGCGGCTTGCCGAAGGTCTTCTTCCGCTTCGAGATACCCTTCGGCTTGACCTCGACCTGAGCAACCCAGGATCCCAGGCGGGTTTCCATCGCGAATGAAACGAGATCGACGGCGTAGGGAGACGCCTCGATCGATCCGTACTTGTCCAGGATTGCCTGGTACTTGTCGACCTTCTCCGGCGGCAAACCCCAGGCCTCCATGACCGTGAAGACGAAATCTGCTTGCGCCCGGTGGGCCGTTTGGCGCACCTGCTCGGCGGACGTGTTCTGGACGTCTCCACCGGCGGTACTGAGGACAACGGTGTTGATCGAGCGCTTCTCGGACGACCCGACGAATGCGATGGGGCGCAGGCTCTCGCCGCCCTCGAGGAGAACCCGTGCCCGCTCGATGAGCGGCGCAATCATCTCCCAGTAGGCCTCGGGTATCGCGCTCACGGCCGGCCTCCGGCAGTCTTGAGGGTCTCGGCGCCGGGGACCGGCCGAATTTCGCGTGCTCTGCATTCGCTCATGGGTCATCGCTGCCGCAAGGGCGTTCCGGAATCAATCGCCCGAGTCTACACGATGACTGAAAACCGGGGTCAGACCCCAACGCAAACCGGGGCCTATCACAGCATCGAATGGACCCAGCGTGTGAAATACTGCCCGTCCGCGAGTACCCAATCGGCCCACAGAACCTGGTGCACGAGGACGATGATCCAGAACACAGCCCTGAACGAGGCTTTCCGGGTTTTGTGATGGAGGACTTGTTGTGCCACCAGTGCGCCTGGCCAGCCGCCGAGCAGCTCTGCCAGATGCAGGCGATTCTCTGGTATCCGCCTGCGGTCCTGCAGCGCGCTGCGCTTGTCTGCCCAATACATGCCGAACGCAACCATGCTCATGACCGCATAGGCTGCGAGAGCCCATGGAACCTGATGCACGCTCAGCAGTTGTGCAGAGCCAGCTATAGGCAGCGCACACAGCGCGGTGAGCAAGGCCAGTTGGGCCGGCAGGTTCCCCGCCCGAGGGCGTCGTGTGTTGTGCCGATCTCGGGCCAGACTTCGGTCGGCAAAACTCCGCCGGGGTGAGCTGCCGTTGACCTTCGGGATTTTCTGCCGGATCGAGGGCTTGTCCAGGGTAAGCGTCTGTACGCGCATGTACTCCGCCCGCGGCCTACCTTCAGCATCTTGCCCCGGCACGAAGAACACCCTCTGGCCCTGGCTCGGGCGCGCATCCCCCCGCATGGCCGAAATGTGCACGAAGAGCCGTTTGCCCCCGTGGTCGGGTTGGATGAAACCGAAGCCCTTGCCGTCGTTCCAGCTCTCGAGTATTCCGCGTTGCTCCAAAAAATCCGGTCCTCATGTTGGCCTGGCTTCGGACGCCTTTCGAGTATGAACGGTGACCGCATCGCCGACGCGCAGCATGCCACCGTTCAGCACCTGTGCGGTCACGCCTCCATGGCCGCGCATCGCGTTGTAGCCACCGGGCCCAAGGGTGCTCTCCATGCGCGAGCAGGGTTCGCACGGGCCCGTGATCTCGAGCTGCACCTCGTCACCGATGCGGAGTATGAGCGGGCAGTCGGCGAACAGTGACCGTGCCGCGAGGAGGTTGAGTCCGGAGATTAGCAGGTTGCGTCGCAGCGCCGCCGGGTCCACGTCGGAGTGACCGGCCAGCGCCGCGATCACCGGCAGGTGTTCTGACTGGATGAGCGTGACCTGGCGTTTGCTGGGACCGCTGCGGTGCGTCTTGCCAGCCCCCTGATGATCGCCCTGAAGCCCCTGTCCGGAGATCGCGAGTGCCTCGCTTGCACTCTCCACGGCTCCGCGTTTTTCGGAGCGCAGCAGGATCCGCTCCAGGCGGCCGGCACGTGGAAACCGGGCGCAGAGGGTGCGCAGGTCGGGTGTGGCAGCAGTGCCGGACGAGGTCATGGTTTTGGGCCTGGGCGCATGTGGTGTGTGACTCGATCGTCGCGCGGGGGTCACTTCGCCCCCTGTAGAGTTTGACGCCTGCCACTGAGTGATGCGACCGGCGGGGGCGGCTTCCGCTGTGAACTCACCGCGTGGTCGCGGCTGGTTGATATGCTGGGGCCTGACTGCCGTTGGCCCTTGGGTTGGGGAAGGAGGATACCGTGTTCGGGTTGGATCAACGTTTGGAGGCGGATAGTGTGCCGGTGGGAACGCGGGCGGGTTGTCTGGTTCGCCTGTTCCGGGATGCCCGCTACCCCTGGCTGCTGGTGATTCCGGCCATGGGCTCTTTCCGCGAGTGGTGGGAACTGGCGCCGGATCAGCGCGTGTCGGTGGACGGAGTACTTGCCGATTGCGCCCGTGTGCTGGCGGCTTTGCCGGGGGTGGAAAAGACGAACCTGGCGAGCCTCGGCAACCTGGTGCCGCAGCTGCACTGGCACGTGGTGGGACGGCGCGCGGGGGATCCGGCCTGGCCGGGGCCGGTCTGGGGTCACGGTGCTCCGCAACCCTACGAACCCGGGGAGCAGGCGGCCCGGATCGCCCACCTGCACACCGAGCTTCGTCTCGAACCCTGAGCACGCCACGAACCTGATCGGTGCAGGGAGCAGGGAGCACCGAACGGAAGGTGCCGTTAGGGTCGTTCAGACCCTCGGGGCGCCCGTGGTCTGGTGCAGGAATGCGACCACCCCGGGGTCCAGGCGCAGGGCAGCGGCCAGATTGCGCAGGTACTCGCGCTCGCCGTCGGTGTCGATGTCGATCGCGAGCAGAGAGGCGGCGTAGACCTCTGCCGCCTGTGCGGGTGTGTTCACTTCGCGGGCGATCTCGGCGACATCCAGTGGCTTGTGCAGTTCGTCGAGCACGAACCGTCGCTCGCTCTCGCTCACCTCGTCCGTTTTCATCTGGCCGAGGATACGGTCCATTTCTGTTGGGTCCACCTGGCCGTCTGCCTTTGCGGCTGCGATCATCGCGCGCAAGGCCAGACGCTCGCCCTCTTCGGAGGTTACGGAAGCGACCTCCTGTTGGGACGGAGCGCCAGCGGCGAAGCCGGCGCCGGGCGCGCTGGAGCCGCCGGCACGAGCGTTCTGCATCGCACCCAGCGCGAGGGTGCCGAGAATGGCCATCGCGCCGCCACCGGCGGCACCTTTCACGGCGCCGCCTCTGCCGCCGAGCAAGGCTCCGGCGAGGGCACCCAGGCCGCCGACCTGGGCGCCGGACATGCCACCCATCTGCGGGGAGTTGAGCATGCTCTGGGCCGCGGCCGCCAGCCCGCCCAGCCCGCCGCCCGAAGCCCTGCCAGCTGCGGGTGCGCCCCCACCCAGCATGGACTGCAGGGAGCCGAGGATCTGCTCCATGCCCTGGCCGCCCTGGGCGATGTTCTGCGCGCTCTGGCCCACGCGTGCCTGGGTGCTGGACTGGCCCGCAAGGCCCTGTCCGAGCATCTGCCCGATGATGTTTCCGAAGCTCATGTCCGATTCCTCCTGAGACCGACTGGGTACGTTGACCGGGTCATCATAGCGCGTCCCGACAGGCAGGGATTCTCGGCAGCGCCTCCGCGCTCAGGCCGGTGTGACCCCGTGTGGCCTGGCCTTAGAGAATGAGAAGCAGGAGGTGGTAGGAGAGGCCGCCGAGGATGGCGCTGATGAAGAAGAAGCGGCCCACGGGGAACAGGGCGATGGGGATTGCGATCAGCATGGCGAGCATCAACCTGGGCCAGACGAGCTGCGAGGCGAGGATCGTGAGCAGTGACCATTCCTTGAACAGCATGATGACGGTGCCGCCGCCGAGTGTGACCAGCCCGGACAGCAGGAGCCAGCCGAAGTAGCGGGCGAAAAAGATGGGGACGCCACGGACGACTCGGGTCGGGATGCTGAGCACGCGGGACATGGATCTGTTCCTGGAGTCGGCGGTTGCCGGATGGATTGTGCCACGGCAGGGCTCCGGTGGTCCCACGAACTCCGTTCGGGTGCGTAGGCCATCAGCACGGAGGGCGGGGGTGGGTTGGGCCATGGTGTCCGGTGTAACCTGATCTTGCACCATGCCTGGGGCCTGTTCGGAAGGCGCAGGTCGGGAGGGGAGATGAGGCGATCGGCCGATAACGCAAGCCATCCCGACGAAGACACGACTTCGCTGCAGATCGAGACCGAAGGGCGTGGGCGCATGGCCGAGAGGCTGGCGACGCTGTACAAGTTGCCCCTGGACCAACGCCTGAAACCCCTCCGGGGTCGGACCAAGCCAAGTTCTGGATTACGTGGAACAAAACCCACTTCAGAGGTGGATCCAAGGGCCTTGGAGGGCCAATTTTCCCCCGAGAATGCGGCGCTAAGCACATAGGCAATACGCCGTGCCTGCACTCTGCGGGCTGCCGCAAAAGGGGAGATTGCGAGCGGTTCGTCAAAACGGAAAACCCGAAGGCTCGCGCATCCCTGCGCGAGTACCTTCGGGTTCGCCTCGAGAACCTTTCGGTTCGCTGGTGAAGCTTAGTTGACGCCGTTCAGCCTGAAGGCGTAGTTCTGTTCCAGACCATCCCGCTCCACCCAGGTCAGGTATTCGTTGAACTGGTCTTCCATCGATTGCGTGGGGAAACGGCCGGTCGCCGAGACATTGCCGTTCAGCACACCGTCCAGGGATGCGACCGGACGGATTTCGGGAGCGACTGCGTGGGTTACCTCGAGGTCATTGGCATCGACCCAAGCCAGGTATGCGTTGTACTGGTCTTCCATCGCCTGTGTGGGGAAGCGACCGCTATAGGAGACTTCGCCGTTCATGCCGACCTCGAAACCCATGTTGGCGGGGGTGGTCGACTCGGTGGCCTGAACACTTCCGGCTACGGCGAGCGCAGCGGCCAGGGCCAGGGTCTTTAACGTCAAGTTCTTGATCATGTGAATTTCTCCTGCCGGACTAGCCGGACTAAAGTTTAATGGTTATTTGAATAAGTGAATCCTAATATACAGGTCATCTTGTCGCCTGGCAAGGGCGATGGGTTCCGGAGCGGAATCCGGTCGGTCGCTTACGGGTTGTCGAAAGTGGGTACCTGGAGATGACCGCGTCCGTGATCCGTTCCATGACCTGCGGGCTTCGGATTGACTTCACCCCTTCCCTCTGGTGGACTCCATGCGATGAGTAGAGGTGGAGGCGTGTTCCCGAAGGGCGAGGCCTTGCGGCGCGCGATACGCTGGCTTTCCGAGCAGGGTCGTCACGACCACGCCGCCATCGCCGAGGCTGCACGCCGGTTCGATTTGTCACCCACCGACGAGTCCTTCCTGCACCGCCATTTCTCCACCTAGAGCCGAGATCTCAAGATCGAATGCCGCCATTGACCACCCCCGAGACCTCCTGCAAGCACATGGGCGGCGAGACGGCTGTCCGGACCCTCGTCGATCGCGGCCACGACCTGATGGGCACACTCCCCGAGGCCTGGGGGATTTGATGCAGACTCGATTTCCACGTCGGACCGTCGTTCTCCGTGCCCTGCTGCTCGCGGGGCTCGTCGTATTCACGAGCGGTTGTGCCACCCGTGGAGCCGCTCCGCCGCCGAATCAGGGCAACCTATGCGAGATCTTTCGCGAACAGCCCCGCTGGTATGATTACGCGCACGATTCCGAGCAGAGGTGGGGTACACCGATCGCCACGCAGATGGCCTTCATCCAGCAGGAGTCCTCGTTCCGCAGTCGGGTGCGCCCGGAGCGCAAGCGCCTATTGGGGGTCGTCCCCTGGCGTCGCCCTTCCTCCGCCTACGGCTATGCCCAGGCCCAGGATCCGGTCTGGGGCGAGTATCGTGCCGATGCCGGCAGTCTGACCGCACGGCGCTCGCACATGAAGCACGCCACTGACTTCATCGGTTGGTACAACGTCCGCACGCAGCGCATGACCGGGGTATCCCTGCAGAATCCCGAACACCTTTACCTCGCCTATCACGAGGGCCAGGGCGGCTACAATCGCGGCACCTGGCGCGGCAAGCCCGGAGTGCAGCGGTCGGCGCGCCAGGTCGCCGAGCGCGCTGACCGCTACCAGAGCCAGCTGTCCTCCTGCGAGTCCGAGTTCCGGTGCCGGCGTTTCTACCAGTTCGGTCCCTTCTGCGGCTAGTGGGCCGCATGGCCCACTAGAGCGCACCGGACTTGTCGAACGAGGAGCCCGCGGAGGGGGGCGCGGCGAAGCTCCCGCTGCCGCAACGGGTCCCGTAGACCAGGACAGCGATCCTGCCCGCCGGGTAAGGATGCTACTCTCTGCCGCGTGGCCGGCGGGATCCGCCAGATCGTGCTGGAGTCGGACGACAAGGGAGTGGGGGCTTGGGTACTTTTCGCTTTCTGCATGCGGCGGACATTCACCTGGACAGCCCGCTGCGGGGACTGACCGGGCAGGAAGGCAGCGCGGCCGAGCGGATCCGCAACGCGACCCGGGAGGCCTTCGAGCTGCTGGTGGGTCGCGCGATCACGGAGCGGGTGGCCTTCGTTGTGATCGCCGGTGATCTGTACGACGGGGATTGGCGCGATTACCGCACCGGGTTGTTCTTTGCCGCCCAGATGGGGCGCCTGAACGCGGCCGGCATCCCGGTCTTCCTGCTGCACGGCAATCACGACGCCCAGAGCCAGATCACGCGCAAGCTCGAGCTGCCCGAGAACGTCCGCGTGTTCGGGGCGCGCGCGCCCGAGACCTTCCGACTCGAAGACATCGATGTGGCCCTGCACGGCCAAAGCTTTTCCCAGCGCGAGATCCGGGACAATCTGGTGCCGGGCTATCCCGGCCCGGTGGCAGGGGCCTTCAACATTGGTGTACTGCACACCGGGCTCGGCGGCATGGGCGGGCACGAGAACTACGCGCCCTGCGCGCTCGCCGAACTTGTTGCCAAGGGGTACGCCTACTGGGCGCTGGGCCACGTGCACCAGTTCCAGATTCTCCACCGGCAGCCGCACGTGGTCTTTCCGGGCAACCTGCAGGGCCGACACATCCGCGAGACCGGGGCCAAGGGGGCCGCGCTGGTGTCGGTGGAAAACGGGGAGGTCAGCGAGGTGGCGACGATCCCGAGCGACGTGGTCCGCTGGAGCCTGGTGCCGGTGGCGGTCGATGCCGCTGCCAGTATCCCCGAGGTGCTGGAACGCATGCGCGCCGGGCTGGAGGAGGGTGTGGCCGGTCAGGCCGAGGGGCGGCTGCTGGCCTGCCGGGTGGTGCTGCAGGGGCGGGCACCGATGCATGGGCAACTGGTGGGCGCCGAGGAGTACCTGCTGGCGGAGGCGCGTGCGATCGCACTGGGCCTGGGCGCTGACCAGGCCTGGGTCGAACGGGTCAAGGTGGCAACGGAGCCAGAAATGGATGCAAGGATGCTGGCCGCCCGCAGCGATGCGCTGGGTGAGTTGCACCGGATGCTGGAAGAGGCGGGCGGCGACCCGGACCTTTTGGCTCAGCTGGGGGAGGATCCCGGACAGATGCTCCTGCGCCTGCCGCACGAGGTGCGGACCGATGCCGAGGCGGACTCGGTGCTGAAGGCGGCGCTGGAGGGTGATCAGCAGGCCCTGGTCGCCGGCGTGCTGCCTTACCTGTCCTCGCGGCTGACCACAGAGGAGGACTGAGGTGCGCCTGCGCCGCTTGGATCTGCTCCGGTACGGACGCTTTACCGGCCGCTCGATCGAGTTCCCAGGGAGCGGCTGCGATCTGCACATCGTGTTCGGCCCCAACGAGGCCGGAAAATCCACCGCGCTGGCCGCAATCGAGGACCTGCTGTTCGGGATCCAGGCGCAGTCGTCCTACAATTTCGTGCATGACTACAAAGAGATGCGGATCGGCGCATTGCTGGAGAACGACGACGCCTCGCTGGAGTTCCGGCGCCGCAAGGGCAACAAGGATACCCTGCTGGGACCCGATGACCTCGCGCTGGCTGGCGGCGAACTCCTGCTCCAGCCCTTCCTTGCCGGTGCCGATCGCGCCTTCTTCGAGCGCATGTTCAGCCTCGATCATGTGCGCCTGGAGCAGGGGGGGCGGGAAATCCTGGATGCCCGCGACGAGATCGGCCAGATGCTCTTCTCTGCCGGTGCCGGGATCGGCGGCCTTCGGGCACGGTTGGCGTCCATGGAAGAGGAGGCAGCCGGCCTGTGGGGCGCGCGCAAGTCGGCCAAGCGCCTGTATACACAGGCGGCAGAGCGCCTGGAGCAGGCGGACCGAGACCTGCGCGAGCACACGCTGACCGCGGCCCAGTGGCAGGAGCGGAAGACGGCCCTGGTCTCTGCCGAGGCAGCGCACGCGGAACTGGAACATGAGTACGAGCGGATGGCCGTTGAGGACCGGCGGCTGGCGCGCATCCGGCGTGTCTATCGGGACGTGCGCAGGAAGCAGGAACTGGCGACGGCCATCGCGGCCCTCGGGTCCGTGGTGCCGCTGCCGGAGAACGCCGCAGGGCAGCTTGCCGAAGCCGAACGCGGCGTGTTCGAGGCCGCGACCCGTATCGATACGCTGGCCGGGCAACTGCAGCAGGCGCGGGAGGCGCTGGCGGAGCTGTCAGGTGACACGGCCCTGCTGCTGCGCGAGGAAGAGGTGCAGCTCCTGCACGAGCGCCGGATCGAGATCCGCCGGGCGCAAAAGGATCTCCCGCGACGCCAGGCCGAACTCGGGGCAGCGGAGGTCGAGTTGCGCGTGTTGGCCGGCGAACTCGGTTGGCCGCGGGATGACATCGCGGCCGTGATCGCCGCCATCCCGCCGCGGGCCAAGCTCGGCCTGGTTCGGACGCTCCTCTCCGAGCGCGGCGAGGCGGCCTCTGACCTGTCCGCCAGCGGTGCGGCTCTGCGTGACGCCGAGGCCCTGCACGCGCGGTTACACGAGCGCCTGCAGGGCATGAGTTCGGTGCTGGAAACCGGCAGGCTGTCCGCCGTGATCCGATCGGTACGCGACCTCGGCGACGTCACCGGGCGGTTGCGTGCTGCCGATGCCGAGTTCAGCGAGTCCCTGCGGCGCAGCCAGCGGCTGCATGCATCCCTGCACCCGGCGATGGCGTCACCCGAGGCCGTTACCGGTCTGCGCGCCCCGGCGCATGCCGAGGTACAGCGCTACCGGGACCGGTTCCAGAACTGGGAGCAGCACGAGCGTGAACTGCAGCGCCAGATGCAGGCGGCCGAGGAGGATCTGACCCGCACGCGGGGCGTGTTCGAGCGCTCGGCGCGTGACCAGAGCGGCGGTACCGGGGAGCAGTTGACCGAGGCCCGGCGCTATCGTGATGCGCTGTGGGACCTGGTGCGTCGTCGGCACATCCAGGGCGCTCCGGTCCCCGAGGAGGCACGGCGGCAGTTCGCGGACGAGCTGGAGGATCTGGCGGCCAGTTTCGAGCCGGCACTGCGGGCCGCGGACGCGATTGCGGACCAGCGCTTCGAACACGCCGAGTCGCTGGGCCGTCTGGCGGAACTGGCCCGGGGCATCGAGGAGCAGGAGGCGGCAATTGCGGCGCTGCGGCGCCGGCAGGCTTCGCTCGACGAGGAGGGCGGGCGCCTGCAGGCGGAATGGCTGGCGCTCTGGGCGCCGGCGCCGTTCGAGCCGCTGGGTCCGGACGCGATGCTGCAGTGGCTGGATGCACGCAGTGAGCTGGCGCAGGCGCTGGAGGCACACGATGCCGCCGTCGCCCGGCAGGCGGCGCAACAGACCGAGGAGCGGCAGGCAATGGAACTGCTGTTGGCCGAGCTGGCGGCGCAGAGGGTCCCACGCGCGGACCTGGAGGCCGACACCCTTCCGGTGCTGCTGGAGCGGGCGGCCGACCTGCTGCAGGGTTACGAGCACGCGGCCCGCGAGAGGCAATCGGCGGAACAGGACCTGCGCGAGGCCGAAGCAGCACTGGAACGTCGCAGGCAGGACCGGGCCGGAGCAGAGGCTGCATGGTCCGGGTGGCAGGATCGCTGGCAACGGACGGTGATCGAACTCGGGTTGTCGCCTGAAAGCGACCCGCAGGAGGTGGCGCGCCAGGCCGACACGATCGACGCGCTGCGGGACCTGGCCCAGCGCATCACCGGCCTGCGGCACGACCGCATCGGCAAGATCCAGGTCGACGTCGCAGACTTCGAGCGCGTCGTAGCGGGTTTCGTGAACGAGATCGCCCCGGACTTGGAGGGCAGCTCGGCCGACGCGGCCGTGGTGGAGATCGAACGCCGTCTTGCCGAGGCGCGGGAGATTCACAAGCTGCAGGAGGAGCGGCAGGCCACGATCCGCAAGCTGGAGGCGGAGACCGCGGAGCTGGACGCGGCGCTGGCCGTGGCCCGCCAGGCGATCGACCGCCTCCGGGATGCCGCGGGGGTCGAAACGATCGAGGCCCTGCGACAGGCCATCGAACGCTCCGACAGCCAGCGTCACCTGCAGGCCGAACGGGACGCCACGGTGCGTGCGCTGGAGCAGGAGGGGGACGGCCTGACCGTGGCGGAACTGGAGCAGGAATGCGCGGCCGCCGACGTGGATCGGATCGCCGCGCGCCAGGACACCCTGCGCGAGCAGATGGAGGAACTCCGGCAACGACGGGATCTGGCGGTGGAGCAACGGTCAGGGGCGCGTGCGGCCTTTGAGGCGATTGGCGGCGACGATGTCGCGGCGGGCGCGGCCGCGGCCCGCCAGGAGGCTCTGGCCGAACTGGGGGTGGTGGCGGAGCGCTACGTGCGGGTGCGCAGCTCGGCGGTGCTGTTGAAGTGGGCGATCGACCGCTACCGGCGGGAGAAGCAGGCGCCGCTGCTGGGACGGGCGGGGGAGATCTTCGCCACGCTGACCGAGGGCGCTTTCACCGCGCTGCGGGTGGAATACGACGAGCGCGACGAGCCACACCTGACCGGTCTGCGCGCGGACGGGGACCCCGTGGCTGTGCCCGGCCTGAGCACCGGCACCGCCGATCAGCTGTTCCTGGCGCTGCGCTTGGCCTCGATCGAGGACTACCTGGAACGGGCGCCCGGCCTACCGTTCGTGGCCGATGACCTGTTCATCAACTTTGACGACCAGCGCTCCTCCGCGGGCTTCGACGTGCTCGGCCAGCTGGCGGCGAAGACCCAGGTGCTGTTCTTCACCCACCACCGGCATCTGGTTGACATCGCCCGGTCGCGGCTCGGCGCTGGCGTCCATGTGGAGTACCTCGCCGAGGGCTGACGCAGCGGCCGCGGCCAGACGGTGGCCGCGCACCCTTCAGTTGCCGAACACCTCGCGGAGCAGGTCCGTGGTCCGGGCCACGGGGTCCTGGCGGATCTTCTTCTCTTCCTGGGCGAGCAGCATGAAGACGCCGTCGAGGGTCTTGCCGGTCACGTATTCATTCAGATCCAGGTCGTCCAGGGCGCTGATCCCGGGTACCCGGGTGCCTACCTGGTCGGTCACCCCGGTGAAAGCCTTGGTAACCCCCGTTTCCTCCATGGACTCGGCGACGATGGGACGGAAGCTCTCGGCGATCCGATCCCCGGACCGGCGGCGCAGGAAGCGGGTAGCCCCGTCCTCGGGGCCGACCAGGATCGCGCGGGCATCTTCGATGCTCATGTCGCGAATGGCCTCGATGATGATTTCCTGGGCCTCGGGTGCCGCCTTCTCGGCCGCCCGGTTCATGCTGGTCTCGAATTCATCCACCTGGCGTCCGAGGCCGACGCCACGCAGCATCCCGCTCGCGTTGGCAAGTGGGCCCGGCATGGGGATCCGGATGTTGGGGTTGTCCTTGAAGCCGCCCTCTTGCCCGGCGACCTCGATCGCACGGCGGCTACCGGTCTCCAGGGCCTCCTTCAGCCCCGCGACCAGGGTATCGTGTTCCGCCCCAAGCGTCGGTGCGGCATCCCCCTCCACGGGCTGCGGTGTGGTGGGAATGTCGGGGATGGCGCCCTTGAGGCGGTCTGCCCAGCTGCCTTGGGCAACCGCGGGCAGGGAGGCCGCAAAGGCCAGGCAGACGATGGCGCTGCCAATTCGGGAGGAAATCTTCATGGGACTGATCGCTCGTTTTGTGACTTTCTCTAATCATACGACACCGCCCGCTGAATCGGGAGATTGCACGGAGAGGCAGAGGTCTTGCGCACAGGGTTCATTCCGGTGACAGAGGATCCTCCGCGACTTCCAGTACCAGGCTGACGCGCCGATTGAGGGCCCGGTTGGTCGGCGAGTCGTTGTCCGCCCGGGGGCGTGTGTCGGCGTAGCCGGTCACCCGGAGCCGCTGCTGCGGGATTCCAAGCGCAATCAGTTCCCGTGCCACCGTGGTGGCCCGGATCGACGACAGCTCCCAGTTGGAGGGGAAACGGACTGTGCGGATCGGCACGTCGTCCGTGTGACCCTCCACGGAGATCTTCAGCCGCTCGTCGCTCAGGGCATCCGACAACCCTGCGAGCAGGGATCGACCGGCGTCGGCCAGGTCGGCGGCGCCGGAGGGAAACAGAATGTCGTTGCCGACCTCGAGGCGCAGCTGGTGCCGGTCCAGCAGCAGCTCCAGGTTCTGTTGCTCTCCGTGGGCGGCCACCAGATCCATGAAGACTGCGAACTCGGGCGGGATTGCCGGTGCCACCAGGGCGGCGATGGGCTCCCCATCCATCACCGGAGTGCCCGGTTCAGCGGTCTCCAGGGTCTCGGCAACCACCGTGTCCCCGACCGACGGCACTGCCGCCGCCGGCGCGGGTTCTGGATCGATCGCCGCGGTCTGGGCAGGCAGAGGGGTTTCCGCTGCGGGCGCAGCGGGTGCCTGCTCCGATACTTCCAAGAGTTGCGACGGAGCCGGAGCATCCGATGGCCTCGCGGCCGCCGGTGTGGGGTCTGCACTCGGCTCCGGTGCTTGCGCGGGCTGGACCGCCGGAGGAAGTGCCGCGACCGTCGGTGGGTCGCTCGCACGGACGGAGCGGAGATCATCCATCTGCAGAAACGTGGCCCCGAGCAGGGCTGCAAACAGGGTCACCAGGATCAGGAGGACGTCCAGGTAACCCACGGTCCAGCCGCCGTCACTCCCGGCCGCTTCATGCTCCTCGAATTCGACGCGATCCTTCTGTGTCCATGCCGGCGCAGGGCGCTGGATTGGCGCCCTCGGCGCTCTCCAGCCACCCTGGCGCGCGAGTGCCTGGCTGGTCATGCGCGCATGCCCTGCAGCGGGAGGGCGTGTATCTTCGCGCCCGGCAGTTGCGCATCGGGGCCCGGGTGCACGGAGTTCATGAATTCACCGATCAGGACCGGATGCTGACGCTCGTACAGCATCATGATGGTATCGACCAGGAAGTTCATGTGCAGCAGTTGCCCGCGCGATCGATCCTCCATCTTCAGCGCCAGCGGGCGGAACAGCAGGTTGGCGGCCAGCAGGCCATAGAGGGTGCTCATCAGCGCGAAGCCCATGGCCACGCCGATGTATTCGAGACCGGATTGGCCGAGACCGCCCAGCAGCGAGACCAGGCCCAGCAACGTGCCCAGCATCCCGAAGGCGGGGGCAAAGGTCGCCATGGTGCGAAGGATACGGATGTCGCGGTTGTCCCGTTCCTTCTGCTGGCGCATGCGCCACTGCAGCATGCGGCCCAACTCCTCACCGTTGTGCGGGTCCAGCGCCAGCCGGGTGCCGCCGCGCAGGAACGGGTCCTTGATGGCCTGGGCCGCTTGCTCAGCACCGCGTACGTCGCCCCGGCGGTAGCGGTCGGCGACGTTCATGAACGGTTTGTAGTCGTCGGTACCCGGCGCCTCCTGTTCCCTGAACAGGCTGGGTACGCGGCGCAGCAGATCCATGACCGGCCGCGGTGAGTGGCCGATGATCGAGGCGAGGAAGGTGCCGCCAAGCACCAGGATCAATCCGGGCAGGTTGATGCCGGCGAGCCCGAGCTTGAGTGACAGCAGGACGACGATCGCAACCGCGCCGACTATTGAAAGACCGAAATAGAGTTTCCTGCGCATGGCGGCTCCCGCATGTATCGTCTTCAGTCCGAGACCATGCAGGGGGTGTGCCAGGTAGTGGTTTGGCCGGGGAACCGAGGGATTTGGGGCAGATGCGACCCAATCGCTGCCGCCGGTGGCAAGGCCGGGCGGCAAGATCCTGCCGCCCGGCTTCGCGGACCCGGGGTCTTCAGGCGACGGACGGCAGCCCCGACAGCGCCATGGCGATCTCGCCGTCGTCGTATTCCAGGTCCATCAACTTGCCGTCGAGGTAATCGCGGTACGCCTGCATGTCGAAATTGCCGTGGCCGCAGAGATTGAACAGGATCGCGCGGCTCACGCCTTCTTCCTTGCAGCGCAGGGCCTCGTCGATCGCGGCGCGTACGCCGTGGTTGGCCTCGGGCGCCGGGATGATGCCCTCGGCCTTGGCGAACTGGAGGCCCGCCTCGAAGCACTGCACCTGCTGGTAGGCACGTGGGTTCACCAGCCCGAGGTCGGTCACATGCGAAACCAGCGGCGCCATGCCGTGGTAGCGCAGGCCGCCCGCGTGGAAGCCCGGCGGCACATAGGTCGAGCCCAGCGTGTGCATCTTGACCAGCGGCGTGAGATGGGCGGTGTCGCCGAAGTCGTAGGCATATCTGCCGCGGGTCAGGGTTGGGCACGCGGAGGGTTCGACCGCGATCAGTTCGATCTTCCTCCCGCCGCGCAGCTGCTCGCCGAGGAATGGAAAGGTGATCCCGGCGAAGTTGCTGCCGCCCCCGGTGGGTGCGATGACCACGTCGGGATAGTCTCCGGCGAGGTCGAACTGCTTCAGGGCCTCTAGGCCGATCACGGTCTGGTGCAGCATCACGTGGTTCAGGACGCTGCCCAGCGCGTACTTGGTGTCGTCGCGCTGCACTGCGCGCTCCACCGCCTCGCTGATCGCGATGCCCAGGCTGCCGGTACTGTCCGGGTGTTCCGCCAGGACCGCGCGTCCGGCCGCAGTGAGCTCGGAGGGACTGGCGATGCAGGTGGCGCCGAAGGTCTCCATGAATGAACGCCGGTAGGGCTTCTGCTGGAAGCTCACCTTGACCATGAAGACCTCGATCTCCAGGCCGAAGAAGGCGCCGGCGATCGCCAGGGCGGACCCCCACTGGCCAGCCCCCGTTTCGGTCGTGATGCGCCTGATGCCCTCCTGCTTGTTGTAGAAGGCCTGCGCGATGGCAGTGTTCGGCTTGTGCGAGCCGGCCGGGCTCACGCCCTCGTACTTGTAGTAGATGCGTGCCGGGGTATCGAGCATCTTCTCCAGCCGCCGGGCGCGATAGAGAGGCGAGGGGCGCCATTGGCGGTAGATGTCCCGGACCGGAGTGGGGATCTCGATCTCGCGTTCCCGGCTGACCTCCTGTTCGATGACGGCCATCGGGAAGATCGGTGCGAGGTCGTCGGGAGTGACCGGTTGGTGGGTGCCGGGATGCAGGACCGGAGGCGGCGGGGTGGGGAGGTCGGCCACGATGTTGTACCAGTGCCGCGGGAGGTCTCGTTCGTCGAGGACGTACTTCACGGAGTCGGTCATGGGTTCAGGCATCTCCTGGGGAAGGTCTTTTCTCTCGAGGTCTGGCAGGCACGTTCGTCGCTGACATTGGCCCATTCAGGGATGGTATCCGGCGAGCGGCGTAGACACATGGCTACGGGCACCGTTTTGGCGCCCGGGGATCTTAGGATAACCGTTTGGCGGCGACAATTGCGCCCCTGCGCCCGGTGCCGGATACTCGTCGCAGGGTCTTCGAACCGGTGCTCCCCCCATGTCACTGCGCACAACCGTTCTGGCTGTCGTTGCCATCATTCTCGTCGTTGCGGCGCCGCTACCCGCGGCTGCCGGGCAATCCGGTTTTTCGATCACGCCGATGGCGGGTTATCGGGGGGGCGGTGCCTTCGACGAGGCGGCCAGCGGCCGCAGCCTGGATCTTGACGGTGGTGCCGCCGGGTCGTTGGTGTTCAATCTGGAGGAGTCCACCGATCGCTGGTACGAGTTGATCTACAGCCGCCAGGAGACCAGCTTCGACGGCGCCGACCTGGACCTCACGTTGCAGTACCTGCACTTCGGCGGCATGGCAGCGTGGCCCCAGAATGGGTTTTCGTCCTATCTCGCGGCCGGGGTGGGTGCCACCTGGCTCCGGGCCAGCGGAGGCGGTTCAGGCAGTGACACTCGTCCGTCCTTTTCGATCGCCCTGGGTGTTCTGATTCCCGTGTGGGAGCGTGTGGAGGTCCGCCTCGAGAGCAGGGCGTATCTGACCCTCACCGATGGCGACAGAGAGTTTTCCTGTGCATCCGGACCCCAGGGTGGCGTTTGTCGGGTGCGCTACGACGGGGATGTGCTCACCCAAATCGACGCGATGGCTGGCCTGACCTTCCGTTTCTAGATCGGAGCTTCTAGATCGGCGCGTCTAGATCGGCACGGGTCGTAACGGACCAGGGACGCTTGTATCGAACGACCGATCGGTGGACACCCTGCCCGGGGGCAGGCAAAAAAAAGCCCCGGACGGTGCCGGGGCACGCTGCTTTTCGGGCAGGCAGGAATTCCTATGAATATGCCGATAGAAAGCTGGCCCGGTCGCTCAATTGCGGACGCGGACCCTCAAGGAATTCGCGATGAATTGCATGAGGATTCAGCACCTGTTTGGCCAGGAATTCCTTCAGGCCGACGAAGTCGGTGGCATCCATCGAGAGGAACTTGATTCCACACCCTGCGTCGCTCTCATGAACGGCCCATCCTTCGATGGTGATTGAGAATGCATTCGATCCGGCGGCGAACAGATTCAGTGTGCATTGCCGATTGGTACACCCGTTAATCGCGTGCCTGAAAAGACCGCCATTCAGGCTGATGTCGCGGGTTTCCGTCGGGTAATATTGCATGCCGTCCAGACTCAAGTGTCCCAGAAGTCTTAGCGGCAAGCGTATGTTTTTTCTTTTCTCCATCACATTTTCCTCCAGAATTTCTTAGTATTGTTACATTCAAACTCCCTTATGGTCTTTTCTTTTGGCCATGGTGGCTTCCGGACGATAGCCCCGGTTCTTAACTGGAGTCAATCTTCCGGCGGTCTCGACTTTTGAACGTGAAAAAACGGTGACGGATCTGGTTTCCTATCGTCCTTGCGTGAGGAAACGGTGACGGATCCGGTTTTCCCATCGTCCTTGAGCGCCCCTTCAGACCGCCACACGCCAAAAAATCGGGGTCCTCATCGGGTGGTTCCCGGCTTGCCGTCAGGCGGTTCACCGGAGGGCGGCCAGGTTGCCACTTCCCCCTCAGGCCGCCGGTTGATCGGGTAGCTGTCCGTCGGTCCGATGAAGGGCTGCACCAGCATCCGGTCCAGGCGTTCCCAGGACGGGTCCCGGAACAGATTGATGCCGATGGTCATTCCCTTGTGCCCGTCCTGCGGCTGGGCGCGGTAGGTGCCGAGCAGCCGGTCCCAGAGCGACAGGTTGAAGCCGAAGTTGGAGTTGGTCTCGTGCGGGTACCAGGAATGGTGCACCCGGTGGAAGTCCGGGGTCACGATGAACCACCGCAGCACGCGGTCGATGCCGTTCGGGATGCGCGCGTTCGAGTGGTTGAACAGTGCCAGCGAGCTCAGGATGATCTCGAAGATCAGCACCGCGAGCGCCGGCGCTCCGATCATCACGATCACGCCGGCCTTGATCCCGAACGACAGCAGGATCTCAATCGGGTGAAAACGAAGACCGGTGGTCAGGTCGAAATCGAGGTCGGCATGATGCATGCGGTGCAGCCGCCACAGCGCGGGAACGGCGTGGAACATCACGTGCTGCGCCCAGATCGCGAAGTCGAGGACCACCAGCGCGATCAGCACGGTGAGCCAGAAGGGCAGTTCGAGCGCCTGCAGCAGCCCCCAACCCTGGCTTTCCACGAAGAGAGCGAGGCCGACCGCGCCGGCCGGGAAGATCAGCCGGGTCAGCACGGTGTTGGTGATGACGATGCCCCAGTTGTTGGCCCAGCGGTAGGCCTTGCTGATGGTCAGCGTCCGGCGCGGTGCGAGTGTCTCCCACGCAGCCATGATCCCGAGCACCCCAAACAGGACGCCCAGACGCACGACCGGCTCCTGCTCCAATAACCATTCCATTATCAACGCTCTCCTCGGGTCCCGATAAAACACATGTACTCAAACGATTATTGGAACGTAGCCGCAAAGAAGCAGGCCCGTCAAGTCCGCGGACGGAGACCCAGCGGAATCCATGCGGGAAGCGGGGGTTCGATCGTGCGGGCCGTGGGAGCCAAATCGCGTTCAGGATCGGCCAAGGGCCCACGCGCATCCCGGCCCGTGTTCTGCGCTCGCGACTAGCGTGGTGCCCGCGCAACGGGCAGGCGGGCAGCCTTCCACTCGGGGAAGCCGGCTTCCAGCCTCCGGGCGCGAAAGCCGTGACGGCGCAGCTCTTCGACCGCCTCAAAGGACAGCACGCAGTACGGGCCACGGCAATAGGCAACAATCTCGCGGTCGCGGGGCAGATCGCCAAGATACTGCCCGAGTTCGGCGAGCGGGACGTTGATCGCGCCCTTGATGTGACCGGCATGAAACTCGTCGCGCGGGCGTACGTCGATCACGGTGACCTCGCCGCGGCGCGCCAGTTTGACCACCTCGCGTGGATCCATCGGGGTCACGGTATCCCGGCTGGTGAAGACCTCGCGGACGATTCGGTCCACCTCGGCGAGTTGCGCCTCCGCGATGCGCCGGATACCCGCGATGACCTGCGTGATCTGGGTCTCGTCGCTCAGGGAGTAGATGACCTGTACGCCGTCCCGACGCGAATGGACAAGGCCGCCGTCGCGCAGCACCTGCAGATGGTGCGACGCATTCGCCATCGGCACGCCGGCGGCACGTGCCAGTTCGTCCACACTGTGCTCGCCCTGGGCCAGCGCCTCGAGGAGTTCCAATCGCACCGGGCTCGCGAGGGCCTTGGCCACCCGGGCAAAGTGCGAAAACAACTGGGTTTTCGAGGAGGACTCGATTGCACTCATTGACGGATCGCCATGGACCGAAACCTCGACGAGTTTATCCAGAAATTCTAAAGAACGTTGGTGCGATGCGCAATGCTGGAGGACTGCCCCAAGCTGCAGCCTAGTCTGGACAGCACCAACCGAGCCCCTGACCTGCGCGTTCGAGCAGGCTCAGGGCCACGGCCTCCGCCACTTCGATGCCGTCGACCGCCGCCGACAGGATGCCACCTGCGTAGCCTGCGCCTTCGCCCGCCGGGTACAGGCCGCGGGTATTCAGGCTCTGGTGGTCCTGGCCCCGGGTGATGCGAATCGGGGCCGAGGTGCGCGTCTCGACTCCGGTCAGGACCGCATCGTCCATCGCGAAGCCGCGGATCTTCCGGTCGAAGGCGGGCAGGGCCTCGCGGATGGCGGCGATGGCGTAGTCCGGAAGACAGGCGGCGAGGTCAGTCCAATGCACCCCCGGCGTATAGGACGGCAGCACCGAACCCGCACCCGTTGAGGGACGCCCGGCCAGGAAATCCCCGACGCGTTGCGCGGGCGCTGCATACTGCCCGCCGCCGGCTTGAAAGGCTGCCGCCTCCCAGTGATCCTGCAACTGGATACCGGCGAGCGGATTCGCCGTGACATCGCCCGGGAAATCCGCCGGCGTGATACCGACGACGATCGCGGCATTGGCATTGCGCTCATTGCGCGAATACTGGCTCATCCCGTTGGTGACTACCCGTCCGGGTTCCGAGGTGGCGGCCACCACGGTGCCGCCCGGGCACATGCAGAAGCTGTAGACCGAGCGACCGTTGGTGCAGTGATGCACCAGCTTGTAGTCAGCCGCGCCCAGGATCGGGTCGCCGGCATCGTCACCGAAACGACAGTGGTCGATCAGCGACTGCGGATGCTCGATGCGCAGGCCGATGGAGAAGGCCTTTGGCTCGATGTACACGCCGCGGGCGTGCAACATGCCGAAGGTATCGCGTGCGCTGTGGCCCACGGCCAGCACCACGTGGCGACTGGCGATATGCGTGCCGTCGGCCAGCACGACACCGTGCACCTGACCGGCATCGATTTCGAGATCCGCAACCCGGCTGTTGAAGCGGATCTCCCCGCCCAGCGCCTCGATGCTGGCGCGCATGTGCTCGACCATCGTCACCAGCTTGAAGGTGCCGATGTGCGGCTTGCTGACATAGAGGATCTCCGGCGGCGCACCGGCCCGGACGAATTCCTCCAACACCTTGCGGCCGTGGTGGTGCGGATCCTTGATCTGACTGTAAAGTTTGCCGTCGGAAAAGGTCCCGGCACCGCCCTCGCCGAACTGCACATTGGATTCGGGATTCAGTTCGCCCTTGCGCCACAGGCCCCAGGTGTCCCTGGTCCGTTCGCGTACCGCCTTGCCTCGCTCCAGGAGGATTGGCCTGAATCCCATCTGCGCCAGCAACAGGCCCGCCAGCAGACCGCAGGGTCCGGTGCCGATTACCACCGGCCGGTCAGTGAGTCCCTCCGGAGCGCGGGCGACGAAGCGGTAGGTCATGTCCGGGGTGGGCCGGACACGGTGATCGCCGTGCAGCCGCGCCAGTACCCCCGCGTCGTCCTGCACCTCCACATCGAGGGTATAAACCAGGACAATCGCGCTGCGCTTGCGGGCATCGTAGCCGCGCCGATGGATCACCACGCGGAGCACCTGTTCCGCCGGCAGCGCAAGCCTTTGCACCACGGCCGCGCGCAGGGCCTCTTCGGAGTGATCGAGCGGGAGCTTGACTTCGGTGAGACGCAACATGAGGGCCGGCTTCGCAGTAGGCGTGGATGCTATGGGACAATCCAATTGCCGTCCCGGTTGATTCGTTGTCGGACGGGTGGCGGGCCGACGGCTTTTTCGGCAGTCACGAGGTCGTGTCGCCTGGAGGGGATCCGCCGCCTCAGTCCGCGCGGTTTGGGCGCGCGGGTGCGGACCCTCTGCGGGTCTCGGACAGACCCTTGAGGAAGTTCCGCAAAAGCTGGTCGCCGCAGGCGCGGTAGTTCTTGCTCCCGGGCTTGCGGAACACCGCATTCAATTCGGGCTTGCTGACCGCAAACCCGGCGGCCTTCAGGATGGCATGCATGTCATCCTCCTGGAGTTCAAAGGCCACACGCAGCTTCTTCAGCACCTGGTTGTTGGTGACCGGAAGCTCGATCGGCCGCAGCGGACGGTTTTCGTCCGGTCCACGCAGGTGAAGCACCAGGCCGTTGAGAAAATGGGCCAGGAGCTCGTCACTGCACTCGCGATAGCCCTCTTCACCGTCCTTCCTCAGCATGGCGGTGACTTCGTCGCTGTCCGCATCACCACCGGAGAGTCGGATGATCTCGGCGACCTTGGCGTCACTCGCATCGAGGCTGAAACGCACGCTGCGCAAAACATCATTATTCAACATCGAACATCTCTATTGACGAATTCGTGGAGGGAACGGCCTCTTGTCCCCTGCGGCTTGAGTCGTTCTTCCCTGAAGGTGAAAGTCACGGCCCAGTTCTGTAGGTCGGGTTAGCGTAGCGTAACCCGACGTGCCGGGGTGCCGGGGACGACGCTGCTTAGCGGCCATGGGTGGGTGCGAGACCCGTCGGGTTACGCCCTCTGGGCTAACCCGATAGTTTGCGGCTTTTCATCATCAGGGTTGGCGCAGGGCCATGAAAGTTAGCAGGGAGCGCTCTCTCCGGCTGTGCTGTGGCGTCTCCCACAGACTCTAGCCGATTGCCGTGAATTGTGCGGGCGCTGCCATGGGCGCGGGTGCAGCCGGTGGCAGGCATCCCCGCGAGGGCGCTGGACCCGCCCGGATCAGCGCTTGTCGCGCTTCGCCTGGTTTCGCGCGGTGCTGGCACGCTTGTGGGCGACCTGGACCTTGCTCTGCGCCTTGACCTGGGCCGAGGGACCCGCTGCGCCCTTCTTCGTCGGACCCTTGGCGGCGTGGGCTGTCTGGGGCGATGGTGCCCTGGCCTTCGTCGGCGTCTTCGGCTTCGTCACGGGCTTGTCAGCCGCCTGTTCTTTCGGAGCCTTGCTCGCGGCGGGGGCCGGTTGAGCCGTGACCTTGTCCAGCCGGGCCTCGAAACGCTTCAGGACCTCGTCGAACAGGCGGGCCTTCTGTTCGGTGCGCTGGTTCGCGCTACCGGTCCCGCCGCGCTTGCTGCCGGTCGACTCCTGCATCGCGAGCGACTGCCGGCGGAAGAGATCGGTGTTCTTGTCGCGGAGTGTGCGCGCCCGCTTGATCTTGGCGCGCAGCTGCGCGGGTGTCAGCTCGGTGATGGAATCTGCCAGCGACGCGGTAAACAGTTCGTACTCGGTATCGTTGCAGATCGCGCGCGCCTGTCTTCGGTTGTAGGCCATCGCTCCGTCCTTCCCTTGTAGTTGGTATTGAATCGGAGAATAGTCAATAAAACACTTCTTTGTGCCGAAAACTGCGCCCCGGCGCGCCTTCGTCCGAAACACGGTACAGGCCCGGACCACGGGGCCACGGGGTCGGACCAAGGCAAGTGGTTGTAAAGTAGTGGAAAAGCTGCAAAATATCGGTGATTGGACGCCTTAAGCGGCCATTTTGGATGTCAAAACCATCTGGTTAAGGGAAGGGATCGAGAGCGCCAGCCAATCCCCAGAGCAGAGGAGTACTCGGAGTGGGCGCTTCTCCGCTAGGACCGCGTTTTTGA
>Ga0209498_1000235_pt1 | contig 33358 bp, 26 predicted proteins | sample WalLakDeSediment_FD_184131 | JGI IMG/M metagenome (GOLD analysis project Ga0209498, IMG submission 184131) | Lake sediment microbial communities from Walker lake, Nevada to study Microbial Dark Matter (Phase II) - Walker Lake 11/02/13 Deep... | ecosystem: Environmental > Aquatic > Freshwater >...
TGCAGAAATTGATGCCGGGCCACGCACTTGTAGGCGGCCCAGTTCGCGAAAAACCGCCCCTCGGGCTTGTGCATCTCCATATGGATCAGGTTCCAGATCGTGTGGTGCAGGCAGACGACCAGCGGAAACATCACCGCCCCGGTGATCGTAAACGGTGCGAGCACCAGGCTCAGGGGTAGCGACTCCACGACCCCCTCACCGAGATTGAGCCGGATTCCGCGATCCTCGCCGTGCGGCACCGGATCATCATGAAACACTTTGCGATACTGCGTGTGATGCTCGACCGCGTGGCTCGTAAACATCCGCTGGCGGGCCCGGAACTTACGGAACATGAAAAACCGCGGCTTTTTGTGCATCAACCGGCAGTGGATCTGATGCTCAATCAGAGACATCACCACGACCATCACCACGAACCAGCCAATGATCGAGAGGACCTGCAGCAGAATACCGTTCACGTGAGGAACTCCGGTTTGGCACACATCTCGACAGGCACGCTGCGGCTCGCCTACAAGGACAGCACCCTCGGGGGATATAGCAGGCTAGAAAACCTGAGTCAGGATCATTTTTCCCGGGCTTGCCCCACTTGCCGGCCCAACCAGGCGGCCCGCAAACCGGCCGCCGGGTGGGTCGCTCGCGGGCAAATCCCTGAAGAAAAGTATCGGTCGAAATCACTCCGGGACACTCAAAAACCCATGCCGGGCCCTCTAAATAGCCAGCTTCCCAGCCACAAGCCGACGATCTCCGCGGCCGAGGCTTTGGCTCGGTTCCCGGCCGAGCAGCACAAAGCCTTCATGCGGCGGGCGATCGCCAACGCCCGGCGGGCGGGGGTCGTCGAGAAGTCGGGGGGCGCGTTCGGCGCGGTGGTGGTCGACGCCGCTGGCAGCGTGCTCGCCGATGGCTGGAACCAGGTGATCGCCCGCAGCGATCCCACCTGGCACGGCGAGATGCACGCCATCCGCGAGGCCTGCAGCCGGCTCGGCAGCCCCAAGCTCCGTGGCTGCATGCTCTACACCTCGGCCGCCCCCTGTCCGATGTGTTTCGCGACCGCCTACTGGGCCTCGCTCGACGCCGTGATCTCAGCCTCGACCGTCGCCGACGCCAAGCAACACGGCAACTTCGACGACTCCTTCATTTACGCCCAGTTCACCCGCCACCCCAGCGAGCGGCCGATCGCCGAGGTGCACGAGTTTCTGCGGGGGGAGGCGCTGGCAGTCTGGGGAGAATATGCCGCCCGCCGGGATGCGGTCGAGTATTGACCGGCCGCCAGCCCGGGCGTCAGTCCGGGGCCGCCACCTTCCAGAGGGCCGTCTCGCTCCTGAGATAGAGGCTGCCGTCGGCCACCGCGGGCGTGGCGGTAAACGTGCCGGGCAATTCATTCTGGGCCACGATCTCTGGCGTATCGCCCGTGGAGACGAGGAACGTGATCCCTTCCTTGCCGACCGCCACGAGCAGGTCACCCACCACGATGGGGCTCGCCCAGAACGAGCCGGACAGCCGCACCTGCCCGCGGACCCGGCCGTCCTCCGCCGCGCCGATCACGAGCACGCCGGCCCGATTCACGCAGGCGACCGTACCGTTCCAGGCCACGGGGCTGGCGATGCCGCAGGAGAGTTTCGCCCCCTTCCAGGCCGGCTCGCCTCCGCCCACCGGCACCGCGGCGATGCCTGCCGAGGGCACGTAGAGCATGCCGCCCGCCGCGGCCGTCATCGGGATGCCCGAGCAGTCGCCCCGCCACGACCAGGCGAGTTCACCATCGGCCAGCCGCCGTAGTTCAAGGCCATTGGGATTCTGAAGCAGCACCGCCGTCTCGCCCGCGAGCGACACCGGCAGCGGACTCGACCAGCTCGCGATTCGGTCGCGGGGCACACTCCAAAGGTCGTCGCCGGTCGCCAGGTCGATGCCGGCGGCGAAGGGATCACCCTGGCAGTCGATCTGCACGATCACGGTGCCATCGATGATCCGCGGGCTCGATCCCATCCCCACGTCGTTGCCGGCCCGGGGGTGCTCGACGGCCAGGTTTCGCTGCCAGAGCAACCGCCCGGCGAGATCCAGGCAGACCAGGTCGCAGGACGAGAACAGGGCCACGATCCGCTCCCCGTCGCTGGCTGGCGTGCCAGCCGCGACGGCGCTCGTGGAATGGCAGAGCGTGCGGCCTGTCGCCCAGAAGCTCCGCTCCCAGCGTTGCTCACCCGTCGCCTTATCCAGCGCGATCACATGGAGCCGCTCCTGACGCGGGCCACTCGACGAGGTCACCACAACGAGGTCGCCAACCACGATCGGGCTCGAAACGCCGCGGCCGCGTAGGTCGGCCTTCCAGGCGATCCCCTCCTCCGCCGACCACGTGGTGCGAATCGCCGCTTCCCCCGCGGCCAGGCCCCGGCCTCCGGGCCCGCGAAACTCCGGCCAGTCGGCCGCAGCCGCAGCGGCGACACCCAGGCAGCAGGCCAGGAACGCACACCATCGGGTCATCGTGAGTCCTCCACGGCTCCCTGCCTCGCCAGTGGCAGCCCGAGCGGATCGGTGATCCGAACCTGAAACTTCCAGTCGCCCGCCCAGGGATCGGTCTGCTCGTTCTGGCAACACTTCACAAGCACGGTGTTCTCGCCCGCCCGAAATTCCGCCGGCGCCACGTATTGGTCGATTGCCTCGGAGGCATGGTAGATCTCGTGGGCCATCACCTGCCGGCCGTTCACCCACACGACCACCGCACACGGGCTGCCGACGCGGACCTCCGCCAGACCAGCCTCCGGCATCGTGACCGTCGCCAGTGCGTAGGCGAGCACTCCCTTCTTGGTGGCGATAATTGCATTCAGATCGACCGCACCATGCGTGTCGGCCGACTCGACGCCCTTCCAGTCGGCCGGATCCGAGCCCGCCGCGTCCGCTGATTCCGGCGGATAGGCTGTCGCGAAGCCCACCCCCCCAACGTTGTCGTATTCCCCGCTCACACGCCAGCGGCGGATGAATCCCAGCACGTCGGCCACGTCGACAGGCTCACCATGCTCAGTAAGCCAGGTGGCGATCGCCTCCACCTGGTCGACATCCCGCGCCGCGGTCAGCGCCCGGCGGTGGGCCTCGCGCTGCGCTACCTCGTCAGCGCTTGAGGGGGCAAGGAGCTTCGCGACGGCCGCCCGTCTGAGATCGAGGGCCGATTCATCGAGCATGCCGTCGAGCAGGTCTTCGGCCCGGGCCCCGTCACGCGCCTCGAGCCAGCCGAAGGCGAGGCTGCGAGCCCGCGGCGGCAGCGCCGGGTCTGTCACAAAGCCCGCGAGAGTGTCGGCGGAGACTTCCGTGCCGAGCCGTTCGACCGCCCGGTCGAGCCCGCTACGCAGCCAATTGGCTCCAGCCGGCGTTGCGTTGGCGAGGGCGGCGAGGGCGGGGCGAATCCCGGCGGGGGGAATCGCGGCCAGCGTGTCGGCGGCCGCGGCGAGCGGAGCATGACCGGTGCCGGGGGCGGCAGCCGCGAGCCGGGCGAGGTCGCTTGAGAGGTCGCTTGAAAGGTCGGCCGCGAGCGTCTGGGGCCCGACAACACCACCCGCCGCCACGAACGCGACCAGAATTCGTTTCCACTGCCCGCCCACGGGATACGCTCCTTTTGGAGATACTCGCTCGCCCGAACAACAGCAGTCTACCGCACCACGGCCCTCCCGCGATTCCCGGCTTCCGATGCATCCCGCCGCACTGCCCGCCGCCGTGCTCTTCGAGGAATGTGACGAGACCCGCACTCGCCGCAGCGGACCGGGGGGGCAACACCGCAACAAGGTCGAGACGGCGGTGATCCTCGTCCATCGCCCCACCGGCCTGGCCGCCGAAGGGAGCGAGCGGCGGAGCCAGGCCGAGAATCGCAGCGTGGCCCTGCGGCGGCTGCGGCTGGCACTCGCGCTCGGCCACCGTCTCCCGCCCGATCCCACCGGGCCGTCGCCGCTCTGGCGGTCACGCGTCTCAGGCGGCAGGCTCGTCGTGGCACTCGACCACCACGACTATCCAGCGCTCGTTGCCGAAGCGCTTGACCGACTCGATGCCGCCGGCTGGAACCTTCCTCCCGCGGCCGCGGCCCTCGGGATCACACCGTCGCAGCTCGCGCGGCTCCTCCGCCGCGAGCCCGCGGCCTGGACGCTGCTCGCACACAAGCGGGCTGCCGTCGGGCTGCGGCCGCTCGCCTGACCCTGCAAGGCCTAAAGCGATCGCAGCTGTTGCCACTAGGTGTTTTCCGGCAGCAGGCCCACGGCCATGGTGGCTTCCAGCCGGCGACGGCGGGGTTGCGTCGCCGCGAGCCTGATTTGGTAGCCGGCACTGTTTTCCGTTTTGGCACCCGCTGGACGCGAGCCGGGGGCTATTGGCCGGAGGGCCGAAGGTCGGGCAGCCCGGCAGCGAATGATTCCGCTGACACGAAGACGGGCTCGGCGGCCTGGGGATGGGCCGCGTGAAACTCGTCAACCGCTCGTCGTGACCGCTCCGAGGGTCCGCCCCAACTCACCTGCACCGGCACAGGGCCGCGGTCGCCTGCGACGACAAAATCGACCTCCCCGGCTCCTCGCCAGTAAAAGATCTGCCCAAACCGTCGCCGGAGCAACAGGAACGTCGCGCATTCCAGTTGCTTGCCGCGATCCTGCCCCGTCGCGGTGACCGACACCCGTCGGAGCCCGGTGTCAACTGGGTAAAACTTGCGATTGCGGACCATCCGCTTCCGCGCAGACCAGGCGAAAAACGGGCAACTCATGGCCAGATAGGCCGACTCGGCAGCTTCGATATAGAGCCCGGCGGTATCAACCGAGATGCCGAGTGCCGCCGCAGCCCGGCGCACACTCATCTCGGCACCGGCCGATTCATAGAGCATTTGCACGAGGTGTCGGAGCGGAAGCGTCGAGCGGGCGGCCACCCGCTCTCGCATATCCCGTTCGACGATGTCCTGAAAGTAGCCGCGGAGAAGCAGATCGCGGTCGGGCGAGATCGCTGTGGCCGGAAAGCCGCCACAGAAGAGGTAGTCGTCGAGGGTCGCATCCGGCCGGGCGTGGCGAAACTCGTCGAAGTCGAAGGGAAACAGTTCGACGGTATGGTGCCGCCCGGTGAGCGAGGAGCCGAGTTCGCCCGAAAGCAGATGAGCATTCGAGCCGGTCACGACGAACCGCCGGCCACGGGGGCGATCCAGCTCCGACCGCAACCAGCGCTGCCAGCCCTCGACCCATTGGATCTCGTCGAGCAGGAACGTACATTCCCCCGGTCGATCAGCCTCAAACGACTCCACCATCAAGGTGAGGGTTTCGTGGTCGAGAGCGGGGGCGAGTCGCGGGTCTTCGAAGTTCACGAACAGGCAACGGGTGGGGTCGAGCCGATAGTGGTCGATCAGCTGCCGCAGGAGCGTGGACTTGCCCGAGCGACGAACGCCTTGCACGATCAGCGCGATATCGGATCGCAGTTCCGCCGGCAGCGAAACTGATCGGGGAATCGATGCCGGCGGAGGAGCCTCCCAATGGCTCCAGTCAGCTGCGACGCGAAGAAAATCCGCCGAGTTCATGGTGTCGAGTTTACTAGACGACGCTAAAAGCGCCCAGTTTACTTGACAAAAAAGCAGGAAACGCGCCGGCCGCGTGCAAAAAAGGCGCTGGCCACCCTTTTTTCTACCAAAACAAGACCGCGGCCTGCCGGACCGTGGCCCACAATCCCCATCCCATCGGGATGGCGACGAACAGCCAGAACCCTGCGAGCAAGAGCAGGTTGGCCGGCCGCATCGCCGTCACCGCGGCGGGGGATGCGACCGGAGCGAGCAACGGCCGCGGGGCGACTCCAGCGGCCGCGGGCTCCACCTCGGTCGGGCCCACGGGCCTGATCAGGGCGTTGCAGACGAAACCCACGGCCAAGAGCCCGGCCAGCAGCATCATCGTCTGATCGTACGCAGCAGCCCGCGGCATCCCGGCCCGCACCTGCTGCTCGTTCACGTAATTGACCAGCACCGGGCCGAGGATGCCCGCCACGCTCCAGGCCGTGAGCAGCCGGCCATGGATCGCTCCAACGAAGCCGGTGCCGAACAGGTCGGCCAGATACGCGGGGATGGCCGCGAAGCCGCCGCCATACATCGTCATGATCAGGCAGAAAATCCCACAGAAGAGAGCGATCTGCCCCGCGTGGCCGACGGCCGGCACGGCCGAATAGAGCGCGATCCCGAAGAGGAAGAAGATGGCGTACGTCGTCTTTCGACCGAGCCAGTCAGACAAAGACGACCAGAAGAACCTGCCCAGGATGTTGAACAGGCTCAGCAGGCCGGTGAATCCGGCGGCCATCGCCGCCACGCGACCGAGTTGGGCCGCATCGAGCGCCTCGAAGGGGATCTTGAGGCCCAGCAGCCGGCCGCCGAACACCTCCTGCAGCATCGGCGATGCCATGCCGATCACGCCGATGCCGGCCGACACGTTGAGGCAGAGCACAAGCCACACCAGCCAAAACTGGCGGGTGCGGCAGGCTTCCCGCACCGTGAACGACCGCTGCCTGGCTGCCGGCCCGCTGGGATCGCCGGCCTTGCTCCCGGTCCTGTCGCCGCCCCAGCCCTCGGGCGTCCAGCCGTCGGGCGGGACCCGATAGGCGAACGCACCGACCATCATGAACACAAAGTAGACCGCCGCCAGCACCAGGAACGTCTGCCAGACGCCCACCGACTCCGGCCCCGCAAAATGCTTCATCAGCATGTCGGCGAGCGGCGAGCCGACCATCGCCCCGCCGCCAAATCCCATGATGGCCATTCCGGTCGCCATGCCGCGGCGATCGGGAAACCACTTGATGAGCGTCGAGACCGGCGAGATGTAGCCGAGCCCGAGCCCGATGCCGCCGATCACACCCGAGCCCAGCCAGAGAAGCCAGAGCTGATGCCAGTAAACCCCGGCCGCCGCAATCACAAGCCCGCCACACCAACACACCGCCGACACCACGGCCGCCTTCCTGGGCCCCGCTCGCTCGAGCCAAGTTCCGAACAGCGCCGCGCTCGAGCCGAGAAACACGAAGAACAGCGTGTACATCCAGCCGAGCAAAGGCTTGTCCCAGTCGGAGGTGGTGGTGGTGAGCCTGCCGAGGAGGCCGAGCGACTGGGGGCAGGGCACCGGTTGCGTGATCCCCACCGCTCTGGTGAGAGGCAGCCAGAACACGGAGAACCCATACGCCATGCCGATGCACAGGTGCACGCAGAGCGCGGCTGGAGGCACGAGCCAGCGATTGAACCCGGGGCCTGCGATGGTGCGACGCTTGTCGAGAATGCCCGGCAGGGAATCCGGCATGCTGCTCACAACGAGGGAAATCGGGGATGGGGGCACCGTAGTACGAATCACCATCCGTAGCCCCCCCATTATCAAATGGCTACCCGAAAGCCCAGAAATCCAGGCCCAAAGCCGGCTCTCAAGCTTCGCCCCGCGACAAAACCCGGACTTTCCACCGACGCATTCTGCTGCAGAGCCTTTTTGGTTGCGCCCCCTTGCTTCTCGCCTTTTGCCTGCCCTCCCGCCCCGCTACTATCCCGCCCCGCTTTCCCGCGGTCATCTGGGAGATTCCGCGCCCGTGCCGACACGCCCGTGCCACCGCCCGCTGCCGGATGTCGTAGTCGGCGTGCTCGTTGTGCTCGTCGCCATCGTGACGGGTATCCCGGCCAGCGGAATCGAGCCGGCCTCCCCTTGGCCGCCACCTCCCGACCGCATCGCCCAGCTGCCACCGGTCGAGTTCAACCTCGAGGAGAGTCTGTTTGCTGGGGAGCCGATTGCCGACGCCGATCCCGACCCTGTGCCGCAGCGGCCGCGGCGTGGCGGCGGGCCCTTTGGCTCAGCGGCGCCGGTGTCGCTCAGCGGCTTTTGGGCTCCGGCCACCGACGTTGTCGGTCAGCCGGCCACGCTCGGCATGAATGCCCAGTTTGCCCGCGTGGCCGCGCCGCTGGTGCCGCCGACGGAAGGAGAGCCGCTCTGGCTCGGCATCGGCCGGTTCGGACGGCTCGAACTAGCCACCGACGCGCTCCTTCCCGACTCCGGCCTGCCAGTGCCCGACCAGCTCTGGCTCATCGAGACGGGCGTCACACACATCCGGCCGCTCGCCTCCGGCGGCACGCTCGGTGGCACGTTCCTCTTCGGCTCGGCCAGTGACCAGCCCTTCGCCGCCGGCCGCGACCTGACGCTGATGGCGATCGGCTTCTGGAACACACCCGCCCGAAACGAACGGGACGAGTGGAACTTCAGCGTCTTCTACTCGCCCACAGCCCAGCTGCCCTACCCGCTGCCTGGCATTGCCTACGCCTGGCGGCCGAGCGACTCCTTCGAGGCGAAGCTCGGCGTGCCGGCGTCGCTTGAGTGGCGGCCCGACGACAACTGGACGCTCTCGGCCGCCTACTTCCCGCTCGTGAATGTGAACGTGGAGGCCCGCCGCCGACTCGGTTCGGGCTGGGAGTTTGTCGCCTTCTACCGCACCGACACGCAGATCTATCTCCTCGCCGACCGCACGCTCGATGCCGAGCGGTTCTTCGCCTTCGACCAGCGGGCCGCCGTGGGCCTGGAACGGTCGCTCGGCGGTGGGTTCACGCTCGAGGCCTTGGGCTCGTGGCTCTTCGACCGCGAGCTCTTCCAGGGCACAAACTTCACCTCGGGCCGCATCGACGTGGTCGAGTTCGACCCCGGCCCGGGGCTTTCGCTCCAGTTGCTCTGGCGGCGATGACCGTCGCTCCCGGGGCCGAGTCCCCTTTCTTTTGCCACCAGCGGGTGCTATTGTTGGGGAGTTCGGAAACGATGAAGGCAGCCACTCGGGATTTTTCCTGGGCCCGGCCGCCGCGATCGCAATCTCTCGAAGCGGCTGTTTTTCGCGGCCGAGCCCCTCGGGCCCCGCGAAAACCTTCTTGCCCGGCAGGCAGTGATCCATCTCCGGGATCACGGTGTGTATCCGTCAGTCATGACGGCGCCGTTCCAGCCCTTGTTTCCGTCCGCCCCGCCACGCGGCATATCGGCCGCCGGCACCGTTCTTAAGGATTCTCTGTGACCACTCCCATTATTGGCGATGCCCCCAGCCCCAGGACCTTTGCCGATCTCGGCCTGTCGGCCCCGCTCCTCCAGGCACTCGCCGACGAGGGCTACACCACGCCCACGCCGATCCAGACCAAGGCCATCCCCCACATCCTCGCCGGCCGCGACCTCTTTGGTTGCGCACAAACTGGCACCGGCAAGACGGCCGCCTTCGCCCTGCCGCTGATCGACCGGATGCTCGCCGACTCCCGCAAGCCGGCCCCGCGCCGCTGCCGCGTGCTCGTGCTCGCCCCCACCCGCGAACTCGCCGCGCAGATCTTCGAGAGCTTCAAGGCCTACGGCCGCCACGCCGGCACCCGGGCCGCCGTGATCTACGGTGGCGTCGGCCAGCATCCGCAGTCTCGCGCCATGATGAATGGAGTCGACGTGCTCGTGGCCACGCCGGGCCGGCTGCTCGACCTCGTGGGCCAGCGGCTCGTCGACCTCCGAGCGGTCGAATACCTCGTGCTCGACGAGGCCGACCGGATGCTCGACATGGGCTTCATCCACGACATGCGGAAGATCATCGCCATGCTGCCGACCGATCGGCAGACGCTCTTCTTCTCGGCCACGCTGCCGGCCGAAGTCCGCAGCCTCGCCGACTCGATGCTCCGCGACCCGCTCGAGATCAAGACGACCCCGCAGGCCACGCCCGCCGAGACGGTGAGCCAGTCGGTGTTCTTCGTGGCCAAGAAGGAAAAGAAAGCGCTGCTCGTGAAGCTCCTCGCGGAAGAGGCCACCGGCCGCGTGATCGTCTTCGCCCGCACGAAGCATGGCGCCGACAAGCTCCACCGCGACCTCGACAAGGTGGGCATCCGGGCCGCCGCGATCCACGGCAACAAGTCGCAGGCCCAGCGGGAGCGGGCCCTGGCGGCCTTCAAGGGCCCCCGGCCGCCGGTCCTGATCGCCACCGACATCGCCGCCCGCGGCATCGACGTCGACGACGTGGCCCACGTGGTCAACTACGAATTGCCGCACGAGCCCGAGACCTATGTCCACCGGATCGGCCGCACGGGCCGGGCCGGCCAGACGGGCGCGGCGGTGAGCTTCTGCGACGCCGAGGAGCGGTCGCGGCTGGTGGCGATCGAGCGGCTGTTGAGGCGGGCGATCCCCGCCCGCAACGAGCCGCCGGCCATGCCGGCCGGTGAAGCAGGCCGCGAGGCGGGTCTTCCGGCGGGTGGTCGCTCCGGTCGTGGCCAGCGGCGGGGCGGTGGTCGTGACGGTGGCGGCCGGCGGCAGACCCCAAAGCCGACGCAGGCGACCGAGCAACGTCCGGCTGCACCGCCGGCAGGTGGTACGGCAGTCGCCGCAGCACCCGCCGCAAAGTCAGGCCGCCGCAAGCACCGCCGAGCCCTGTAGTCCGGTTCCGCCGGAACCGGGCCTCGTTTGATGTGCCAACTCCTGCGTGATCCGGTCACGGAGTGACCGGACTACGACCGCAGTGCTCACTCGGATCGAGCGGAGCTTGAGCCTCGTAGTCCGGTTCCGCCGGAACCGGGCCACGTTTGACGTGCCAACTCCTGCGTGATCCGGTCACGGAGTGACCGGACTACGACCGCAGTGCTCACTCGGATCGAGCGTAACTTGAGCCCTGTAGTCCGGTTCCGCCGGAACCGGGCCACGTTCGACGTGCCAACTCCTGCGTGATCCGGTCACGGAGTGACCGAATCACGGGCTGCTTACGCCCCTGCCGCGAGCAGCATCGTGGCCGCATGGATATCGACGATGCTCTCGATCTCGTCGCAGTAGCCGCCGCCGCACACGATCCCCAGCGGCACACCCGCGGCCCGGCAGGCGTCAAGCACAAGCCGGTCCCGCGCGAGCAGCCCCGCCTTCGTGACGGCGAGCCGGCCGAGCCGATCTCCCTCGAAGGGATCGGCTCCGGCGATGGCGAGCACGAGGTCGGGCCGGCCGCGGTTGAATGACTCGCCCACCGCTTGCTTGAGCGCCTCAAGGTAGACGTCGTCGCGGGTGCCATCCTCGAGGGGCACATCGAGCGAGCTGGGGTGCTTCCGCAGGGGGAAATTCCGCGCCCCGTGGATCGACATCGTGAACACGCTCTCATCGCCCGAAAAGATCTCGGCCGTGCCGTTGCCCTGGTGAACATCACAGTCGAGGATCACCACCCGGCGGACGAGCCCGCGGGCCTGCATCTCACGGGCGGCAACGGCCGTGTCATTAAACACACAGTAGCCCTCACCCCAGTTGGTGCCGGCGTGGTGGGTGCCCCCGGCCAGACTCGCGGCCACGCCGTCTGCGAGCGCGGCGGCGGCAGCGTCTACCGCCGCCCCGGTGCTCCGTAGCGACCGCTCCACGAGGGCCATACTCCAGGGAAACCCGATCCGGCGGATCTCGGCGGCCGAGAGCGTGCCCGAGAGCACCCGCCCCACGTAGGCCCGCTCGTGCACCCGCAGGAGTTCGTCGTCGGTGGCCGCGTGGGGCTCGATGAATTGAAACGCCGCCCCGGCCGCCGCATGGGCCTCAAGCCGCCGCCGCAGTGCCGCATACTTGGCCACGGGAAAGCGGTGCCCCTCCGGCAGGGGAAGCGGGTAGCGGTCGGAAGGGAAAAGTCGCATCGCCACCAGCGTACCGGGTCCCCGCAGGGGACTGTCCCCTTTCAAGCCGCCCGCGTGGCCCGCCGCCGGGCCCGGACCGCAACCGCTCCGGCTCCAGCCACCGCCACAAGCAGCCACACGCCCGGTTCGGGCACGACCTCGAACTGGCCGACGTAGCCTGTCTCGCTTCCGCCGGCAAACGTGGCCGTCTCCACGACGGTCGACCAATTGAAGCTGAACGGGCCAGCATAGGGGTCATAGCTCGTCCCGCTGTAGCTCGTCGAGCCACCCGCGTCGGCTAGAAAATAATTGAACGTAGCGTTTGTGATGCTCCCCAGAAAGTCCACGTCACGGTCGGTGAAGAACCCTCCCCGGAAGGTGTCGCCCAGGCTGAGCGAGCCGACGTCGAGAAAGACGTTGATCGCGTTGCCACTCGTGAGCGAGGAGCTGAAGGGAGCCGTCGGGCTTGTGAGCCGTAAGACGTCGTTACCACTGGCGGTCGCGACGCCCCAGGCAGGGGAGCCGAGCTGGGTAAACTCGAAGTTGAAGTCGAGTCCACCTGCAGGATTGACACTCGGGGCGGTGAGAATGCCCGGGCTATTACCCGGGTCGACGGACCCAGCGCCCGCGATTGCCGCCACGACCCCTGAGCCGGCGAGCGACCCGCCGGCATTGACCGTGACGCCGCTCGAAGTGGTGATCCTGCCATTGACGACGAGCGACCCGGAGTGCACCCACGTGCCGCCCGTGTAGCTGCTCGTGCCGGTCATCTCGAGCCGCGAGCCGGAAAGGGCCACGCCGCCCGCGCCCGAGACCGCCCCCGAGATGATCCCCGTGCCGCTGCCGGAGACTTCGAGAAGAAAGCCCGCCGTGTTGATCGCCCCGGCGGTCACGCCGCCGGGGCCGACGTCCCAATACTGGCTCGCCCCCAGCGCGACCGGAGCTGAGATCGTCTGCCGAGAATTGTCGTAGTTGGTGATCCCGCCCCGGCCGAGCGTGAGCGTGCTTGCCCCGGTGAACGTGAACCCGTCGCCGACAGTCGCGGTGGACAAGAAGGCGAGGCCGCGAAGGTTGGTTGCGGTGTTCACGTTGATGCTTCGAAATGAAGTCGTGTCCGCGTCGAACGCCGAGTAGCGGTCGCTCGGCACCGAGTTGCTCGACCAATTTTGCGATCTGGCGAGTTCGATTCGCTGCTCAGCGCTGCCATTGCCCCCCTGCCAGGTGCTGCTCGGGTTGCCCTCGACCCGCAGGGCGAAGCCGTCGGGATTCATGATGCTGTTGAACTCGGTCATGATCGCCGCCCGCCCGATGAAGTTCTGGATGTTGTTGATGCCGGGGTCAACCGCGGCGTTGTTGCCGATGATCGTGAGCTCGCTGCCGCCGTTAGGATTCGTCCACGGAATGAAGGCCGGGCTTCCTGAGTCGCCCCCCACGAGGGTGTAGGTGGTCGTCGGTGAAGTCATGTAACCGTTGTTTGCTCCGTACGCGGTGGTCGTCGCGCTGGTGATCGACGACGTCGCGATCCGCGGACTGTCGTTGGTCGCGGCCCCGCGGCCGTACACGAGCAGACTCTGGCCCGCGTAGTTGACCAACGAGTCGGAACCCGAGGAGTTGTTGAGGTCGAGAACCGCGTAGCGGGCCATGGCAGGAAAGCCAACGATTGGCGCCGAGAGTTTGCCTACCGCAATATCGGGCGTTGTGCCTAAGAACACCCCAAAACTGGTATTCGTCACCGACTGCGGGGTGCCTTCCACGACCGTGCCATCCGCCAGTCGGAGCCTGAGGCCAGCAGCATCCGAATAGTGGGTCGCGGCCAGATAGTGCCGCGGGCTCAGCATCCCGAAGCCCTTGTAGCTCGCGGCCGCGTAGGTAGTGGTACTCCAGCCCACACCCGACCAGTCGTAGTCAAGACCGATGAACGACCCGCTCGTGTTAGGAAGCGGTGCCGTCGGGAACCCGCTCGCGAAGCGGTCGTTGACGGCCGACGAGTAGCCGACGACCTCGAGCGCCGCGGCGGGTACTCCCAGGATCGCCGACACGAGCAGACCGATGCCGAAGGATCCGGGATGTCTCCGGAGCAAACACCTCCTCGCAAACGTCATGTGCTTGCCATCCATGTGGCTGCTCGTTGTGCCTGCGCCCCACGATCAAAATATTAGATTACCGCCCGCCCGATGGCTAGCGGCGGGCCGATGCCTTCGCTCATCCGCCGCTCACACTCGGCGGATGCGGACCAGGTGGGCAAGCGCTCCCCCGGGCGTGAACTCGGCGCCGGGAATTCCCTCAACGACCTCGAACCGGGCCGGATGAATCGCCTCCACCTCCCAGCCGGCAGAGAAGGCCGCGCGGAGTTCTTCCTCGGAGACCCGGCGCGGGCCGTGCTCCCTCGGCTCGGCCGGCGAGAAGCAGAGCAGAAACAGCCGGGCTCCCGGCTCGAGGAGCTTCGCCAGCGATTCCACGTAGGCCGAGCGGCGAGCGTCGTCGAAGGTGTGGAACAGGCCGCAGTCGGTGACCGCGTCGAACCGCTCGGGGATCTCGCCGATCGCCAGGGCGTCCATTTCCAGGAAGTTCGCCTCGACCCCGGCCGCCACCGCTTTCGCGCGGGCCTCCGCGATCGGCCCACCCAGAAAATCAATCCCCGTCACGGCATGGCCGCGGCCTGCCAGCCAGATCGCGAGATCGCCCGTGCCACATCCGGAGTCGAGCACCCGCGGGCCGATCAGGTCGGCTACCGCCGTGAAGGCCGTCTGCGGCCGGCCGATGTCCCAGGGAGGTCGGTCGGCGTAGTAGTTTGCAAACCGTTCGGCCGCCGTGGGATCAGACATGCGCGGATGACTCCAGGAAATCGTCGACGGAAGTATATCGGGCCCCGGAAAGGGGCAGCGTCAACCGGCTTTACGGGAAGGCAGGATGCCAATCCTGTTCGGCACGGCCGATGCGGCAATAAAAGCCCCCAGCGCGAGCTGGGAGACTGTGACGTGGTGCACCAGCTAGAGAAGAGCCAGGCTCGAGCGGGGTGGCCTTCGTTCCCGCAGTCCCCGGGCTCGCGCCCGGGGCTTTTATGGATCAGGGGGATATGGATCAGGGGGAGGGGTTGCCCGTGCCATCTCGACGGCGTTGGAAACCGAGCGCAGGCAGGATGCCGAAGCGAGGTTTCCATCGAGCGAGCGAAGGGCAGGATGCCCGTAGCGAGCGTCCGTCGAGATGGCACGGGCAACCCCGACCCACGCATGGGGTAGCGTCAACTGGCCGGCGTAGTGGCATGGCAGCATGGTCTGGTGGGCTGCCGGACGCGTCAGGTATCCTCACACCATTCGCAGCCCGGGCCCGGAGACCCTGCATGACTTTCGAGGCCCTCGCGGCAAACTGGCAGGCGGTGCTGACCGCGGCGGTCGTCGTGGGCACGCTGCTGGGGCTGATGTTTATCCAGCGGGCCCCCGACATGATCATGCTCGGGGGCGTGGTCGTGCTCATGCTCGCCGGCGTGCTCGCGCCGGCCGAGGCACTGCGGGGCATGGCCAACGAGGGCATGATCGCCGTCGCGGCCCTATTTATCGTGGCCGCGGCGGTGGAACGCACCGGCGCCCTGGCTGTGTTTGTGGAGCGGGTGCTCGGCCGGCCGCGGTCGCTCGCCACGGCGCAGCTCCGCACGATGGTCGGCCCCGGCATCCTCTCAGCCTTCATGAACAACACGCCGGTCGTGGCCCTGCTTGTGCCGGCGATCCGCGAGTGGGCCCGCAAAAACCGGCTGAGCGTTTCGAAACTCCTGATGCCGATGAATTGTGCCGTCGTCTTGGGCGGCCTCTGCACGCTCATCGGCACGAGCACCAATGTCATCGTCGGCGGCCTGGTCAAGGACCGGATCGCCGGCGGGCTCGAGCAGCCCTGGGGCGTGTTCGACGTCACCTGGGCGGGCCTGCCCGCGGCCTGGGGCCGGCGGGAGTTCACCGGGCCGCTCGGGATGTTCGACATCACCTGGCTGGGACTGCCGCTGTTCGCCCTGGGGATCGCCTATGGCCTGATCGCTAGCCGCTTTCTCCTCAAGGAACGCCGGCCCCCGATGAGCACCAGCGACGACCCCCGGCAGTATTCGCTGGAGATGGTCGTCGAACCGGGCAGCAGCCTCGTGGGCCGCACGATCGAGGCTGCCGGCCTCCGCCACCTCGACGGGCTCTTCCTGATGGAGATCGACCGCGGCGACCATGTGATCGCGGCCGTCTCGCCGAGCGAGCGGCTCGAGGCGGGCGACCGGCTCGTGTTCGTGGGGGTGATCGACTCGGTCGTCGAACTCCAGAAGGTTCGCGGCCTGCGGCCCGCCACCGATCAGGTCTTCAAGCTCGACGATGCCCGGAGCGAGCGGCTGCTCGTCGAGGCGGTTGTGTCGAGCACCTGCCCGCTGGTGGGCCGCACGATCCGCGAGGGGCAGTTTCGCTCAACCTACGGCGCCGTCGTGATCGCCGTGGCCCGCGACGGCGAGCGGCTGCGGATGAAGATCGGCGACATCACCCTCGAGCCGGGCGACACGCTGTTGCTCGAAGCCGGACCCACCTTCCTCCAGCGGCAGCGGACGAGCCGCCACTTCTACCTCGTGAGCGAGGTCCGGGGGGCTGCGCCACCGCGACACGACCGGGCCTGGATCGCCTGCACCGTGCTCACGGGAATGGTGCTCGCGGTGGCCATGGGACTCCTGCCGATGGTGGCCGCAGCGCTCGCCGCCGCCGGGCTCATGGTGGCCACGCGGTGTCTCTCCTCGACCGAGGCCCGCCGGGCGATCGAATGGGAGGCGTTGTTGCTGATCGCGGCGAGCTTCGGCCTGGCCCACGCGCTGCAAGCCACGGGGCTGGCCGGCGGAATCGCACAAGGGGTGATCTCGACGGCCGGCAACAACCCCCATCTCGTGCTGGCGGCCGTCTACCTCGTGGCCATGCTGGCAACCGAGCTCATGAGCAACAACGCCGCGGCCGTGCTCGCCTTTCCGATCGCCTGGCAGACCGCCGAGCAGCTGGGCGTCCACCCGCTCCCGTTCGTGATGGCCATCACCGTGGCGGCAAGCTGCGGCTTCGCCACGCCGCTCGGCTACCAGACCAATCTGATGATCTACGGCCCAGGCGGCTACAAATTCACCGACTACATCCGCTACGGCGGCCCCTTGAACCTGCTCGTGATGGTGATCACGATCACGCTCGCCCCCCTGCTCTGGCCGCTGGGCCGCTGATTTTGCTCCCGGCCCGCACGGGAGCGTACGCTACGCTACACGGATGGCGTTGCACACCGCCCCCACTCCGGCATGGGCATGAGCGAGATCCTTTTCCAGTACTACCCGGTCCGGCTCACAACCTGGTTCTACCTGGCGTCGATCCTCTCGATCGCGCTGTTCTTCAAGTTCAACCGCATCTGGAGCATCCGCAACCTCGACCTCGTGGGGCTCATTCTTCTGGCTCCGGGGCTGGTGGCTCTGGAATATGTCGGCGAGACGGAGTCGGCCAAGATCGCCGCCCGCACGCTCGGCTTCGCCTGGATCTTCGCCGCCTCCGGGGCGTTCCTGCTGCGGATGCTGTTTGACTCGATGATGGTTCGCCGGCCGATGCTCGAACCCAACCTCACGACCGGCGGGCTCGTTTTCCTTGGCTGCTCGCTGCTCGTGTTTCTCCTGGCCAACGTGATCAACACGAAGCCGACCAAGCAGGACGTGGCGAGCGCCGCCGCAGCCGACCGCCTTCGCGACCCGGCCGCCAGACTGAATGACGATCAGCTGGCGAAGCACGGGCCCGGCTACCCGCTGCTCTTCCTGCTGCCGCAGATTTCCACGCAGCGACTCTTCGCGACCGCCGCCGAGCCGCCGGCCCGTGAGGCCTCGGCCTCCCGCCGAGCTGTCTACGAGACGACGGCGCGGATCATGGCAATCATCTCCCAGCTGGCGATCGTGGCCGGCATGGTTGTGATCGGCTGGCGACACTTCGAGAGCGTCCGGCTGGGAGTCGCCGCGGCCGTCCTCTACCTGCTCCTGCCCTATACGGCCTGGATGAATTCGAGCGTCGACCACGTGTTGCCGGGGGCCTTGGTGATCTGGGCGATCGCGGCCTACCGCCGCCCCTTCGTCGCCGGCAACCTGATCGGCCTGGCGCTCGGCACGATCTACTATCCCGTCTTCCTCTTACCGCTGTGGTGCAGCTTCTACTGGGAGCGGGGCGTGCGGCGGTTTGCCCTCGGTGTGGCCGCGGCGCTGATGGCGCTGGTCATCGCGCTCTTGTTTACTTCAGCCGACACCGCGGCGTTTCTGGCTCAATTGCGGCAGATGTTTGGCTGGATCTTCCCCAACGAGGTGACCCTCGAGGGATTCTGGGGCCTGCCCTCGAGCGACGGCGTGTTTCGTCTGCCCGTGCTCGCCGCCTTCATCGCGATGATGGCGACGCTCGCCATCTGGCCGGCCCCCAAGAACCTCGGAACCCTGATGAGCTGCACGGCGGCGGTGCTCTTGGGAACCCAATTCTGGAAGGCCCACAACGGCGGCCTATTCATGGCCTGGTGGCTGCCGGTGCTGCTCTTGGTTGTGTTCCGGCCGAACCTCGAAAACCGTCTGGCGCTCCTGATGATCGACGCCGAGTGGTTTCCGCGGCGGCGGTCAGCAGCCCCCGCAACCAGCCGGGCCGCCTAACCCGCTCACCCGCGACGCGGATCAAAATCAGCCGGCAGCGCCCGCTCGTTGACGAGCCAGGCCCGCCAGGCGGCAGCGTTCCACTCGAAGTTGACGCCAGTGAGCGTCACGAGCGCCTCGAGCACCCGATCGTTCCGCACAGGCACACGCTTCGGCTTGGGGCCGCCCCCCATCGCCAGGCCGCCACCGGCCGGCGTGAAGGTGGCGCTCGTCGAGCCGGCTGGAGCCCCCGACGTGACCACGAGGTGGTTCGTCTCGAGCGCGGTGATGAGCGGACCGATCGCCGACGGCACACCCAGCTGGCCGAGCGCCTCGGCGGCACGGTTCACCTGGGCGTTGTCGGCGCTTCCCAGGGCCGACACGAACACCGGCACCGCCTGATGCGGCCCGATGAGCACGAGCCGTTCGGTCGCCGTGATCCGTGTCTCACGGTCAGGATGGTCGAGGGCCACTGCGACCAGGGCCATCGCGGCGTCGGGCGTGCGGATGCGAGACATGGCCTCGAGGTACCAGGTCCGGACCTGGAAGACCGGCTCGGTCTGCACCGCTGCGGCCAGGGCGGCCAGGGCGAGTGGATCGGAGATGCCTCGGATCTCATCCGCCGCCCGGCCGGTGGCGGAAGGCTTGTCGAGCGACCGCCGGAGCCGCTCAAGCTGACCCGTCCACTGTTTGGAGGCCACCTTGGCAGCCTCGTCACGTTCGATGAGTTCAATCTCTTGGGCGGTCCGCCAGGCGCCCCGATAACGGACGAAACCCTGCGCGGCCATTCGCTCCGAGGGCGAGAAGGGGACAGGATCATCGCCGCGGGCCGTCGCTGCCCCCCAGCAGGCCAAGAGCCCGGCCAAGACCGAGGCCAACACGACAGCCGCACGCGACGAGGATGTGTTGTGGGTGATGCTCGCCATACCGCTCATGTCGGCCATCTCCGCCGGCACACTGGAGCCCGCTCACAACGGCCGGGCCGCTTCTTCGAGGATACCGACATAGACCCCCATCACGCGAAACACGAGCAGCACCACGAGCCCCGCAACAGCCCCCCAGGCTGCCACGCCAACGGCTCCCGCGGCCGCCGCGAAGCCCCGCCGGGAGGCTTCCTCAAATTCCGGCACGAGCCGCCCCAGCGACTCGGCGAGCGTGCCCGACAGTTCCCCAACACCCACCGCGTCGAGCAGCTGCGGCGGCAGGCGGCCCGCGGCGGCGAGGGCCTCGGCGAGCGTGTCGCCACCCCGCAGGGCCTCCTCGACACGGAGGCGGCCGATCGCCATGCCCGGCGCGGCCGCGGAGGCGAGCGACACAAGTCCACCCGCATCGATGCCCGCATGTGCCGCCAGCGCCGCGGCCCGACACCAGCGGGCTGCCTCCCCGGCACGGGCAGCGGGACCGACGAGCGGCAGCCGGTCGAGCAGCCGGCGAACGACCCCGTGATCCCGCCAACTCCAAGACAGCCATGGCAGCGCGACGGCCACCGCCACCGCGAGGATCACGAGCCCCGCGAGATAGATAGCCAGCCCGCGGGTGCCGGTCAGCCCCAGCCCGAGAATGTCGAGAGGACGACCATCGAGGCTGGTCATGGACCCGGCCAGGAGGATCAGCACGCCGATCACCGCCAAGGCAACCGCCAGCCGCATGGCAGGCCCAGCGAGCGTCATGAGAAACGCCCGCCGCGCCGCCACCGTATCCCGCAGTGCCGCAGCGATCTCCCGCAGGGTCTCGGCATCACGGCCGGTGCGGTCACCGACGTCGATCATGCCCCGCACGTCCGCCGGCACGGCGTCTCCGGCTCGGGCCAGTGCCACTCCGAGCGGCTCACCGTTGTTCACGCCCGCGGCCGCTGCCTCGAAGACCGGCCGCCAGCGGCGGGGCACCCGCGCCGTCTCGGATGCCACCGCTCTGCGGAGGTCAACACCCGCCGCCAACGCGATCGACAGCCGTCCGAGCGTGTCAGCCAGGACCGAAGCGGGAATCTGGGCGCCGGGCACGGTGACACACCTGGGGATGGCGAGGGAGCAGACCTTATATACGGCCTTGACGGCCTTGCGGAATTTTCGGGAGTGGCTTTTTGCCTGCCGAGCTTCGCCTGAAGCACCACACCTCCCCGGGTGCCCTGTGGCCCATTTTCGGCAGGCCCGCAGCCTGGCCCACGTTCCTCATGGCCCACGGTCCTCGGCAGACTCAATGCCCAACCGGATTGCCATCCTCGGCACCGCTCCGTTTCAACCCAGCTTTCCATCTGGTAAAACCCGCGTTTCGGTGCCGCTCAACCTTCCTGCCATCCATGCACGCTGCCTGGCCGACTGTCGCGATCGTGGGCGTGGGCCTGATCGGCGGCTCGGTAGGCCGAGCGGTTCTGGGCCGGGGCCTGGCCACGCGGGTGATCGGCGTGGGCCGGTCCCCCAACTCGCTCGCCGCCGCCCTGCGATCCGGAGCCGTCACGGAGACCTCGCTCGATGCCGGGGCCGTGGCCGAGGCCGACCTGGTCGTGGTAGCCACCGGCGTGGCGATGATCCCTTCGCTGCTCGACACGATCGACGCCGCCGCCCGCCCGGGCACCCTCGTCACCGACGCCGGCAGCACGAAGGCCTCGATCGTGGCCGGCTGGGAACGGAGGCGGAAACGACGGCGAAGCCGGTTCGTCGGCTCCCACCCACTGGCCGGCAGCCACCGCCGCGGCCCCGAGGCATCCGATCCCGAACTGTTTGTCGGCCGCGTGGTGGTCGTGACGCCGGCTGCGGCCACGCCAGCCAAAGACGTCGAGGACACCGCGGCCTTCTGGTCGGCGCTCGGTGCGACCGTGTTCGTGATGGCCCCGCGTGAACACGACCGGCTCCTGGCGGCCACCAGCCATGCCCCCCATGTCGTGGCAGCGGCGATCGCTGCCGCCACTCCCCCCGCCGCGTTCCCCTTCGCGGCCACCGGCTGGCGGGACACAACCCGGATCGCCGCGGGCGACGCCGAGCTCTGGGCCGACATTCTGCTCGACAACTCGAGTTCGCTCGCTGCGGCGCTCCGCCGGATCACCGCGGCGTCGGAGCGGGTCCTCGCCGCCGTCGAGGCCGGCGACCGTCGCCGGCTCGTCACCCTCCTCTCCCGCGCCAAGGATGTTCGCGATGCTGTGGGAAGTTGACGTGTGCGTTGCCGACGCGGCAGCCGACCATGCCGCCCGCGATCTGGTCGCAGCCGCCACCGCCCTGGGGATCACGGGCTGCTCCGCTGCCCGCACCGCCGCCGGCTGGCTCATCGAGGCAGACTTCGACCGCGGCACGGTGGAACGGTTGGCCGCGGTGCTCCTGGCCGACCCGGTCAGCGAGCGGTTCGTCGTCGACATGGTGGCTGCGCCGCGGCTGACGGCCTCGTTCGACGGCCTGCCGACGGTCGTGCACGTGCTGCCGCGGGCGGGGGTCACCGATCCGGCCGGCCTCTCCGCCACAGGAGCCCTCGCCCTTGTCGGCCACGGGGGCGTGACTGTCCGCAGCCTCACGAAATACTGGCTGCCGCCGCTCCCCCCCGCCACCGCCGCCGAACTCGTCCGCCGGCTGGTCGCCAACGATGCGATCCATGACGTGGTGGTGGGGCCGCTAGAGCTCGACTCGCTCGCCGGCGGCGGCACCTGGGCCTTTGTGCGGCAGACCGTGCCGCTGGCCGACCTCGACGACCCGGCCCTTGAACGGCTCTCCCGCGATCGCTGCCTGGCCCTCGCGGTGGCCGAACTCCACGCCATCCGCGACCACTTCCACACGCTCGGCCGCGACCCGTTCGAGATCGAACTCGAGACGCTCGCCCAGACCTGGAGCGAGCACTGCTGCCACAAGACGCTCACGAGCCCCGTGGAACACACCGGCCCCGCGGGAACAATCCGGTACGCCAACCTGCTCAAGGACACAGTCTTCGCCGCCACCCAGAAGGTCCGCGCGGCCCTCGGGGCCGGCGACTGGTGCGTGAGCGTGTTCCGTGACAACTCGGGCGTGGTCCGCTTCGACGGTGACCACGACGTGTGCGTGAAGGTGGAGACCCACAACCACCCGTCGGCCATCGAGCCCTACGGCGGCGCCGCGACGGGACTGGGGGGCGTGATCCGCGATGTGCTCGGCACAGCGCTCTCGGCCAAGCCGATCGCCAATCTCGACGTCTTCTGCGTGGCACCGCTCGACACGCCCGCCGCCGCGCTTCCCCCGGGTGTGATCCCGCCGCGGCGACTCCTGGCCGGCGTGGTGGCGGGCGTGCGGGACTACGGCAACCGGATGGGGATCCCCACGATCGCCGGTGCCGTTGCCTTCGACCCCGGCTACCTCGGCAATCCGCTGGTGTTCTGCGGCACGGTGGGTGTGATGCCCCGCGGTGGCGAGCGGGCGGCCGTCGCGACGGGTGATCTCGTCGTGGTGGCCGGCGGCCGCACCGGCCGTGACGGCATCCATGGCGCGACCTTCTCGAGCATCGAGCTGTCGAGCACAAGCGAGAGCCAGTCGGGAGGCGCGGTGCAGATCGGCCACGCCATCAACGAGAAGACACTGACCGACTTCGTGCTCGAGGCGGCGCGGCAGAATCTCTTCCACGCGCTGACCGATTGCGGGGCTGGCGGGCTCTCGAGCGCCGTCGGCGAGATGGCCGCGACGCTCGGGGCCGAGGTGGACCTCGACCGGGTGCCCCTCAAATACGCCGGGCTCTCGGCGACGGAGGCCTGGATCTCCGAGGCCCAGGAGCGGATGGTGCTCGCCGTGCCGCCGGAGAACTGGGACACGCTCGCCGCGGTGGCCGCCGCTGAAGGGGTCGAGGCGACGGTGATCGGCCGCTTCACCGGCTCCGGCCGGCTCTCGCTCCGCTGGGAGGGGCAGGTGGCCGGTGAGCTCGACTGCCACTTCCTCCACGAAGGCCGCCCCCGACGCACGCTCCAGTCAGAGTATTCGCCGCCGCCCGACCAGCCGGCCGAGTGGCAGCCCGCCGGCTCGGCCGAGACACTCCTCGGCACCACCCTCCTCGGCACCACCCTCCTGGCCGTGCTCGCCCTGCCCGACGTGGCAAGCAAGGAATGGATCATCCGCCAGTACGACCACGAGGTGCAGGGCGGGAGCGTGACCAAACCGCTGCTCGGGCCCGGCGGCGGCCCGGCCGACGGCACGATCGTCCGCGGCGTGCTCGGCCGTGACCGGGGCGTGGTGCTGGGCGTGGGCCTGCGGCACCGGCTCGGGACAATCGACCCTTACGAGATGGCCGCCGGCGGGATCGTGGAAGCGATCGCCAACGCGGTGGCCGCGGGCGCCGACCCCGACCGGCTCGCACTCTTAGACAACTTCTGCTGGGGCGACACGCGAAGCCCCGCCACGCTCGGGCCCCTGGTCGAGGCTTGCCGCGCCTGCCATGACCTGGCGATCGCCTTCGCGGCCCCGTTTGTCAGCGGCAAGGACAGCCTCAACAACGTCTTCGCCTGGACCGATGCCTCCGGCACGCCGCGGGAAATGTCGATCCCGCCAACGCTTCTCGCGACGGCACTGGGGCAGGTGCCAGACGTGCGGCGAGCCGTCTCTCCCGATCTCAAGCGTGCCGGCAGCCGGCTGGCGATCGTCGGGCTCTCGCGGCCGGCCACGGCGGGCAGCCAGCTCGAGCTCACCGGGCTGGTGCGTGGAGGAGCGGTGCCCCGGGTGGACGTGCCGGCCTGCCGGGCGACGGTGCACGCGGTGGCGGCGGCCCAGCGACGAGGCACGGTGCTTGCCTGCCATGATCTCTCCGACGGCGGCCTGGCCGTGGCAGTTGCCGAGATGGCGATCGGCGGCGGGCTCGGTGCCCGGCTCATGCTGGCCGACGTGCCGTTCGACGCCGACGCATCGCTCCCGGCGGCCCGCCGCGATCTGGCAATCGCCTTTGGTGAGTCACCAGGCCGCTTCCTCTGCGAGGTGCCCGCCGGCGGCGGGGATGACTTCGCCGCCGCGATCGGCGATGTGCCGTGGAGCTTCGTGGGCGAGGTGCTCGCCAAGCCGGTGGTCGAGCTCGTCGGCACCACAGGCGACGTCGGGCAGATCACCGTCGCCGAGCTGGCCGCCGCCTGGCGAACGCTCTCCCGGGAGGCCTCCTGAATGCTCGCGCCCCGCGTCCTTGTCCTGCGTGCCCCCGGCACCAACTGCGACTACGAGACCGCCCGCGGCTTCGAGCGGGCCGGCGGAATCCCCCGCCGCGTCCACGTCCGCTCGCTCGCCGAACGGCCCGCCACCGTCGACGACTGCCAGATCCTCTGCATCCCCGGCGGCTTCTCCTACGGCGACGACATCGCCAGCGGCCGGATCTTCGCGGTCGAGCTGCGGACGCGACTGGCCGACGTGCTGATGCGATTTCGTGATCGCGGCGGTCTCGTCCTCGGGATCTGTAACGGCTTCCAGGTGCTCCTGCAGACAGGGCTGCTCCTCGCCAACGCCGCCGGCGAGCGGCAGGCGACCCTCGCGCACAACACCTCCGGCCGGTTCATCGACCGCTGGGTACGGCTGCGGTGCGAGCCGGGGCCGTGCGTGTTCCTCGAAGGGCTCACCGACCTGGAGCTGCCGGTGGCCCACGCGGAGGGTCGGTTCATGCCGCGGTCGGAGGCCGACCTGGCCCCGCTCGCCGCCGCCGGCCAACTGCCGCTGCGATACGCTGCCGACGCCGGGGGCCAATCCACGAATCCCAACGGCTCCACGGCCGACGTGGCCGGGGCCTGCGACCCGAGCGGCCGCGTGTTTGGGCTGATGCCGCATCCGGAGCGATTTATCGAGGCCACGCAGCACCCCGCCTGGCACGGCCGGCTCGATCCCGACGCCCCCGGCACGGGGCTGGCAATGTTTATCAACGCCATCCGTGCCGTGTCCTGAGCGGCGAAGCCGGGCTGCAGATGGCCCGGGAGACCGGTTTCGCGGTTGACGCGGCACCGCTGGTTCCCTATCTCCCCTCGACCCTCCACTCCCCGCGCCGTCGCTCCGGGGCCTCCATGCTTCCGCGCACCCTCCCTCCTCTCGCGATCGCCGTCTGCCTGATGGCCGCCGGCTGCCGGTTTATCGGTGGCCAACCCGCCGTGACCGCCGCCGCGAATGTGACCCGAGCCGACCCGAAGCCCACGCGGCATTCGATCGAGCTCGAGCTGCTCTTCATCCGCTGCGATGAGCACGACACGGCTGTGCGAGACGAACTCTGGAACTTCGTCGACGAGCAGTTCCTCGATCGTGATCTCCGCGCGCGGCTGGCAGCCAACGGGCTGCGGGTGGGCATCGTCGGCGACCACCTGCCCCCCCACCTCGCCGCCCGCTTCACGCCAACCGCGTCGGAGCCGGCGGCCGGTCATGAACTGGCCACCGACTCAGCCGTCACCCGCAGGCTGCTGCGGCTCCTGCCAGGCCGCCGCAGCGAGATCGTGACCGCCTCGGGCATCCGCGAGCTTGTGCTCCTCGAGCGGTCGGGGGGAGGAGTCAGCGGCGCGACCTACCACGACGCCAGCCCGCTGATGGCGATCGAGGTCCGACCCGCGGCCGACGGCCGGGTTCGGATCACGGCGGTGCCGGAGATCCGCCACGGGCCGCTGCGGAAATCATGGGTTGGCGAGGACGGGATGTTCCGGCTCGAGACGGGCCAACGCCGACACCACATGGAACACCTCCAATTCACCGCCGTGCTCCCCCGCGACGGGATGCTCCTCGTGGGCAGTGTCGGAGACGAGTCGGCCTCCGTGGGCGACTGCCTGCTGCGTGACCACGACCGCGGCGAACGCACGAGCGTGCGGCTGGTGGCGATCCGGCCGCTAGCCGACACCGTCGACCCGCTGTTCACGGCCGACGACGAAACAACTCAGCGCGGAAGCGACGAGGCCCCCCTGACCATCCGCTAGGAGCTGGGAGAGAGGCTCATCAGAGATTTTGCTGCCCATGCCTCGCATAAAAGCCCCGGGCGCGAGCCCGGGGACTGCGGGAACAAACGCCACCCCGCCTGCCACCACAAACTGCGCAGAGCACGGCCAACCCGAATACCGAAATAGACAACACCGCTTAGCTGGTGGTTATCCAACTGGCACGCCACGTCGCAGTCCCCCAGCTCGCGCTGGGGGCTTCTATGCCGAACAGTCCCCCAGCTCGCGCTGGGGGCTTCTATGCCGAACAGTCCCCCAGCTCGCGCTGGGGGCTTCTATGCCGAACAGGATTGGGTTTCCTACCGACGCTCACTCGCCCCGCATAAAAGCCCCGGGCGCGAGCCCGGGGACTGCGGGAACAAACGCCACCCCGCCTGCCACCGCAAACTGCGGCGACCCTGCCGGCGACGTGCCGGGGGCAGGCTGGGGGCTTGCGGGACGATGGCATACCGAAACCGACCCCACCGAGGATTCTGGCCAACCATGCCGCCGGCGGCCGATTCACCCCACGATGGTCGGCTGCTGCCGACGCTCCGCGCACGAGGACCCAGCGATCCATGACTGCCGAAACTCCTTCCAAAGCTGCCTCCCGTCACCGTCCTAAGGCCGCCACCGTGTTCGTGGCGGCCTTTGTCGCGGGGGCAGTCGCGGCGGTCGTCGTCAATCGCGTTCTCGACGTGCACCTCGCGCAGGCGAAGCCGCAGGTGGAGTGCGAGCCGATCTTCGTGACCCTCCGGCCGCTGGCCCAAGGGGCCCCGGTCACGGTCTGGGATGTGGCGCTGCGGGACTGGCCGCGGGCGATGCTCCCCTCAACCGCCCTGCGGGCCACCGACTCGTTCACCGGCTCGCTTGTCAAGTATCCGCTTCGCGAGGGGCAGCCGCTGCTGAGCGTGCATCTCACACCGATCGAGCCCGCGACGACCCCGGAGCCGACCACGCTCGAAGAGGCATACGTGCCACCCCCCGTCGCATCACCCGCCCCAGCCCGCGACACGCCGGACCTTTGGACACCGGCTGCCACCGCCGCCGTCCCGCCGGCGATGCCCGAGCCGGCGATGCCTGAGCCGGCGACTGCGGCCACCGAGCCGACGCTTGCCACCATTACCGAGCAGGACGATCCAGCTGCGGCCGAGACCGCACCGCAGTTGGCGGCCGACGAGGCCATCCTTGTCGCAGCGCTACCGGCCGACGCTCCTGAGCCCGTTGCCCCGCCGGCCAACGCCGCTCTGCCCGCCCGGCTCACCACCGACATCGAACCACCCGTCGACATGCCGTCGCGGCCGGCGGTCGATCTCGACTCGCTGCCTTCGGTGATGGCCCGCTCCGACGAGACCAGCGGCCCGACCGAGGAGAGCCAGACCGCCGGGTCGATCCGATACCTCGTCGTGCCCGAGCGGATCGCCCGACAAGCCGACACGCTCTTCACCACGCCCATAGCCCCGCTGGCCGAGGCCGCGGAAGTGCCCGCAAAGACGCCGGCCTCCCAGCCTCGCTCGACGCCGCAGGCGGGTCAGCGACCGGCGACGAGTCGGACCCAAAACCCGCAGTCAGCCCAGCGGAACGGATCTGCGGCAAGCGGTCGCCCGGCCTCCAAGCCCTCGACGCAGCGGCCCGCGGCGCAGCCGACCGCCGAGCCTGCCGCTGAGAGTCGCTCGGAGCTCGGGCCGCGTGCCTGGGGCGGAATGTTTCCCAACCTCTCGGCCGGGGCCGAGGCACTCGGCAACCGGTGGCGGGGGGGCGAGCGGGCGGCCAGCGACCCGGCTCCGGCAAGCCAGCAGCGGAAGTAGCGGAAGTCGAGAGAGCCAGTGGCGGCTCTCCCGGATGAGGTGCGGGGGGCATCAGTCGCCGCCGACAGGGTCGACGACCCGAAACTTTCCTCCCGACATCGCCGCCAGGCGGGCGAGCCGCGGCGAGTGATTCCCGGCAGCGGCTCCGAACTGGACAACCATCAGCCGGGTTCGGCCGAGGCGGCCGGCCAGCCGCTGGAACTCGTCCTCGGCGAGATCGTCGCGGGCCTCGCCGTCGGTGAGTAGAAAGATCTCGTCCGGAGCGAGGGCGAGCGCAGCGGCGACCGCGTCGGCATGCCGCGTGCCGCCGGCGGCGGAGAGGCTAGCGACGAAGCGACGGACTCCGCGGAGCGTCTCCTCGTCGGCGAACATCGGACGACCACGGCCCCCCGGCGGCGTGAATACGGTCACGCGATCGTTGTAGAAGAGCAGGTGAAACTGCCGCGACTCGCCGAGTGATTCAAGGCTCGCGAGCAGTTCCCGCTTCGCCTCAACCAGCGGCCGCCCCTCCGGCTCCGCCATGCTCGCCGAACGGTCGCCCACAAACACGACCCGCCGGCCGGTGATCTCGAGGTCGAAGAATGTGGCTCGCCCTCCGGGTGAGGGTGGCTCCGCCGCCGGCCCCACCACGGTGAGGAGAGCCGCGACGAGCCCGCTCCACAAGACTCCGGCACGCCGCCTGCTCACGGCTCCACCACGATCTTGCCGGCCAGCCCCCCAGAGCCCCCCACGGTGGCCGCCTCCTGGAGGGCATGGGCCTCGGCCACGTGGGCGAGCGTGATCACGCGATCAACCGGGGCCCGCAACTGCCCCCGGGCCAGCCAGCGGTTGATGTCGGCCGCCGCAGCGGCCTGGACGCGGGCGTCGGCCTTGAACATCACAAACCCCAGAAGCTGGCAGCCCTTCACGTAAAACGGCCCCACGGGAAGCGCGGGGCGGGCCTCCCGGCCGGCCATGACCACAAGCCGTCCGCCCTCGGCAAGCATGGCGATGGCCGAGTCAAAGTCGGGCTCGCGGCGTGTTTCCCAGTGCACGGCGACGCCCCCTGGCGCGGCCTCGCGCACCGCCGCAACCAGATCGGGCCGCCGGTAGTCGAGGGCCAGATCGGCACCGACATTGAGCACGGCCTTCCGCTTGTCGGGCGTGCCGGCGGTGGCAATCACGCGACCGCCGAGGGCCCGGGCAATCTGGACAACCGCCGAGCCGACGCCGCCAGAGCCGCCACTCACGAAGATCGTCTCACCGGGCTGGAGGCGGGCATGGGTGACGAGGCCGAGGTGGGCTGTGATCGACACCAGCGCCGCGGCGGCCGCCTCCCGATCGGTGACACCATCGGGCGTAGGATAGAGCCACTGCTCGTCGACCGCGGCGAGCTCGGCACAGGTTCCCTGCCGCCCGAGCAGCCCTTGATTCGAGCCCCAGACCCGCATCCCCGGCCGCAGCCGGTCAACCTCGTCACCCACGGCCACCACCTCGCCGGCGAGGTCGCAGCCGACGACGAAGGGAAACTCAAGCGGCATCGGCACGGTGCCGGCGCGAACGTAGGTGTCGATCGGATTGATGGCTGCCGCCCGCACCCGCACCAGCGCTTGTCGCGGACCGGGCACGGGATCGGGAAGTTCGCCGCACGTGATTTCGCTCGGACCGCCGACCCGGTTGATAGACGCGGCCCTCATCGGCTGCCCTCCCGCGTCGCAGCCGCGGGGTTACCCAGCCAGCAGGCCAATCCTCCACCGGCAGCGGCTACGACACCCGCCGCCGCGAGTGACCAGAGAAACCCGGCGATCCTGCCCAGGGAGCCGGCCGCCCGCTGCACCTGAAGTTCGTCAGGCATTGTGCCCCGATCAACTCCCGATCGCTTGATCGATCTCCAGGCGGCGTGGATGGTTTTTGCATCGGCCGACTCGATGACGCTGCGGATGAGCCGCTCATCCGGCAGCCGCGCCGCAGCGCCGCCATCGAACCGCGACACAAGCCCAGCTGCCAGGGCGGCAACCACCGCCACGCACAAGCCCACGAGGAGCCAGGCGTGGCAGGCCCTCCAGCCACGTCCCGTCTGCGGTGGCTCTGTCACCGCGTATGCGGCGAGCTCCCGCAACCGGGGCACGTCGACCTGGCCGCCACATGCCGGGCAACGAACCTGGCTGCCCGCGTGTCCCGGGCCAACCGAGACGGTGGCCGAGCAGCGGCAGGGTATGCGAAACGTTCTGGTCGCTCCGGCCATCGACCTTTCCGCGGGTGCGGGGTGTCCGGCCGGCTCGGGAACTGCCCCGACGATCCGGCCGCCGGCAGAGATTCTCCGGCCGGATTCTTTTACCATCCAGCAGGCAAAAACCCTTGAAATCCGGACCGAAGCCGAAAAAAAAACTGGCCTTCCGCAAGCCGCAGCGACATAATGTTACGTCCCCCGGAGGCTTTGATACGTGCCGGCATGTCGCCCGCATTCTGCCTGGCCTTCCCAGCCTCCGCAGGATGGCGCAGAAACCACAGGCCATCCCCTCCATAGGGGCATGCCCTTCACGTCGAGGAGGCTCTTTTCCGGCCCCCTTTCGCACCGCTGGACTTGCCTGCCCCTTGAATCACACTGTCGACACCCCGAATAGTGGCAGGGTGTCGCGACACCGCATACCGGCCCAGGCCGGACGATGGATCGATCTGAACGTAGGAATCGCCAAGGAGCTCTGAATTGTACGACTCGCTGCTGGATGAACTCGAGGACGATGTCGTCTCCAACCCCCAGGAGGTCGAGGAACTCACCGAGAAGGTGGTCGATGCCGAGGAGGCCGATGCCGAATTGCTCGCCGACGACAACGAGGTGGCGGTTCTCCCTGCAGACTCGGCCGACGCTGATGCCGATGGCGATAGCGATTCCAACGACGGCGGCGATGACGTAATCCCCGAGCAGGTCGAGAACTGGTCCGACGATCCGGTCCGGATGTATCTCACGCAGATGGGCGAGATCCCGCTGCTCACCCGGGCCCAGGAGATCTTCCTCGCCCGGCAGATCGAGACGACGCGGGCCCAGTTCCGGGCGAAGTTGCTCGAGTGTGAGTATGTCGCTCAGCAGGCATTCCGCGTGCTCTGCCGCGTGCATCGCGGAGAACTCCCCTTCGACCGCACCGTCCAGGTGTCCGTGACCGACCGGCTGGAGAAGGACCAGATCCTGGGGCGGCTGCCGCACAACCTGCGGACGCTCGAGGTGCTGATCGCCCAAAACAAAGCCGACTACCGGATCGCGCTCTCGAAGAAGCGGCGGATGGTGGAGCGGCGGCTGGCCTGGGTGCGGCTCGGACTGCGACGGAAACGGGTTGTCCGGCTGATCGAGGAACTGGGCCTGCGGACGCAGCGGATCGAGGCGATGATTCCGACGCTCTACGGCTTCGTCGACCGGCTCAAGGAGATCAAGGGCAAGGTCGATTCGAGCAAGCGGAGCAAGCAGCTTCCGGCTGCTCGCCAGAAACTCTTAGACGAGTATCGTGGAATCCTCAAGGCCTGCCAGGAGACGCCCCGCAGCCTCAAGCGGCGGATGGACCAAATCCGGCTGATCTTCGCCAAGTATCAGCAGGCCAAACGGGGGCTCTCCGAGGGCAACCTTCGGCTCGTTGTCTCGATCGCGAAGAAGTATCGCAACCGTGGACTGTCCTTCCTCGACCTGATCCAGGAGGGCAACGCGGGGCTCATGCGGGCGGTCGACAAGTTCGAGTATCGCCGCGGCTTTAAGTTCTGCACCTACGCAACCTGGTGGATTCGGCAGGCGATCACCCGCGCGGTGGCCGACCAGAGCCGCACGATCCGCATCCCGGTGCACATGGTCGAGACGATGAGCCGAGTCCGGAACGTGGCCCGGCAGCTGCTCCAGGAATATGGCCGCGAGCCGACGATCGAGGAGATCGCCGCCCGGGCCGGCACACCCGTCGACGAGACCCGGCGGGTGACGGCGATGAGCCGCTACCCGATCAGCCTCGACCGCCCGGTGGGCAACAGCGAAGACAGCCATTTCGGCGACCTCCTCCCCGACGCCGGAGCCGAGAATCCGGCGGTGGGCGCCGCACAGGAGATGCTTCGCAACCGAATTGCGAAGGTCTTGAAGAGCCTCTCCTACCGCGAGCGGGAGATCATCAAGCTTCGCTACGGGCTCGGCGACGGCTACAGCTACACGCTCGAGGAAGTGGGACACATCTTCAAGGTGACCCGCGAGCGGATTCGGCAGATCGAGGCCAAGGCGGTTCGCAAGCTCCAGGCCCCGGCTCGGAGTGAGGAGCTCAGCGGGTTTATCGACTGACGTCGCACGGCGTCCGCCATCCCTACCTCGCTTCGGGCTTTGCTGGCCCTTCAGGACGGCGGACGTGCTGGTGAGGTATCCTCGCCCCCCACCAACCACCGTCACGAAAGGACATCATGCAACGCTCCCTCTTCACCCTGCTCTTCGCCCTCTCCTGCCTAACCGCCGCCGCAGCGGAGCCGGCGGCCTTCCCCCGGACCACGATCGACCTGGGGTGCGTCGTGACCGACCTCGAGAAGAGCGTGCGGTTTTACACCGAGGGGATTGGCTTCCGGGAGCTCAAGGGCTTCGAGGTGCCCGCCGACCTGGCCCGCGACGCCGGGCTCACCGACTCGCGGCCGCTTGCGATCCGCGTCCTCGTCCTCGGTGACGACGAGACCGCCACCAAGCTCAAGCTCATGCAGGTGGCCGGCACATTGCCCCGAACCGGCGACAACGAGTTCATCCACTCCCACGCCGGCTTCCGCTACCTCACGGTCATCGTCGCCGACACCGACTCGGCCCTGGCCCGCCTGGAGAAACTCGGTGTGAAGCCGATCGCAAAAAGCCCAGTGTCCTTGCCCGACTCGCTGGCTCCGGGAATGCACCTGACGTGTGTCCGCGACCCAGACGGCAACGTGGTCGAGCTCATCGGCCCGCGGCAGTGACCTGAGCCCCGGCGACCGGGATCTTGCCCGCAGCCTCCAGCCAGCGGATCACCCGGTCGGCCAGCACGTCGGGCTCTGCCGTCGTCGAATCGATCACGAGCTCGGGGGCCAGCGGCTCCTCGTAGGGGTCGTCGATGCCGGTGAAGCCCTTGATTTCACCAGCCCGGGCCTTCTTGTAGAGACCCTTGGGGTCGCGGCCCTCGCAGACAGCGAGCGGCGCCTTCACGAAGATCTCCACGAAGTCGCCGGGGGCGAGCGTCGCCCGCACGGCGTCCCGCTCTCGGCGGTAGGGGCTGATGAAGGCGGTCAGGGCGATGATGCCGGCCTGCGCGAACAGGTCGGCCACGGCCCCGATCCGCCGGATGTTTTCGGCCCGGTCGGCCCCCCCGAAACCAAGGCCGAAGCGGGCGGCCGCCTCGTCGCCATAGCCGGCTCGCAAGAGTGCCGGGGAGGCGTTCAGGCCCAGCCGAACGTTGTCGCCGTCGAGCACGAACGTGCGGCAGCCCCGCTCGTGGAGCATCCGGTCGACGGCGTTGGCCAGCGTGCTCTTGCCGCAGCCG
>Ga0209498_1000236_pt1 | contig 33313 bp, 30 predicted proteins | sample WalLakDeSediment_FD_184131 | JGI IMG/M metagenome (GOLD analysis project Ga0209498, IMG submission 184131) | Lake sediment microbial communities from Walker lake, Nevada to study Microbial Dark Matter (Phase II) - Walker Lake 11/02/13 Deep... | ecosystem: Environmental > Aquatic > Freshwater >...
CGGAAGATCTGGAACTAGAGTTCAGGGAAGAACTGATTGCCTTTGAGGAGGAAGAGCACATGCCATACGTGACCAGTGTCGAGCGGATCGGGATTCAGAAGGGCCTGGAACAGGGTCGGCAAGAGGGTCGGCAAGAGGGCCGGCAGGAGGGTCGGCAGGAGGGCCGGAAAGAGGGCGAAGCTGCGATCCTATTGCGCCTGATCGCGCTGAAGTTCGGATCGCCCACTGAAGAGGTGCGCGCACGCATCGAAGAAGCCGATGCCGATACCCTGCTGGACTGGTCGGCACGCATTCTGACGGCAGAGCGTGTTGACGACATTTTCCGATGACGCGGGCCAACACGGGGTAGAGGATCACGGGGTCGGACCAAGCCAATCCATTGTTTACGCGAGGAGATAGGTCCGTTTTGGGGCTATTTTCGGCCTCAAACGCTCGTTTTTGGCCCCGAAAACGGGGTCCATGGTTGCGGGGATCCGCGGCGGGCCGAGGCTGTGGTACCGTCCGGGAACATTCCCGGCGGGTGATCAGGAAGGCGGGTCGCCGATCAGTCGCAGCGGTGTGTGGCGTATGTGATCCTGTCCTTTTCCGTGCTCTCGGCAATGGCGATCGCGGTCACCGCGTCGACCTTCAGAAGTACCTGTGAGGCTGTGAGGGACTGGAGCCTTCTACGGATGCTTGTAGCCCGCCTCCCGCTGACCGCGTATCGCGAGCACGAACACGATGTCGAGATCGGCCACGTAGCGGTATAGGGCCACATAGCCCCGGGCGTCGCGCCCAATGATCAGTTCGCGGAGGTCTTCCGGGGCAGGTCGGCCCATCAGGGGGTGGTGCTCCAGCACCGAGATCCCCTCGATGATCTCCCGGATGCGGGTCGGCGCATCGGCGACCTCGTGCCGCGAGAGGTGTTCCAGGATCCGCTCCAAATCGGCGCCCACCTCGGGGGCGAGTTCGACACTTGCCATCCGACCCAGGCCTCAGCGGCCCAGCTTTCTTGGTTGAGGTCGAGGGGGCGTCTTGCCTTCGGCTCGCTCGGTCAGGTAGTCGCGCATCTCACTCCAAGGGATGGTCTCACCCGAGGCGATGATCTGCGCATAGCGCTGTTGAGCCACGTCGCGGAAGGCGTTGCGCTGCTCGGTCTCGCCCACCTTTTCGGCCACGGCCTCGATGATGAAGGCGTGGCTGGTGGTGCCGGCGCGTTCCGCCGCGCGTGACACGCGCTCCTTCAGATCCTCGGGCATGCGAATCGTGGTGGTGGGCACAGGGGGGGGCCTCCTATCGGGTTGCGCCTCTACTGTAGCACGCTAGTGCTACAGTGGACCGGTAGGCTACGCCGTTACAGGCGCTTCGGCCAAGTCCACCCGGTCAATCAATTCTCACCGTACGCCAGGTTCAAGGCCTCGGCCACCGACCGCAGAGGCTTGTCCCGCGTCCACAGTTGCGTTGAGCCACCGAGGGCCACAGCCGCCAGCAAGTGCGCGTCCACATAACCGATGCCTCGGCCCATCAGCGCGTTGCGCTCGATGAAGAACAGCACCTCCTCATCGCGGGCGACGATTGCCTGCGGCAGGGCCTTGAGCAGTCGCAGCACCTCATCGCGGTTGTGCAGGTTGCCGCAGGCGAGTTCACCGAGTACGAACGGGTGCATCTGCACCTGACCGTGGTTCAGCCGTTCCCCCAGCGCCGCATCACCGGCGCGCAGGTGATCGACCCACACCGAGGTATCCACCAGGATCATGCGGGATCGGACTGCCGACGGGGCACGGACTCCAGTTGCGGTTCACTGCCGCCCAGCCGCGCCAGGCGCCGGGCGCTCTCGCGCTCGATCAACGCGCGCAGTCCCTCTCGCACCAGTGCGGCCTTTTCGGTCATCCCGGTAATACGCTGGGCCTCGTCCAGCAACTGGTCATCGATATTCAGGGTCGTACGCATCGAACAGCTCATTCGGTTGAGATGCACTAAATTATACATCAGGGGATGTCGAATATCGTGCCGCACGAGGCAGAATCCCCTTGCCGCCGGTATCGCAAACGCCTCCAGCTATTCGAGATGACGGAGAAACCGCGGGAGGGTGACTCGCACGTGCCCGCGCGAGGTGGCGGTGGCGGAATCGGCTGTATTCGGTCGCAGGCGGGTACCGACCTGCAGCAGCGATCGCTGCCTCCGTGCGCAGTGGTGGCCCCATTACACTTGGACAGGGACGTTCCGGCTGGGTATCCTCGTATGGTTTTCAGTAACCTCGGGGAAAAAACGATGACACAGGATGAAATGAAGAAGGCCGTCGCCGAAGCGGCCCTCGAGTACGTGCAGAGCGGCTGGATCGTCGGCATCGGCACCGGCTCGACCGCCAACCACTTCATCGATGCGCTGGCGAAGATGAAGGCCAGGATCGACGGGGCGGTGGCCTCCAGCGAGGCCAGCGCGGAGCGGTTGCGCGGCCACGGGATCGAGGTCATGGACCTCAACAGCGCCGGACCGCTGCCTATCTATGTCGATGGGGCCGACGAGGCCACGAAATACCTGCATCTGACCAAGGGCGGGGGCGGTGCCTTGACCCGCGAGAAGATCGTGGCGGCGGCCTCGGACACCTTCATCTGCGTGATCGACGAGACCAAGCAGGTCGACTACCTCGGCACCTTCCCTTTGCCGGTAGAGGTGATCCCGATGGCCCGCAGCCATGTCGCGCGTGCACTGGTTGGCATGGGTGGCAACCCCGTCCTGCGCGAGAACTTCCGCACCGACAACGGGAACGTGATCCTCGATGTGCACGGTCTGCGGATTATGAACGCGGTGGAACTCGAGAGCGAGATCGACCACATTGCCGGCGTCGTCTCGAACGGCCTGTTCGCCCGTCGCCCGGCGGACGTGCTGCTGGTGGGCACGGCGACGGGTGTGAACAAGCTCACGGCCTGATCGCGACCCGATCCGGGCAAGCCCCAGCAACCCCGCCGTAGGACCGTAGAGCGACCTCTGGTCGCGATCCGGCCCGAGCATCCATCGCGGCCGGAGTCCGCGCCTAAGTCATGTCGTAACCGCGTAGTAGGGGAGCAGCCCCTGGCCGATTGGCCGCACACACGCCTCCTATCGGCCAGGGGGGCCTCCTACAGGAGAACCTTTTCGATGCCGCCGGAGCGGGCGCTGCCGATGAATTCCTGCTGCCAGTCCTGGCCGAGGAGGCGGTTGGCCAGTTCGACGACGATGTAGTCGGTGTCGAGACCCGTGTCCTCCCGATAGCGTGACAGCCCCTGCTGGCAGGCAGGGCAGGCGGTCAGGATCTTCACGTTGCCATCCTGCGCCCGGTCCTCGCCGGTCAGCGCGCGGATTCCCTTGTGCAACTCCTCCTGCTTGCGGAAGCGGACCTGGGTCGCAATGTCCGGGCGGCTGAGTGCGAAGGTTCCGGCCTCACCGCAGCAGCGGTCCGACTGCAGCACGGGCTGGCCCAGCAGCGCATGTGCCACCTTGGCCGGGGCGTGGGTCTTCATCGGTGAGTGGCAAGGATCGTGATACAGGTACTGCACCCCGGGCATGCCCTCGGTCTTCACGCCCTTTTCCATCAGGTACTCGTGGATGTCGAGCAGGCGGCAACCGGGGAAGATGCGTCCGAATTCGTACTTCAGCATCTGGTCCATGCAGGTGCCGCAGGAGACCACGACGGTCTTGATGTCCAGGTAGTTCAGGGTGGTGGCGACGCGGTGGAACAGCACGCGGTTCTCGGTGGTGATCGCCTGGCCCTTGGCGGTGTCGCCGTTGCCGAGCTGCGGATAGCCGCAGCAGAGGTAGCCGGGGGGCAGCACGGTCTGGGCGCCGCTGTCGTAGAGCATGGCCAGCGTGGCCAGACCGACCTGGCTGAACAGGCGCTCGGAGCCGCAACCGGGGAAGTAGAACACCGCCTCGGAGTCGATGTCGGTCTTCACCGGGTCGCGCAGCACCGGTACGTAGCGCGCGTCCTCCAGCCCCAGCATTGCGCGGGTGGTCTGGCTGGGCAGTCCGGCCGGCATCGGCTTCTTCACGAAATGCAGGATCTGCGCCTGGATCGAGGCCTTGCCGGTGGTGGCGCGTGGCGCCTTGTTCTCGTTCAGGAGCCTGAGCTTCCGGAAGGTGGCATGGCCCAGGCGCTGAGCCGCGTAGCCCCACTGGATCAAGCCCTTGCGCATGGCCTTGATCGTGGCCGGGTCCTTCACGTTCAGGAAGGCCATGGACGCGGCGGTGGCCGGCTTGAAATGGCGCTGCCCCCGGTTCTTCAGGATCGCGCGCATGTGCATGGTCACCTCGCCGAAGTCGATGTTCACCGGGCAGGGGTTCAGGCACTTGTGGCAGATGGTGCAGTGGTCGGCGACGTCGTTCATTTCCTCGAAGTGCCGCAGTGACAGCCCGCGCCGGGTCTGTTCCTCGTACAGGAAGGCCTCGACGATCAGGCCGGTGCCGAGGATCTTGTTGCGCGGCGAGTAGAGCAGGTTGGCGCGCGGAACGTGGGTGTTGCATACGGGTTTGCACTTGCCGCAGCGCAGGCAGTCCTTGATCTCCTCGTTCAGGGCCCCGAGTTCGCTCTCCTCCAGGATCAGTGCTTCCTGTTCCACCAGTCGCAGTGAAGGGGTATAGGCATTGGCCAGTCCCGATCCGGCGAGCAGCTTGCCGGCGTTGAACACGCCTTGGGGGTCGACGCGGTCCTTGTACCGGGTGAAGGCCTCGATCCGCTCCGGCTCGAGAAACTGCATCTTGGTGATGCCGATGCCGTGCTCGCCGGAGATCACGCCGCCGAGGTCACGCGCGAGCCGCATCACGTGTTCCACCAGCCGCTCGGCCGACTGCATCATCGGGTAGTCGTTCGAGTTCACCGGGATGTTGGTGTGCACGTTGCCGTCGCCCGCGTGCATGTGCAGTGCGATGAACAGGCGGCTGGTCAGGATGCGGTCGTGGATCGCGGTAATGCGCTTGCGCACGGACTCGAGTTGATGTCCGTCGAAGATCTCGAACAGCGGCCGTTCCACCTCGCGACGGTAGGAGATGCGCAAACTGCGGCGCAGGAGCAGGTGGATCAGGCGGTCGCCCACGCGAAGATCCGCGCGGGCCGGGTCGTCCAACCACTCGTCGCAGTCGATGGCGGCGCTGACGAAGTGGTCGTCGATCGCGGCCCAGCGCCGCTGCACGGCCTCCAGCACCTCGATCGCGCGTTTACGCTTGGTCTCGAACCACTGCTGGCCCTCGCCCTGGCTGTCGCCCAGCAGTTCGCGCAGTTCCGGATGCTCCCCGCGCAGGCAGACGAGGATCTCCTCGACCATCGCGCGCTTGTTCTTCAGCGACTCGCGCACGTTCAGGGTCTCGATGCCCTCCGTATACTCGGCGAGGCGCTCGAGCGGGATCACGACGTCCTCGTTGATCTTGAAGGCGTTGGTGTGGGCGGCAATCGCGGCGGTGCGCGCGCGGTCGGCCCAGAAGCGCTTTCGCGCCTCGGGACTGATGGCGATGAAGCCGTCTCCGTTGCGCGCATTCGCTGCACGCACCATGGTCGCGGCCATGCGCGAGAGGGCCTGCTCGTCGTCGGAGACGATGTCGGCGATCAGGATCATCTTCGGAGATTCGCCGCGCGCACCCTTGGGCGTGTACTTCACGGCGCGCACGTAGCGCTCGTCCAGGTGTTCGAGGCCGGCGAGCAGCACATCGGGGTCGGTATCGACCGCGTTCTTGATTTCGACGATGGCTGGTACGGCCTCGTGCAGATCACTGCCGTAGAACTCCAGGCAGACGGTGCGCACGTGCTCGGGCATGCGGTGCAGAATGAACTCGGCCGAGGTGATCAGTCCGTCGCAACCCTCCTTCTGGATGCCGGGCAGGCCCATCAGGGCCTTGTCGGTCACGTCCTTGCCCAGGCCGGCCTTGCGGAAGGCCGGGCCGGGGAGTTCCAGGACCTCGGGTTCGCCGCGGGGGGTGCGGCCGTCCGGGCCGAAGCGGCTGATCAGGAAGCGGACCTGTGCGGCATCGTGGATCTTGCCGAGGTTGTGGTCCAGCCGCTCCACCAGGAGCCAGTCGGCCTGCGGCGTGACCATCCGCCAGGAGGCGAGGTTGTCCAGCGCCGTGCCCCAGAGCACGGCCTTCTTGCCGCCGGCGTTCATGGCAATGTTGCCGCCGATGGTGGAGGCGTCCTGGGAGGTCGGGTCCACCGCGAACACGAGGCCGTTGCCGGCGGCAAGGTCGGAGACGCGGCGGGTGACCACGCCGGCCTCAACGCGCACGGTGGCCACCGGTTCGGTCACGCCGGGCAGGCGTTTGCGGACTACCGCACTCATGGCCTCCAGCTTTTCGGTGTTGATCACCGCGGCGCGCGGAGTTAGCGGGACGGCGCTGCCGGTGTAGCCCGTGCCGCCCCCGCGGGGGATCACCGTCAGGCCCAGCTCGATGCAGGCGGCGACCAGCCGGGCCATCTCCTCCTCGGAGTCCGGTGTCAGGACCACGAAGGGCAGTTCGACGCGCCAGTCGGTGGCGTCGGTGACGTGGGAGACACGGGCGAGCCCGCCGAACTGGATATTGTCGCGGTGAGTCAGGCCGGAGATACGCTTGCGCACCCGGTCGCGCAGGGCGGCGGTGTCCTTGAATTCACGGGCGAAGGCGGTCACGGCCGCCTGCGCACGGCGCCCCAGTTTCAGCGCCCTTTCGTTGCCGTCGGCGCGCGCGGTGATCTGGTCGAGCCGGTGCTGCATGGCCTGGATCAGCGCCTCGCGGCGCCGGCGTTCGCCCAGCAGGTCGTCCTGGATGTAGGGATTGCGGGAGACCACCCAGAGGTCGCCCAGCACCTCGAACAGCATGCGTGCCGACACGCCGGTGCGCCGCTCCGCGCGAAGTTCGTTCAGCAGTTCCCAGTAATCCGAGCCGAGGAAACGGATGACGATCTCCCGGTCCGAGAACGAGGTGTAGTTGTAGGGAATCTCGCGAATGCGCTCGGCGGTCATGAAGGCGAAGGCCCGGCTGCGGAAGGGAGTCAAAGGGTACCGATGCCCGCGGGCAAAAGCACGAACGCGCACGGATCGTCCACGCTTTACGCCAGTAATGCGGCCTTGGAGCGCGGCGGCCTGCCGCTGCCTTGGGGTGCGCTGGGCTGGCCCGCGGGCGGCCGAAAGCGGGAGCGAGCTCCCGCACTCCAAAGGGCTGCGCCCGGTGGGGCATTGGGAGTGCGGCGGCTTGACGCCGCTTTGTCAGGCCCGGGCGATCGGATCACCTGCGGTGGAACCCGTGTTCGGGCGTGGGAAGCAGATCCGGCTGGAGTAGGGGAAGACATCGCCGTGGATGCCGTTGCGGATGTCCTTCTGCCGGGCCTGCCAGTAGCGGTAGTCGAACAGGTCCGGGTGGGTATCCGTCAGGATCTTCCGCATCTTGGGGTCGGGGCAGAGGAAGGACGGGAACTCCTCGGGGAAGATATCGTGCGGACCGACCGAGAACCAGGGTTCCGAACTCATCTCGTCTTCCGGCGTCTTCGGTTGCGGGATACGCCGGAATTTGCAGTCGGTCAGGTAGGCGATCTCGTCGTAGTCGTAGAAGACCACCTTGCCCAGGCAGTTCACGCCGAAGTTCTTGAACAGAAGGTCGCCGGGGAAGATGTTGACCGCCATCAGCTGCTTGATCGCGAGCCCCCAGTCCTTCAGCGCCATCCGCTTCTCGTCCTCCTCGGCCACGTCCAGGAAAAGGTTCAGTGGCAGCATCCGCCGTTCGATGTAGACATGCTTCAGCACCAGCACGTCGTCCTCGATCTCCAGCAGCGACGACACCTCGGTCTGCAGTTCCTGGATCAGATCCGCCGGGAATCGATCCAGCGGGAAGGCCACGTCGGAAAACTCCAGCGTGTCGGCCATCCGCCCGACGCGGTCGTGCAGTTTCACCTGCTGGTAGCGCTGCTTGACCTGTTCCCGGGTCACGTCCTTGGGTGGGGGGAAGTGGTCGCGAATCACCTTGAAGACATAGCCGTAGGAGGGCAGGGTGAAGACCAGCATGACCATACCAGGTGTGCCCGCGGCAAGCTGGAACTGGTCTTTGCTCCTGGCGAGATGGTCGAGGAAGTCGCGGTAGAACTCGTTCTTCGCCTGTTTCTGGAAGCCGATGCTCATGTACAGCTCGGCCAGCGGTTTGTCCGGCATCAGGCTCTGCAGGAACGCCACGGTAGCTGCCGGCACCGGTGTCTTCGCCATGAAGTAGGCCCGGGCGAAATTGAATACCGCCTCCATCTGCTCGCGGTTGGTCAGCAGGGTGTCGGCGTAGATGCCCCCCTGTTCGTTGTTGATCAGCGGAATCACGAAGGGCTCGTTTTCATCCCCCCAGGCCACGCGGCCGATCAGGTAGGCGGCCTTGTTCCGGTAGAAGGGCGACTCCAACACGTCGATGCGTAGATCCTCCACGGCGGCGGCGGCCCGCGGCTCCCGTTCACGGAAGGCCTCGGCGAGCCTGCGCGCATCCCGCTCGATGTCCTCATAGGGGATGCTGAAGTAGAACGCGGACAGGATCTCCCAGATGCTGTGTTCGAGACCCGCGGCCCGTGGATGGAAAGACATGCAGACCTGGTAACGGGTCGCGAGCTCTTCGCGATTGACGGTCGAGGTCACGAAGATGTTGTCGTTGTGATAGTACTTGCGCTCGAACAGCTGGCAGAACACCGAGTTGAAGAAGGTCTCCGCGAGTTCCGGCCGACTGTGGTGGCGTAGCATCTCGGTGTAGACCCGCTTGATCTCCTGCCAGAGGCGCTCGTCCAGGCATTGGATCTCGAAGGTGGAATGCAGTTTCGCGATGGTCTCGCTGACGCGGGCGTCGTAGAAGCTGATGCGCTGCGCCGAGGCCTCCCTGACCGCGTCCCAGTCCGCCCGTTCGAAGCGCTGGCGTGCATCACTGGTGATCTCGGCAAAGAAGGAATAGTGGCGCTCGAAGCCGGTCAGAATGGCGCGCGCGAGCTGCGAGGCGCGCAGGTGCAGATCGCTGCCGCTGGGGGCCTGGGCGGTCTCCTCCGGCTCGGGGCATGTGGCCAGATGGCCTCGGACTGTCGCCATGACTCTTGTTTCCTTCGCTTTACGTAAGACTTGATTTAAACTATTTTGCTGCAACGCACAAGGCCCCGCAGCCGTGATCACGGAGTTTGCGGTCCTTGGCGTTTCGACACGAGCAAATGGCAAAAGAGCCCCTAACGGCCCCCTTTGGAGGAAACGAAATGAACGAAATCATCAGCCGCCAGGAGCAGATCCAAGCCCTTGAGCGGGAGTGGTCCGAGAATCCCCGTTGGCTTGACGTGCGCCGCGGCTACTCCGCCGGGGATGTCGTGCGTCTGCGCGGCTCCGTGCGCCCGGAACATACCTTTGCACGAATGGGTGCGGAGAAACTCTGGAACAAGCTGCACGGTGACGCCCGAAAGGGCTATGTGAACGCCCTGGGCACTCTTACCGGCGGCCAGGCATTGCAGCAGGCACGGGCCGGGATCGAGGCAATCTATCTCTCCGGCTGGCAGGTGGCGGCGGATGGCAACACCTCCGAGACCATGTATCCGGACCAGTCCCTGTATGCCTATGACTCGGTGCCGACGATGGTCCGGCGCATCAACAACAGCTTCCAGCGTGGCGACGAGATCCAGTGGTCGCGCGGCATCGGACCGGGTGATGAGGGCTATGTCGATTACTTCCTGCCGATCGTGGCCGATGCCGAGGCTGGATTTGGCGGCGTGCTGAATGCCTTCGAGCTGATGAAGAACATGATCGCCGCCGGCGCGGCCGGGGTGCACTTCGAGGATCAGCTGGCGGCAGTGAAGAAGTGCGGGCACATGGGTGGCAAGGTACTGGTGCCGACCCAGGAGGCGGTGCAGAAGCTGATCGCCGCGCGGTTGGCGGCGGACGTGATGGGCGTGCCCACGCTGCTGCTTGCGCGCACCGACGCCGAGGCGGCGAACCTGCTCACCAGCGATGTGGATGAAAACGACCGTCCGTTCCTGGGCGGTGAGCGTACGGCCGAGGGTTTCTTCCGGGTGAAGAACGGGCTGGAGCAGGCGATCAGCCGGGGCGTTGCCTATGCGCCCTATGCCGATCTGGTCTGGTGCGAGACCGGCACGCCGGATATCGGTTTCGCGCGCGAGTTCGCCCAGGCGGTGCTCGCCGAAAACCCGAACAAGCTGCTGGCCTACAACTGCTCACCGTCGTTCAACTGGAAGAAGAATCTCGACGATGCGCAGATCGCCCGATTCCAGGACGATCTGTCGGCACTCGGCTACAAGTACCAGTTCATCACGCTGGCGGGCATCCACAGCATGTGGTTCAACATGTTCGACCTGGCCCACGCCTACGCGGCCGGCGAGGGCATGCGCCACTACGTGGAGAAGGTGCAGCAGCCCGAGTTCGCGGCGCGCGAACGCGGGTATACCTTCGTTTCGCACCAGCAGGAGGTCGGCGCCGGCTACTTCGACGATGTGACCACCGTGATCCAGGGCGGCGGATCGTCGGTCACTGCGCTGACCGGTTCCACTGAGGAGGCCCAGTTCTCCGGTTGAGGCACATTCTGCCTGTGCCCCTGGGGTGGAGCGCCTGCGTCCGCCCGAAAGCGGGAGCAAGCTCCCGCACTCCATATGGCTGCCGGGCGTGGTGACGGGCTTGGTACCTATGGAGTGCGGCGGCTTGCCGCCGCTGTGGGGGTTCCTGTGGGTCCCGGCGTCGGACAGCGGGAGCAAGCTCCCGCACTCCATAGGCCCGGAAGTGAGGCGTGTTGGCCCGGACCTCCCCCGGGGGATAGACTCGGTGGAGAGAACCCCGTTTTGATGAGGTCGGCATGGCACTGGCCCGGCGCGACAGCAGCCATCACACCTATGGCGATTACCTTGGGTGGCCTGAGGACCTGCGCTATGAACTGGTCGATGGCGAGGCTTACCTGATGGCGCCGGTCCCGGACCTGGAGCATCAGGATATTGCCGGCGAGATCTATCGCCAGCTGGGCAATGCACTCCAGGGCCAGCTCTGCCGCCCCTTTGTCGCGCCGCTCGACGTGCGCCTGCCCAAGGCCGACGAGGCGGACGAGGAGATCGAAACCGTCGTGCAGCCCGACGTGCTGTTGGTCTGCGATGCCTCCCGGCTCGACCGCCGGGGGGTGCGCGGAGCCCCGGATTTCGTGGTTGAGGTGCTGTCGCCCTCGACCGCCTCCCATGATCATGTGCGCAAGCGCCGCGTGTACGAGCGCGCCGGCGTACAGGAATACTGGCTGGTGCATCCGATCGACCGAATGGTCACCATCTATCGCCTCGTGAACGGCGAATACGGCAAGCCAGCGGTGCAGGAACTGAAGGGAGAAACGGCCGTAGGCGTGCTACCCGGCGTGGTCATCGCCTGGGATGCGCTGGTTGCCCGGCTGCCACCGGTGGAATACTGAGGCCCGGGTACAAGTGTCCGACGAGCTGATACAGAAGTGGAACGCACGCTACCAGGATGCAGACCCTGCGGCCACGCGTCCCTGCGAGGTGCTGCACAGCTTTGCGCACCTCCTGCCCCCGACGGGTCGGGCGCTGGATCTCGCTTGTGGTTTGGGAGGCAATGCCCGCCTTTTGGCTGCGCGCGGGCTGGAGACCTCCGCCTGGGACCTCTCGCCGGTCGCGATCGATAGGCTCCAGGCCCACGCGGCGGCCGAGGATCTGCCGATCCAGGCCCGCGTCCGGGATGTGCAGGCAGAGCCCCCGGAACCCGATGCCTTCGATGTGATCGTGGTCGCCTATTTTCTGGAACGCGATCTGGCCCCGCCCCTCGAACAGGCCCTGCGGCCCGGCGGCCTGCTGTTCTACCAGACCTGGACGCGGGAGGCGGTGGACGACCGTGGGCCGGGCAACCCGCTGTTCCGGCTCGCCCCGAACGAGTTGCTGCGGCTTTTCCCACGCCTTCGCGTCATCGCCTATCGCGAGGAGGGTCTGTTCGGCGACTCCGCCCAGGGCCTGCGCAACGAGGCCTGGCTGGTCGCGGCCCGGCCTTGAGACCGGGTCGTGGGCCATGTGGTCGGTTGATGGTATCGACGTGGCGAGATCCAGCTCCCGTATCGCCGCGGCCCCGGACAACGGGAACGCCGGGGACCGATGGTTACAGCGAGTACGGAATCCGCACATCCGGCGCGAGGCGCGAAAAGTCCTTGGAATTCCGGGTTACGAGTAGCGCATCTTCCATCTGTGCACTAGCCCATATGATGGCATCGGGCAGCCGTATCCTGGTTTGCCGTCGGATGCTCACCGCTCGTTCCGCGACCGTGGCGTCGAGTTGTACCTGAAGGAAGCGGTCGAGAAACTGGCGAACGGCAACCTCTTCATCGATTTGGCTACCCACCATGACCTCTACCCAGGTAATGGTGCTGATCATCGGGTGTGGGTAAGCCGCGATTTCCTCTCGTGCGGCATCGATACCGTTCAGATAATCGATCAGGATGTTCGTGTCGAACAGGACCTTCACTGATCCCACTCCCGTCGCAGGCGTTCCTGGTATTCCAGCCCGTCCTCATCTCGTTTGCGCCAAAGTCCGAATGCGGGATCTCCAGCCGGCACGCGGCGCTGTTCGAGATAGACCGCCACTGCACGCCTCACGAGTTCGGCACGCGACAGTCCGTTGCGCTCGGCGAGCGCTTTGAGGGCTGCAATCTGGTCGTCGGGAAGATCAACGATGGTGCGCATGTCGGGCTCCATGGGTGATATCATGTGCCGTCATCATATATCAATAGCGGACTTCGTGTTTCACGGGTCAGGAAAACGACGTTGGGGGCCGGAATCTCCATGATCCAGTCGTGGCGCCGGGCGATCCTGAGGAAGCTTGCCTCCCGGTAAAACACGACATGGGTGGGGTCGCGCCGGTAGTTCCAGCGGGCGAAACGGGCGTCGTTCGTCTGCAGGCAGGTCTGGATTGCGAGCAGGCCGCCGGGTTTCAGCATCGTGGCGAGGCGGGCGAACTCGCGAGCCGGCTCGTGAAAATGCTCCACCACCTCGGTGCAGGTGATGAAGTCGTAGCGCGCCTCAAGGGCTCGGGGGTCGGGGTGGAAGAACGGGTCGTACAGCGTGACGTGATGCCCCGCCTCCTGAAGCATCGCCGCTAGGGCGGGGCCCGGGCCGCAGCCGTAATCTAGTCCGCTCCGGGCCGGCGCCAGGCGCTGCAGCAGCGGCCCGGCGAGCTGGGCCAGAAACGCGCGGTAGGCCGGATCCCCCGGCCGGTTCCGGTGCTGAGCGTATTCGTGTCGCTCGACCTCCCGGGATGGGCGTTGGTCCGGGTGCAGAAACGTCGCCTGGCAGTTCTCGCAGCGCAGGTAGTCGCGCCCGTCCACGCTGGCAAAGAGTCGGGCGCCGCCTTCGCGACAGAGTGGACAAATCACGCTGCTGATCCTCATCCCGGGATGAGGCCGAAGGCCGTCATCCGCCACTGGCGCCGGGCGAGGCCGGTGCGCCCGATCAGTCGGCGAGGAGTTCCTTTTTCTGCACTGCGCGCCAGTGATGCAGCAGCGGTTCGGTGTAGCCCGAGGGCTGCTCGCGGCCCTTGAAGATCAGGTCGGAGGCGGCGCGGAAGGCGATGGAACCCTCGAAATCGGCGGCCATGGGGCGGTACAGCGGATCGTCGGCATTCTGCCCGTCGACCACGGTTGCCATGCGCTGCAGGGTCGAACGCACGTGCTCCGCGTCGACCACGCCATGGTGCAGCCAGTTGGCAATGTGCTGGCTGGAGATGCGCAGGGTCGCGCGGTCCTCCATCAGGCCGACGTCGTGGATGTCCGGGACCTTGGAGCAGCCGATGCCCTGCTGTACCCAGCGCACCACGTAGCCCAGGATGCCCTGGCAGTTGTTGTCGAGTTCCTGCTGGATCTCCTCATCAGACCAGTCCGGCTTCTCCACAACCGGTATCTCGAGCAGGTCGTCCAGGAGCTGCCCCTCCATCTCCGATTTCAGACCCGCCTCCATGTCTTCCTGCAACTCCGCGACGTTGACCTGGTGGTAGTGCAGGGCGTGCAGCACCGCGGCGGTGGGCGAGGGCACCCAGGCGGTGTTCGCCCCCGCCTTCGGGTGAGCGATCTTCTGTTCCAGCATCGCGGCCATCCGGTCCGGCATCGCCCACATGCCCTTGCCGATCTGGGCGCGCCCACGCAGGCCGCAGGCAAGGCCCGCCACCACGTTGTTGCGCTCGTAAGCCGCGATCCACTTGCTGCCCTTCATGTCGCCCTTGCGCAGCATCGGGCCGGCCTCCATCGCCGTGTGCATCTCGTCACCGGTGCGGTCGAGGAACCCGGTGTTGATGAACACCACCCGGGCGGCCGCCTCTCCGATGCAGACCCTCAGGTTGACCGAGGTGCGGCGCTCCTCGTCCATGATCCCCATCTTGAGGGTGTTCCTCGGCAGTCGCAGCAGGTCCTCGACCCGCGAGAAAAGTTCGCTGGCGAAGGCGACCTCCTCGGGGCCGTGCATCTTGGGCTTGACGATGTAGACCGAGCCGGTTCGGGAATTGCCCCGATCGTCGTGCCGCAGATCGTGCATGGCCAGGAGGCTGGTCATGATGCCGTCGAGAATGCCCTCGGGGGTCTCACTGCCGTCGGCGTCGAGGATGGCCGGCGTGGTCATCAGGTGTCCCACGTTGCGCACGAACATCAGCGAGCGGCCGGGCAGGGTCAGGGTCCTGCCCTCGGGCGTGGTGTACTCGCGGTCAGAGTTCAGCTTCCGCGTGACGACCTTGTCGCCCTTCTGGAACGAGGTCTCGAGCGTGCCGTTCATCAGGCCGAGCCAGTTGCGGTAGATGCCGACCTTGTCCTCGGCATCGACGGCGGCGACCGAGTCCTCGCAGTCCATGATGGTGGTGATCGCCGCCTCAACGAGGACGTCCTTCACCCCGGCCGCGTCGGTCTTGCCGATCGGGTGCTGCGGGTCGAACTGGATCTCCAGGTGCAGGCCGTGATTCACCAGCAGGATCGCGGTGGGGTGGCTGGGGTCGCCCAGGTACCCCGCCAAATGATCTCCGTGCTGGAGGCCGGTGTCGTCCCCATTGTCCAGGGTCACGACCAGTTCGCCGTCCTCGAGTCGGTATTCGGTGGCGTCGGCGTGGGAGCCGGAAGCCAGGGGCGCGGCCTGATCCAGCACGCTGCGCGCGTAGGCGATGACCTTCTCGCCGCGCACCGGGTTGTAGGCGTCGCCGCGTTCGGCACCGTCCTCGTCCGGGATCGCATCGGTGCCGTAGAGCGCGTCGTAGAGGCTGCCCCAGCGGGCGTTCGCGGCATTCAGCGCGTAACGCGCGTTGCTGACCGGCACGACCAGCTGCGGACCCGCCTGCAGCGCGACCTCCGGATCGACATTGGCGGTGCTGACCTTGACCGTCTCGGGCGGCTCGACCAGGTAGCCGACACTGTGCAGGAATTCGCGGTATGCCGAGATGTCGTGGATCGGCCCCGGGTGCGTTCGATGCCAGTCGTCGAGCTTCTCCTGCAGCGCGTCGCGCTTCTCCAGCAGCGCCCGGTTGCGGGGCGCCATATCATGGAGCATTGCCTCGACGCCGGCCCAGAAGTCCTGCGGATCGAGGTCGATGCCCGCCAGGGCCTCGTCGACAAGGAATCGGTCCAGTTCGGCGGCCACCTGCAGATGTCCGCGGGTCACATAGTCAGTCATGTTGGTTCTTTGCCCTCATGGTTCGGCGCCTGCCGGTCGTTGTTGTGCCGTACGGTTCCATCATGCCACGTCTGGCGGGTCGCGGGTCCAGCCTCTCCTGGGCCCCGCGCCGCAGAGTAAGCGTTCAAGACGTCCTGCCGCACGCGCTTGGGGCCGACCACTGTCATTGACGGGCTCAGGGGTCTCAAGTCGACCGATTGCGCTCATCGGTGCAGGGGAAGCAGGCGTCTGGCATCGTTGGCGAGACGGAGAAGGGCTTGCCAATTTTTGCCAAGATGCCTAATGTGTGACCATGAGCACGATGAACATTTCCTTGCCGAACAGCCTGAAATCCTTCGTGGACGAGCAGGTCTGCGAACGGGGTTACAGCACCAGTAGCGAGTACGTGCGCGAATTGATCCGTAAGGATCAGGACCGCCAAAACCTGCGCGGCTTGCTGCTGGCCGGCGCAGCCACCGCACCGGCAGCGCCGGCTGATGCCGAGTATTTCGAAGGTTTGCGTGAGCGGGTGCGCAGCGTGGCCAGGTCGGTTTCCCGCGGGTGACGGTAAAACCGGTCGTTCCTCGCGAGCGGGCCAACCAAGACGTTGACGAGGCGGTAGCCTACTACCTGGAAGAGGATGTCGCCGCCGTTGCGCTCGACTTCATCGAGGCATTGGAACAGGCCTATGCTCATATCAGTCGCCATCCTGGTACGGGTTCACCTCGGTATGGACATGAATTGGACCTTCCTGGTCTGCGCTCTTGGCCGCTGTCTCGCTATCCCTATCTCGTCTTCTATGTCGAAGGGCCAGGTCACATCGATGTCTGGCGCGTCCTGCATGGCCGGCGTGACATTCCCGCATGGATGCAGACCCCGGACGCCTTCGCCTGACTCAACCGACTGGCTGCTAGTCTGTCAGCGCGGCGATACCCGCCCGGGCGACCTGTGCGTCCTGTTCGGGCTTGACGCCGGAGACGCCGACCGCGGCGATCACCTGGCCCTCGTGGAGGACGGGAATTCCCCCGGTCAGCAGCCCCTGCAGCACCGGTGCGGACAGGAAGGCAGTGCGGCCCCCGTTGATCATGTCCTCGAAGGCCTGGGTCTCGCGCCGGCCCAGGGCGGCGCTGCGGGCCTTCTCCGGGGCCACGTAGCCGGCCATTGGGGCACAGCCGTCCATTCGCCGCAGGGCCAGCGGATGCCCCCCGTCGTCGGTGACGGCAATGGTGACCAGCCAGCCGTTGGCCTCCGCCTCCCGTTGGGCGGCGTCGAGGATGTGGTTGACCTGCTCGAGGGAGAGAACGGCCTTCTGCTGCATGGAAACGGCTCCTTGTCTACGCGGATGATGGGGTCGCGGGCGTCATGGCCTCGTCGACGATCTCGATCCAGTGCCGCACCGGCGTGCGGCCGGCACCGGCGAGGTGGGTCTGGCAACCGATGTTGGCAGTGACGATGACCTCCGGGCCGCCGGCCTCCAGCGCCCTGAGTTTCTGGTCGCGGAGCCGGTGGGAAAGTTCTGGCTGAGTGATGGAATAGGTTCCCGCCGACCCACAGCAGAGGTGGCTGTCGGCGACCATGGTCAGGCGGAAATCCAGCCGGCCCAGGACCGCTTCGACCGCGCCGCCCAGGCGCTGCCCGTGCTGCAGCGTACAGGGGCTGTGGAAGGCCAGTTGACGATTGCCGCGCACCTTCAGTTGTTCCAGGGGTTCATCCCGCAGCACCTCGACCAGATCCCGGGTCATGCGGCCGACCACGGTGGCCCGCTCGGCGTAGGCGGGATCTCCGGCGAGCAGGTGGCCGTATTCCTTGACGAAGGCGCCGCAGCCGCTGGCCGTCTGCACGATGGCCTCGGCGCCGGCCTCGATCGCCGGCCACCAGGCGTCGATGTTCGCGCGCGCGCGGTCCAGGCCGTCCTGCTGCGCATTCAGGTGGTAGTCCAGGGCACCGCAGCAGCCAGCATCCGGAGCGGGCACCAGGCTGATGCCCAGGCGGTCGAGCACGCGGGCGGCGGCGGCATTGGTATTCGGTGACAGGCCTGGCTGGACGCAGCCTTCGAGGATCAGCATGCGCCGGGCGTGCCGGCCGGTATCGGGCCGGTCACCCGGACCCGCCGGTCGGGGCGGGATCTTCTCGCGCAGGGCGCCGGGCATCAGCGGGCGCACCGCACGCCCGAGGCGGAACAGGGCCGAGGCGATCCGCGGCCGGGCCATGGTCCGCCGCAGCAGCCGTCGGAGCAGTCGTTCCGGAAGTCCACGGGGGACGCGCGTCTCGATCTCCGCACGCCCGATGTCCACGAGCTTGCCGTACTCGACGCCGGACGGGCAGGTGGTCTCACAGTTGCGGCAGGTCAGGCAGCGGTCCAGATGCAGCCGGGTCTCGGCGGTCGCAACGTCGGGCGCGTCCGGGTTTTCCAGCAGGGCCTTGATCAGGTAGATGCGCCCACGCGGACCGTCGCGCTCGTCGCCCAGCAACTGGTAGGTGGGGCAGGTCGCATTGCAGAAGCCACAGTGCACGCAGCTGCGCAGGATGCGGTCGGCTTCGCGGATGTGCGGTTGCTCCAGGGCCTCGGGGCTGAATTGGGTCTGCATGTCAGAGGTCCCTGTACAGGCGGCCGGGGTTGAAGATGCCCTTCGGGTCCATCTGCGCCTTGAGCTGGCGATGGTACTTCGCGAGCACCGGGGCCAGCGGGGTGAAGGGCTCGGCCGCGCCGGGCGTGTAGCAGGTCGCATGACCGCCGACGCGGCTTGCCAGGTCACGAATGGTGGCGGCCGGCATATCGCTGCGCAGCCAGCGCTGCGCTCCGCCCCAGTCGTGCAGCCAGTCGCCTCCGACGTTCAGGGGCGGCGTCGTGTGCGGGATCGAGAGACGCCAGAGCGGGCGCGGTTCAGCCGGATCGAAGAAGGGGAGCTCCTGTTCCCGCAACTGGCGCCAGAAGTCCGGATCCAGGTTTTCGCCGCCCAGGCGTGCCCGGTTGGCCTCGACCGAGCGCCCGCCCCCCTCCAGGCGCAGGTACAGCACGCCGTCCCGCCAGGCGGCGCCGGTCAGCGGGACCGGCTGGCGGCCCCACTTGGCGAGCTTGGCCATTGCGGCCTCCAGCGGCAGCTGCAGCCGCAGGCTGTGGGTGGCTCCCGCCAGCGGAAGCACCTTCAGCGAGACCTCGGTGATCACACCAAGGGTGCCCTGGGCGCCGGTCACCAGTCGCGAGAGGTCGTAGCCCGCGACATTCTTCATGACCTCTCCGCCGAAGCGCAGGTGCTGGCCGTTCTGGCTGATCAGCCGTGTTCCCAGCACGAAGTCGCGCACCGCACCGCTCCAGGGGCGGCGCGGGCCGGAGAGGCCGGTCGATACCATGCCGCCGACGGTGGCGGCGGGTCCGAAGTGGGGGGGTTCGAACGGTAGTTGCTGCCCCGAATCCGCGAGGGTCCGTTCCAGTTCCGTCAACGGGGTGCCCGCGCGCACCGACACGATCAGTTCGACCGGGTCGTAGTGGGTGATGCCGCGGTGTCCCGTCAGGTCGAGCATGGCCCCGTCCACGGGGCGCCCGTAGAAGGCCTTGGTGCCGCCGCCGGCAATCCGCAGGGGCGTCCCGGCGCTGTCGGCCTCAGCGACCTGCGAACAGAGTTCCCTGGCGATGTCCTGATCCCCGGTGCCGGCGCCGGGTGCGGCTTCTGAATCCATGGTGTCGCTCAAAACCGTGGCAGTTCGGGATGCGGCAGTTGATTGTTGTGCACGTGCATCGCTCCGTATTCGGCGCAGCGGGCCAGTGTGGGGATGTTCTTGCCGGGGTTCAGCAGGCTCGTCGGGTCGAAGGCCGCCTTGACCGCGTGGAACACCGTGATCTCGGCATCCTCGAACTGAGCGCACATCTGGTTGATCTTCTCACGGCCCACGCCGTGTTCCCCGGTGATGGTGCCGCCGACCTCGACGCAGAGCTCCAGGATGCGTCCGCCGACGCTCTCGGCCAGCGCCAGTTCCCCGGAGCGGTTGGCATCGAACAGGATCAGCGGATGCAGGTTGCCGTCGCCGGCGTGGAAGACGTTGGCCACCCGCAGGCCGGACTCTGCCGACAGGTCGGCGATGCCCTGCAATACCCGCGGCAGTTCCCGCCGGGGGATGGTGCCGTCCATGCAGTAATAGTCCGGCGCCAGGCGACCCACGGCCGGGAAGGCGTTCTTGCGTCCGGCCCAGAAGCGCGCCCTCTCGGCGTCGTCGCGGGCCAGGGTGATCGCGGTCGCGCCGGCACGGTCCAGGACCTCGCGTACGCGCTGGCAGTCGTCCGCCACGTCGGCCTCGACCCCGTCGAGTTCGCAGAGCAGGATGGCCTCGGCCTCCACCGGGTAACCGGCGTGGATGAAGTCCTCGGCGGCCCGTATCGCGAGGTTGTCCATCATCTCCAGGCCGCCCGGCACGATGCCGGCCGCGATGATGTCGCCCACCGCCTGGCCGGCCTTCCCCAGGTCATCGAAGCTGGCCATGATGACCTTGGCGCTCTGGGGGCGGGGCAGGAGTTTCACCGTGACCTCGGTGATGATGCCCAGCATGCCCTCGGAGCCGTTGAACAGGGCCAGCAGGTCAAAGCCCGGGGCGTCCAGGGCCTCGGAGCCGAGGGTCATCGGTTCGCCCTCGATGGTGATCACCTCCAGTGCAAGCACGTTGTGTACGGTCAGGCCGTACTTCAGGCAGTGCACGCCGCCGGCATTCTCGGCCACGTTGCCGCCGATGGAGCAGGCGATCTGGGAGGAGGGGTCGGGGGCGTAATAGAGCCCGTGCGGGGCGGCGGCCTCGGAGATGGCGAGGTTGCGGACGCCGGGTTGCACGCGGGCGATGCGGGCATCGGGATCCAGTTCCAGGATGCGGTTGAACCGCGACATCACCAGCAGCACCCCTCTTTCCAACGGCAGGGCCCCGCCGGAGAGCCCGGTTCCCGCGCCGCGAGTGACCACCGGCACGCGCATCTCGTGGCAGGTCCGCAGCAGTGTGGTCACCTGTTCGAGGGTCTCCGGCAGCGCGACCAGCATCGGCATGACCCGGTAGGCGGACAGGCCGTCGCACTCGAACGGGCGCCGGTCCTCCTCCGTGTGCAGCAGGGTCATGTCCGGAAGCGCCGCGCGCAGGCGTTGCAGGGTCGCTTCCGGGTCTACCGTGGGCAGCGGGCCGTCGAGACGTTCATCGAAGAGGATGTTCATCGGGGTTCCTCGTTTCCCGGGGCGTGGAGCCTCGGCCCAGGATGGTTTTCTGGTTCAGGATTTACTTTACTCGCTGGCGCACCCGGCCGTCCCGTTCCCCGCATTTCCGGCCGGGAAACGAAACGTTGTCTGGTCGGTCGCTGCAATGGGTGGCGGTTCGCCGCTGTCCAGGCAGTGCATGGCAGGGCGGTGGGCCCGGCGTGGACGGCGGCGCCTCCCGGTTGGGGCTCCGATGCGACCGGGCGGTCCGTGCCGCCGGCCTTCGCTCCGTCGACAGGCGCTTGCGCCGGCCGGCGGTTTGTGGATTCATGGGGAGGCGAACGCAATCACGGGAGCCGTGTCGATGAAGGGCTTGATCTGCTGGAGCCGGCTAATGGTCGGGTTCCTGTCTCTGCTGCTGCTATCCGCTTCCGCCGGGGCCGAGGTCCGGGTCCACGGCCTGTTCAATGGCAAGGCCCTGTTTTCGATGGATGGCGAACGCTTTCTGCTCCGCGACGGCGAGAGCGGGCCGGAGGGGCTGCGCCTGCTTCGCGCGACGAGCCAGTCGGCCCTGGTGGACTACCAGGGCCAGCGGCAGGAACTGACGCTGGAGCGGGGGCGCTTCGGCGGCGTCTATCAAACCCGGGCCCAGCCCGAACTACGCATCCAGCCCGACCACCAGGGCGGCTACTTCGTCAGGGGCCTGATCAACGGGCAATCGGTTTCCTTCGTCGTCGACACGGGTGCCACGATGATCACCCTCAGTGAGAATGAGGCGGGCCGTCTGCGTCTGCCGGTGTCGTCTGGCGCAGAGGTTCCCGTGGAGACTGCCTCGGGCCGGGTCGTGGGCCGGCGGGTCGTGCTCGACGAGGTGCAGATCGGAGGACTGCGCGAGCAACGGGTCGAGGCCGTTGTTCTTCCCGGAGATCGCCCATCCGTGAGCCTGCTGGGGATGAGCCTTCTGAGCCGCGTGAACATCCGCAATGAGGGGCCTGTTCTGATTCTGCAGGCGCGTTGATCGCGCTCGGGGTGGCACCCGCTCAGAATCCCAGGACGTACATCCACACCGGCAAGGTGATCACCGCCATCACCGTGGCGGCTCCCACCGTTGCCGCTACCAGCGGACCATCGCCACCCATCCGCGTGGCCAGGATGTAGGCGGAAGAGGCCGGGGGCAGTGCCGCCAGCAGCACGGCTGCCGCCAGGTATGCGCCGGTGAGCCCCATGGCCATGGCCAGGCCGAAGGCCAGGGCCGGTACTGCCAGCAGCTTCGCCGCCACGAAATACGCCACCAGGGTCTGCTGGCGACGGTCGAGCGTGAAGATCAGCGCTGCCCCGGTCGCAAGGAGACCCAGCGGCAGCGCCGGTTCCCCGAGGAAGAGCAGGGTGGACAGAGCGATGTCGGGTAGGGGTAGTCCCAGTGCCGACCAGCCGAGGCCGCCGAAGGTGGCAAGGATGAAGGGGTTGCGCGCAAGTTCGGGCAGGATTGCGTGTCGGGTGTGCCGAGCCAGGGCCCAGACCGAGGCGACGTTCGCCAGCGGGATAACGAAACCGGCCAACAGCGCGAAGGCCGCGATGCCGTCGGCCCCAAACATCCCCCCGAGCAGTGCAAGGCCGATGTAGGTGTTGAAACGGAACCCGCACTGGAAGATGGACGCGAAGGCCTGTGGCGAGGGTGACAGCAAAGGCCGCACCGCCAGGCCCAGCAACATGCCGCCGAGCATGAAGCCGAAGCCGACCAGGATCATGAGGCCGCCCGCGCCCAGGTCGATCGGACGGCTGGCAAGGGTTCCGAACAGCAGGGCGGGGAACAGCAGGTAGTAGACCAACTGTTCGATGCCTCTCCAGAGATCGGGGCCGAAAATCCCGCTCCGCCGCAACAGTTGGCCAAGACCGATCAGCGCGATGATCGGCAGCAGAATGGCGATCGTCTCAGCCATCGCGCGCGTGTTCGGCCGAGCACCCCTGATCCGGTCGCGAGCGCGGCCCGCCCGAGAACAGCAGACGCGGATGGACCCGTTTCAGATCGGATGCCCCGAAGCCCGAAGGCCGATCAATCCAGCGGGTCCAACTCGCCCGGCTCCGGTTCGACCGTTTCCATCTGTTCCATGAGCGCGATTGCGACCTCGAGGAAATCGGAATCGGTGACGATGCCACGCAGGTCGCCATCGCGGGTGACCGGCAGGCAACTGCGCTTGCGTCGGAACATGAGCAGCGCCGCATGCCGCACATTGTTGCGTTCATCCACCGTGTCGATGTTGCGCACCATGATGTCTTGCACACGACGTTGGCCATCGCTGCCGGCCAGGAGTACGTCGGTCAGGGACACGAGACCGACCAGGCGGCCGGAATCGTCCAGTACGGGCAGATGGCGTATTGCATGTTCGGTAAGGACGCGACGGACGTCGTCGAGCGACCAGTCGGGTGCGACGATCACCAGGTCTTCCCGCGGCGTCATGATGTCACTGATTTCCAGCATGGTATGGTTCTTTCCTCTGCAGCGCTCCGTGCACCTTCGAACATGGATGGGGTAGGCGCACGCCAAGCCGTGACGGAGATTGTCGCACAAGGGACGCGTGCACGAAGCGTGCATCCGTCTCGCGGTCGATGGCCTTGGCTGTGCCTGAATGAGTACGATGGGGCCGTTCTGACAGCCTGCGCGGTCAGCCGAGGTCTGAGTCCATGACGGATGATACCAATCTGCAGCGCGTCTTTTTCGCTTTGTGGCCGGATGACGGGCTACGGGTACGTCTCGCGGCACTGGCGCGCAGGATGTCGGCCGACGGCCGCCTGGTGCCGCCGGAGCATCTACACCTGACGCTGGCCTTTCCCGGCACGGTTTCTTCGGAGGTGGTGGCCGGTTTGATCAGCCGGGCCGCCGCAATCCAGGGGGCACCAATACCCCTGCGACTGGATCACTTCGGCCACTTTTCAGGGCCCCGCGTGGCCTGGCTGGGGTCCGCGGAGACACCTCCCGAACTCGAGGCCCTGGCTGCATCGCTGCAGGAAGTCTGCCGGGACAGCGGTGTACGGATGGACGACCGACCATTCCGGCCCCATGTGACTCTGCGCCGCTTCGTGACCCGCTTCGAGCCTGCCCCCATCGAGCCGCTGGACTGGTGGGCCGACCGGCTGGTCCTGATCGAGTCCGGTCAAAGGGGGCACCCGGGCCCGTACCGTGTGCTGCGCAACTGGTCTCTGCAGGGTCCCCCCGTCGCAGGTCCGGGGTCGGCGTGAAGGCCTCCGGGCGGATCAGCCGAAGAGGCGCCAGCCAAGCCAGGTGAGGGAAAAACCGGTCAGGAAGATCAGGCCGGCCCAGGACAGGGCGCGCAAGGCGGGTCCGGGGCGCGCGGCCTCGGGCATGTGCGCGTCCGTGACCACCCGGAAGGTGATCCAGGCGAGCACCGGGGCCGAGAGGAAGGAAATGGTGGTGGCCAGGTCGATCAACTGGGTGAAGCGGTCGCCGGCCAGGATGAGGATCAACAGCGCGCCCGTGATCACGCCGACCAGTGCGATCCGGTAGCTGCGCGGGTCATGCGGGCGCCTGGCGCGGGGGTCCTCGGCCCCGAATCGAGCCGCGGCGAGCAGCGCCGACAACACGCGAGGATAGGCGTCGGTGACCGCCAGCGTGGTGCTGAACATCACGCTCAGTGCGGCGACTGCGATCAACGGCCGGCTCCACTCGCCCAGGGTGGCGGCATACAGGCTCACCAGCTGCCCCGAGAATCCGACCGCCGAGTCCGAGAAACCGAGCCCGCGGCCATGCATCAATACCGCACCCAGCAGCAGAAACGCGGCAGCCAGCAGGGTCGCGCCGATGTAGCCGATACGGAAGTCGATGACCGCATTGCGCACACTTGGCGGTTGCCCGGTCTCCCGCGCCCGTTCCTGCGTCCACAGGGAGTGCCATACCGCAACATCGAGTGGAATGGGCATCCAGCCCAGCAGGGCCAGCAGGAACGCGAACCCCGCCGCGGTCCAGAGGCGGGAGGCCTGGTCGACCCCCGAGAGCTCCGACCAGTCGGGCTGGCCACCGAGCGCCAGCGCGACCGCGGCGACCGTGGAAACCGTGAGGGCCGCCATGATCATCTTCATCGCCAGGTCCAGCCCACGGTAGTTGCCGACGGCCAGCAGCAGCATACAGGCGAGCAGGATTCCGGCCGAGATTACGGCGGGTGAGGCGTCCAGGCCGAATACCAACCCGGCCAGCCCCGCCGTGACGACCGTGACCACGGCCTGGATGATGAACATCGTGCCGAAGGTGATCACGGCGAACAGCCCGAGCGCCCAGCGCCCGATGCGCCGGTAACCGATCAGCAGGTTCTCGCCGGTTGCGGCGGCATAGCGCGGCCCGTATTCCAGGAAGGGATACTTCAGCAGACAGGCAAACAGAACGAGCGGCAGGAGCAGCAGCCCGTACTCGGCTCCGGCACGGGTGGACTGCACCAGGTGCGATACGCCGACGGCCGCACCTGCCATCAACAGGCCGGGGCCGATCGCGGCGCGCAGTGCAGACATCGGGGGTCGCGACATCAGGGGAACCGTTTCCGGGGAGCGATGCCGAGGCAAGATACGTGATGCGCCCGCGCGGGTGAAGCGGCGGGACGCCTCGGGGAGTGGGCCGAGTAACTCTCACTCCTCCAGCGGGGATGAAATCTTCGTGATCAAGGTTCCGGGAACCGAAAAACTGCAGGCACAAAAAAGCCCGGTCCTGACGGACCGGGCCATTTACATCAGCCGATGTTCAGACTGACTTATTCAGCAGGAGCGGCTTCCGGCTGCTGACCATAAGGCATCATCGGGGCACCGTAGGGGGCGCCGTAGGGGGCGCCGTAGCCGGGGGCGCCGTAGCCGCGGCCGTAGCCGTAGGGCTGGCCGTAGCCGTAGCCGGAGCCGTCACCGCGACCGGAACCGTAGCCGTGGCCACGACCGCGGGCGGAGAAGTCGAAGTCGCTGAACATGTCGCCCATGCCGAACATGTCACCCATGCCGCGGCCGTAGCCGGGGCCGTACGCGCCGGGGCCACCGTAGCCGTAACCGGGACCGCCGTAACCAGGACCACCGTAGCCAGGACCGCCCCACTGGGCGCTGGAGGACATCGGGATGGCAAACGCGCCAACGAGGGCGGCAGCGGCGAGAAGCTTGAGGGAGTTGCGCATAGTTAAATTCCTTGAGGTTTAGTTTAAAGGCCCTTGTATTTCTTCCGATTATCGGGCAGTGCCAAGGGTCGGACGCTGCGATTGAAGCCTTGAATCACTCGATCGGAGTGCCTTTCGCAAGACCAAGGCTTCTGATCGGTCCATTAGAAAATCCTAATATGAGGCCAGCTTACGGGAGCCCGCAGGCGATTGCAAGCGACATTTCGAAAAAAACGAACTAATTTTGGGGGTCAGGAGGGGTTGCTTGAATAATATTATTGTATTCAGGCGCTTAGTCGAAAAAGCGTCGGTCAGTGCGACTTTGGGCACTAGGGCCCGATCCGATGCAGAGCATCTGGACCATACAGGTCCCGACCATGTAAAGCGAATACCCGGTGCGATCATTGCGACCCGGAGCGGCGGGGGCCACCGGTGGGTTCCACCTCGATCTTGGTTCTGAGATAGACGGAGTGGGGCACATAGAGAAGATCCGCGATCCGGCGCACGGTCGCCTCCTGGCGGGGACTCAAGTGGCCGTTTGCATAAGCAACATGCCACAGATCCAGCATGATGCGCCGCTTGTCCTCGGGGGTCGCCCGGGCGTTGACCACGCGGACGAACGGGTGCAGGGAGAGCAGTTCGTCGCTCTCCTGCCGAGCGAGTGCCACCAGCTGGTCCAGATCTTCGGGGTCGAGGTCGAACCCTGCTGCGAGGCGATCGCGAATGGCGAGCAGTTCATCGTCATGAATATCAAAGTCTGCCCGGCTGACTTCGAAGAGCAGGGCAGCGGTGGCGCGATGGATGTCCCGCTTGTCCATGGGCACATCGCCGGGCGATGTCCCGGTCCAGGCGCTGGCATTGGTCAGGCTGCGGCGCAGCAGTTCGATCAGTTCCTTCATGCAACGGTTAGAGCCGAAAAAGTCACAGGGATTCCCTCGGTGTGAAGACCCCAGGGCTTGAGGCTGAATCGCGGCGACCCCGGGATCCAGGCGCCCGCCTCGTGCCGGCGCGGCGCCCTCAGCCGAGGGCTCCCCCGCAGCTGGACCCCTGCCCGGCCGTGCAGCCGTAGCAGTGATCGGCGACGGCGATGTCCCCGTTGATCAATCGCCGGGGGTCCAGGTCACGGATGTGGGTGCGGGGGCGACCGGTGGCGGCCAGTGGAATATGCAGCATCTGGTTGAAATCGCAGTCGTACAGAAAACCCTGCCAGTCGACCGAGATCAGCGAGCGGCACATCACCTGTTCGAGGTTCGCGTCCTGGTGGGCGAGTCGGAGGGTCTGCATGTAGCTGTTGTACTCGCCTTTTCGCGCCAGGGTCTTGGCGAAGCGATTGATGGGCATGTTGGCGATGGTGTAAAGCCCGTTGAAGGTGATGCCGTAGTGGCCTTCCAGGTACTCACGATAGGCGGCCTCCAGGGCGCCCTGCGGCGGCGGAAGTTCCGGCCCCTGCGGGTTGTAGACCAAGTTCAGTTCGAGCCCCGAGCCCGCCCGGCCATAACCCAGATCGTTCAGTTGGCGCAGTCCCGTCATGCTCGCCTCGAACACACCGTCACCGCGTTGGGCATCGACGTTCTGTTCCAGGTAACAGGGCAGGGACGCGACAATGCCGACCCGCTGCTCCGCCAGGAACCGCGCGAGGTCCTCCTGGCCGGGTTGCGACAGGATGGTGAGGTTGCAACGGTCCAGCACCTCGACGCCGAGGGCACGGGCCTCGAGGACCAGGTCGCGGAAATGGGGGTTCAGCTCGGGGGCGCCGCCGGTCAGGTCCAGTGTCTTGATGGCTGCGCGTTCGAGGAAGGCGAGGAGGTCCTCGATGGTGTCGCGCTGCATGACCTCCCTGCGGTTCGGACCCGCGTTGACGTGGCAATGGAAACAGGTCTGGTTGCAGACATAACCGAGATTGGCCTGTACGGTCGTTAGGCGCCCACGCTGGATCCGCGGGAAGTCGTCGATAAGGCGCATCGTTTCGGTCTGGGCCATGGTGCCATTCGTCCTTTCAGCGGCTCGAGGAAGGATGCTGCCTTTATTCGGGAAGGAAGCGGATATTGCCGTACCAGGCGCGGGTTTGCTGCCCGGTGTTGTCGCAGTCGGTCATCACCGCGAGCGCGTTGATCCGTTCGGGTTCGCGGTCATGATGTTGGCGGAAATCCTCCAGTACGTTCCGTCGCTCGCTGCGCCAGCCCTGGCCGGCGTGCTCCGCGCCCGCCACGGCAATCATCCGCGCCTGCGATGCGAAGGCGTTGGGCCAGTCGCTACCCGGCTCCGAGGTACTGCTCCAGACGTAATTCAGCGCGCGCGTGCGCCAGCGCAGGAACAGGGCCTCGTCGACCAGGTAGAGCCGGGCAGGATAGTCGTCGCCGGCGCGGGTGGTTTCGTCGATTCCGGTCAGGGGCTCGTCCACCCGCCACTCCCACTCCACGATGGGCGTCTTGGTCAGGTCGATGTCCTGGCGGTAGAAGAGACCCGAGGCGGTTCCGTCGGTGCAGGTGGCCTGCACGGCCTGGCGGCCGTCGATCTCGACCAGACGATAGTCGGTGGTTCCCGCGAAGGCATGCGGCGCCCAGGTGATGATGTCCGCGGGCGCGAAGGCGGGCGCGGACATCCCGTCGGCCGCAGCCAGGCTGAGCAGAGCCGCAATGGCCGCACCGATGGCCCGGCGGCCCGTTCCTGCGGCCCGTCTCGCGCGAATCCCACTGAGCCCTCGGGGGCTTTGCGGAGGCAGGTTTTCGGCGCGCCTATGGTGGAGGATCTTCATGTGGCATTCCTTGAGATGGGTGTTCACTTGTTGAATTCCGACCAGGTCTTCAGTGATTGGATCCCATGCTACCGGGCCGCTGGCCTGCGCGGGATCAGTGAAAACCGAAATAGGCGTTGATGGGGTCCTTCTATATGCTCAGGAGAACTTCCAGGGGGCCAGCGGAGAGAACGGCTGACCCGTGAATCTGGCCCGTCCGCGGTCTCGGCCGGCGCGGCACGCATCCCCACCCAGAGAGGGCGTATGAACCGTACACGTTGGATTCTTCTGGCCGCCGTCGCCCTTGCGGTGCTGGCTTTCTTTGCGTTCGACCTCGGCCGTTTTCTGGATTTCGACACCCTCAAGGCGGCCCAGGGCGAGATCGAGGACTTCCGTGATGCCCGGCCGGTACTGGCCACCGTCCTCTTCTTTCTCGTCTATGTCGGGGTGACTGCCCTCTCGTTACCCGGGGCCACGATCATGACCCTGGCCGGCGGAGCCGTCTTCGGACTCGTCTGGGGATTGGTGTTGATCTCCTTCGCATCGACGATCGGCGCCACGCTGGCCTTTCTGATCGTTCGCTTCATCGCCAGGGCGCCGGTCCAGCGACGCTACGGAGACAAGCTGCGGGCGATCAACAAGGGGATCGAACGGGAGGGTGCCTTTTACCTGTTCGCATTGCGCCTCGTTCCCATCTTTCCCTTCTTCCTGATCAATATCGTGATGGCGCTGACGCCGATCCGGGCCTGGACCTTCTACTGGGTATCGCAGGTTGGCATGCTCGCGGGTACGGCGGTCTACGTGAACGCGGGCACCCAGCTCGGGCAGCTGGAAGGACCCGAAGGGATCCTGTCGCCGGCACTGATCGGCTCCTTCGCGCTACTGGGGCTCTTTCCGCTGGTGGCGCGGCGGGTGCTAGGCTGGGTGCGGCGTCGTCGCGTCTACAAGGGCTGGCAGCGGCCGGCCCGTTTCGACCGGAACATGGTCGTGATCGGAGCCGGGGCGGCGGGCCTGGTGTCGTCCTACATCGCCGCGACGGTACGCGCCAAGGTCACGCTGATCGAGCGTCACAAGATGGGTGGAGACTGCCTGAATTATGGCTGCGTGCCGTCCAAGGCCCTGATCCGGACCGGGCGCCTGCTTGAGGACATCCGCCGCGCACGAAACTACGGCGTGCAGTCCGCCTCCGCTGAATTCGACTTCGGCGCGGCCATGGACCGGGTGCAGAGGGTGATCGGTCAGGTCGCGCCCCACGATTCCAGGGAGCGTTACGAGGGACTGGGGGTGGAGGTGATCGAGGGTGCCGCGCGCCTGAAGACCCCCTGGTCGGTGGAGATCACGGAAGCGGGGGGCGTCACCCGCACGTTGACCACGCGCTCCATCGTTCTGGCGACCGGAGCGGAACCCTACGTGCCGCCGATTCCGGGGCTGGAGGAGGCCGGGTTCCTGACCTCGGATACCGTGTGGGGCCTGCGGACGTTGCCGCGTCGCCTGGTGGTGCTCGGCGGTGGTCCGATCGGCTGCGAACTGAGCCAGACCTTCCAGCGTCTCGGGGCGCAGGTCATTCAGGTCGGCCGTAACCCGCGGCTGCTTCCGCGCGAGGACCCGGAATTTTCCGACATGCTGATGGCCCGGTTCGCGGAGGAGGGCGTGGATCTCCGATTGGGTCGCGAGGCCCGCCGGGTCGAGATCGTCGATGGAGAAAAGCGGCTGGTGGTTGCCGCGACCGACGGTACCGAGGAGGGCATACCCTTCGATGAGATCCTGGTCTGTGTCGGCCGGGCCGCTCGGCTCAAGGGCATGGGCCTGGAGGGCGTGGGCATCCGAACCGACCGCACGATCGAGGTCAACGAGTTCCTGGAGACGAACTACCCGAACATCTACGCCTGCGGCGATGCGGCTGGCAAGTATCAGTTCACCCACGTTGCCGCGCACATGGCCTGGTTTGCGTCGGTCAACGCGCTGTTCGGGATTTTTCGGCGCTTCCGGGTCGACTACTCGGTGATTCCCTGGGCCACCTTCACGGATCCCGAGATCGCCCGGGTCGGACTCAGCGAGCAGGAGGCCCGGGCCAGGGGCATCGCCTACGAGGTGACGACGTACGGCATCGACGACCTGGACCGCGCGATCGCGGACAGCGAGGCCCACGGCCTGGTCAAGGTCCTGACCCCGCCGGGCAAGGACCGCATCCTCGGGGTCACCATCGCCGGGGCACACGCCGGAGATCTCCTGGCCGAGTTCGTGCTGGCGATGAAGGCGGGCCTTGGCCTGAATCGAATCCTCGGCACCATCCACATCTACCCGACCATGGCCGAGGCGAACAAATACGCGGCCGGCGAATGGAAGAAGGCGCACAAGCCCGAGCGCGTACTTCGCTGGTTGCAGCGCCTTCACGCCTGGCGCCTCGGCACCCCGTAGGAGCGGCCTCTGGCCGCGATGGGCGTGGGATCGCGACCGGAGGTCACTCTACGGGGGGTGTGGTATCCTACGCGGCCGTTTTCATTGGTTGCTCGACCCCGCGTACAGGTCGGCGAAGGAGTTTTTGAATGCCCTCCGTTTCCCTCCCCGATGGCAGCAGCCGTCACTTCGACGCGCCTGTCTCCGTACTGGATGTTGCCCGTGACATCGGGCCCGGGCTGGCCAAGGCCGCACTGGCCGGCAAGGTCGATGGCCGGCTGGTCGACGTGCGTCATGAGATTGCCGAGGACACCGATCTCGCGATCGTGACCGACCGTGATCCCGAGGGCGTGGAGATCATCCGTCACTCGGCGGCGCACCTGCTGGCGCAGGCGGTGAAGGATCTGTTTCCCACGGCGCAGGTGACGATCGGGCCGGTTATCGAAAACGGCTTCTACTACGACTTCGCCTTCGAGCGTGCCTTCACCCCGGACGATCTCGAAAGGATCGAGAAGCGGATGCGGGAACTGGCCAAGGCCGACCTGCCGGTCGAGCGCTCGGTGATGGAGCGCGACGAGGCGGTGGAGTACTTCCGTGACATGGGGGAGGAGTACAAGGCCGAGATCATCGCCAGCATTCCCGAAGGGCAGGATATTTCGCTGTACCGCCAGGGCGAGTTCGTGGACCTGTGCCGCGGTCCGCACATCCCCTCGACCGGGCGCATCAAGGCCTTCAAGCTGACCAAGGTCGCCGGGGCCTACTGGCGGGGCGATTCCGACAACGAGATGCTGCAGCGCATCTACGGCACGGCCTGGCCCAACAAGGAACAGCTCAACGCCTACCTGGAGCAGCTGCGCGAGGCCGAGCGCCGGGATCATCGCCGCATCGGCACGGAACTCGACCTGTTCTCCATCCAGGAGGATGCCGGCGGCGGGTTGGTCTTCTGGCACCCGAAGGGCGCCCGCATCCGCCGGGTGATCGAGAATTTCTGGTTCGAGTTGCACGAGCGTGCCGGGTACGACTTCGTGGTCACGCCGCACATCGCCAACCTGGAGCTCTGGAAGACCTCCGGGCACGCGGACTTCTACTCGGAGTCCATGTACGAGCCGATGGAGGACGACAACCAGTCCTTCCAGCTGAAGCCGATGAACTGCCCGTTCCACGTTCTGGTGTACAAGGACCGGCTGCACTCCTATCGGGACCTGCCGCTGCGCTGGGGCGAGATGGGTACGGTGTACCGGCGGGAGATGTCCGGGGCGCTGCACGGGTTGATGCGGGTCCGCGGCTTCACCCAGGACGACGCCCACATCTTCTGCCGTGAGGATCAGATCGAGTCCGAGATCATCGGGGTGCTCGAATTGACGCTGGAACTGTTGGAGGCATTTGGATTCAACAACTTCGATATCAATCTTTCTACAAAACCTGAGGATTCGGTCGGATCCGACGCGATCTGGGAACATGCGACCGACTCATTGCGTTCAGCGCTTGAGAAGAAGGGGCTGGAATACACGCTGGATGAGGGCGGCGGCGCTTTCTACGGTCCCAAGATCGACATCAAGATTCGCGACGCGATCGGCCGCCAGTGGCAGTGCTCCACGGTGCAGCTGGATTTCAACCTGCCCGAGCGTTTCGACATGGAATACGTGTCGGAGAGTAACGAGCGCAAGCGCCCGATCATGATCCACCGGGCCCTGTTCGGATCGCTGGAGCGTTTCTTCGGGGTGCTGATCGAACACTACGCGGGTTTGTTTCCGCTGTGGCTCGCCCCCGTGCAGTTGGCCATCCTGACCATAACCGAGCGGCAGGATTCGTATGCCCGCGAAGTGCTCGCGGCCTTGCGGAAAAAGGGCCTGAGAGTCGATATCGACTTGAGAAACGAGAAGATCGGCTTTAAGATTCGCGAGCATACGATCAAACGCGTACCTTATCTGCTGGTCCTGGGGGACCGGGAGATGGATACCAATACCGTTGCTGTGCGCACGCGCTCCGGCGAGGATCTCGGGAGCATGGGGCTTGATGCCCTGTTGTCCCGGCTCGATGCCGAGATTGCAAGCCGCGGTAACTGATTGCCGATCAAGCTGACAGGAGAATAAGGCTATTAGCGGAGCCAAGAGTGTTCGAATGAACGAGCAGATCATCTGCCCGACCATTCGCCTGATAGACGCCGAAGGTGAGAATCGCGGGGTCGTGAAGACGGAAGAGGCCCTGGGAATGGCCCTGGAAGGGGGCCTGGATCTGGTGGAGATTTCGCCCAATGCGGATCCTCCGGTGTGCCGGATCATGGATTACGGCAAGT
>Ga0209498_1000237_pt1 | contig 33285 bp, 31 predicted proteins | sample WalLakDeSediment_FD_184131 | JGI IMG/M metagenome (GOLD analysis project Ga0209498, IMG submission 184131) | Lake sediment microbial communities from Walker lake, Nevada to study Microbial Dark Matter (Phase II) - Walker Lake 11/02/13 Deep... | ecosystem: Environmental > Aquatic > Freshwater >...
AATCTCAAAATAACTGCCTGAGATTGCTTCGGTCCCCTCGCAATGACAGGTTTATCAAACAGTTACAGGAAAAATCGCTCAATCTGGATATCTGATGCCCACAGACGGCTGCACTGAAATTTTCATCATAAATATTTAACCATGAACATGAAACATTGAACCCTGAACTTTTTCCCATCTTTTAACCCCAAACCTGAAATGGATATTCACATGACAAATCAAATTGATCAAAGAGCGGTAAACATAATCAAAGGTCTGATTATGGACGGAACCAGAAGGGCAAACTCAGGACATCCAGGCGGGGCAATGTCCTCTGCTGATTTTTTGTATATCCTTTTCAAGGATTTTCTGGAATTCAACCCGGAAGATGACCAGTGGTTTGACCGGGACCGGTTTGTTCTGTCAGCAGGTCACGAATCCATGCTGCTTTACAGTCTGCTGTGCATGAGCGGATTTCTGTCCATTGACGATCTCAAGGAATTCCGTCAGTTTGGCAGCCGGACTCCGGGACATCCGGAACACCATATGACCCCGGGGGTTGAAGCCACTACAGGACCTCTGGGTCAGGGTCTTGGCATGTCCGTGGGCATGGCTGTTGCCGAATCTTTTCTGCGTTCCAGGCTGGGCAAGGAAGTCTGCGATCATTTTACTTATGTTCTGGTATCAGACGGCGACCTTCAGGAGCCCATCGCCATGGGAAGCGCGGCCCTGGCCGGCGGATGGGGCCTGGGAAAGCTTATTGTTTATTATGACAGTAACAAGATCCAGCTGGCAGGTCCCACTGCGCGGGCGGACTGCTCTGATTACAAAAAAATATTCGAGGCTTTCTGCTGGCAGGTTATTGAGATTGACGGACATGATCATGACCAGATCAGAAAGGCTATAACAGCTTCCAGGCTGGAAGACCAGAGACCCACCCTGATCATCGGACACACGGTCATGGCCAAGGGAAGCGCGACCATGGAAGGAAGCGAGGAAACTCATGGAGCTCCATTCTCACCCGAGGAGATCGCCAGAACCAGAGAAATAATGGGCCTGCCTCTTGATCAGGATTTCTATCTGCCCCATGATATTGTGGACCACTTTCAGGAAAGATTTTCCAGCCTGGTTGAGAAGGCGGAAACCTGGCAGAGAAGGCTTGACGATGTATTGCGGGGTTCAGATGACAGGGCTGAATTCTGGAAGTTCATTCACTCAGACGGGAATACCCGTATTCTTGATCTGCCCGGGTTTGAATCCGGACAGAATATCGCCACAAGAAAGGCCTTTGGGACCTGCCTCAATGACCTCATGAACAAGCTGCCCAATCTCATGGGCGGTTCCGCGGATCTTGATCCGTCCAACCAGACTGTGAAATTCAGGGAAGGAGCCGGTCTTTTCCATAATGTCAACAACCCCTCTGGACGCTACCTGGCTTTTGGAGTCCGGGAATTTCCCATGGGCGCGATTCTAAACGGCCTGGCGCTTCATGGAGGCATAACCGGTTTTGGAGCGACATTCCTGGTTTTTTCCGACTATGAGCGCAACGCTCTGCGCATGTCCGCCCTGCAGATGCTTCCTGTGCTTCATGTTTTCACGCATGACTCATTTTACGTGGGCGAGGACGGTCCGACTCATCAGCCTGTTGAACATATAAGCTCCCTTCGTCTTATACCCAATTTTTACGTGTTCAGACCTGCGGACGCGCAGGAGACAAGACTCTGTCTGGAACTGGCCCTTGGGCAGACCAATATCCCCAGCGCTCTTCTTCTGACCCGGCAGGGAGTTCCTGTGCTGAATCTGAAGAAATTTTCCAATGTTTCTGATGGAGTAAAAAGGGGAGCATATATACTCAAGGATGTTCATGACCCGGAAATAATCATTATCGCCTCAGGTTCAGAGGTTCACCTTGCTTATGAGGCTGCCGCGATTCTCTCCCCTGCCCGGATAAGGGTTGTAAGCGCTCCCTGCCTGGAGCTCTTTGATGCCCAGGATGATGATTATAAAGAGAAAGTCCTGCCTTCAGCCATCAGGAAAAGGTTTGCCATTGAAGCCGGCCGCGGAAACATCTGGCACAGATATACGGGTCTTGACGGATACGTTTACAGTCTGGACAGGTTTGGGGAGTCGGCACCGGGTAAGATCCTGGCTCAGGAGTTTGGTTTTACCGCTGAACAGTTTTCAAAATTTGTCCGGGACAGGATTTAGCCGGAAGGAGGAAATAGCAGTTTACAGGTCATGAGGCAGAAAGCATGGGGCAAAGGGCATGAAACTTGCTAGGTAAATTTCAGGGTTTTTCCAGGGAGCATAATCCGGACGGCATCAGACTTTATCTCTGAGCACCGATTTCTTCTCTTTTTTTTCATGCATTGGGAAGTCAACCTTGATCTTGAACATTTTTCTGGCCGGCAGATTTAAAATTTCTATGCCGGTTTTTCTGGTGATTTCAAGCAGGGATTCACTGACTGATTCCTTAGAGGGGCCGATATACGTAAACCAGACATTCTGTCTGTGCCTGCGCAGATAATTATGAGTAACTCCGGGGTGGCTGTTGACCTCGGCCACGAATTCCTCGAGTTTGTCCTCAGGAACGCTTGCCGCGCAAAGGGTGCTGTGCCAGCCAAGCTTTTTGGACTGGAAGTTGGCACCTATTCTCCTGATGACCCCTTTCTGTTTGAGGGCTCTGACCCTGCTCAGAGTTTCAGCTTCAGTCAGACCCACCTTTTTCCCTATAACCTCGTAAGGCCTTGATGCCAGAGGAAAATCAGTCTGGATGATATCCAGGATCTTTTTTTCCGCCTGGGATAATGAGGTCTCATCAGCCATGATCACAATCCTTTTTGATCCTGGCGGGCTCAAATGTGCACAGGGGTTCCGGGGCCAGGAAGTCCTGCTTCATGGTAAAGGCCCTGGCCCTGCATCCTCCGCATACCCGATGATATTCGCATACCCCGCACTTGCCCTTGTATTGACTCATCTCTCTGAGCTTAAGAAAAACAGACGAGTTTTTCCAGATTTCCGGAAAAGGGCTGGTCCTGATATTTCCGCAGTCAAGTTCAAGATAACCGCAGGGCTGCACCTGTCCCACATGGGAAATAAAGCAGAAGCCTATTCCCCCGAGACAGCCCCTGGTCATGGCATCCAGTCCGAAGTTTTCCCTGTTCACGGTTATATTCTCCTGTCTGGCTCTCTGGCGCATTATACGGTAGTAATGAGGGGCGCAGGTAGCTTTGAGATGCATGTCCGTGGTTTTTCTGAAGTCATAAAACCAGTTGAGAACTTCTTCGTATTCTACGGCGGAAATGGCCTGGTCAGAAATTTCAGCTCCCCTTCCGGTTGGGACAAGCATGAATATGTGCCAGGCAACCGCTCCAAGGTCTCTGGCCAGATTGAATATGTCCTTGAACTGATGAATATTGTCCCTGGTTACAGTGGTATTGATCTGGAAAGGGATACCAGTCTGCTTGAGGTATTTTATGCCGGTCATGGCCTGGTCAAAAGCTCCTGATACCCCGCGAAAAATATCATGTTCAATTGAAGTGGGGCCGTCTATGGAAATGCTGCAGCGCTGGATGCCGGATTCTTTCATGAGCCTGGCGTTTTCCCTGGTAATGAGGGTTCCGTTGGGAGCCATGACACAGCGCAGACCAAGACTGCCGGCATAGGCTGCAAGTTCAAAAACGTCAGGCCTGAGCAGGGGCTCTCCCCCGGTAAAGATGATCACAGGGTCGCCTGTAAGGTGAAAAGAGTCAATGAGCTGGATGGCTTCTTTTGTGGACAGTTCTCCTTCATAAGGCTCGGGATGGGCCTCTGCCCGGCAATGCTTGCATGCCAGATTACATGACCGGGTGACTTCCCAGGCAACCAGACGCAAGGGCGGAGTTTTGGATGCTTCCTGCGGGTGCATGCTATTCCTCCTTTTTCAGCCATTCAGCTATATCTCTGGCAAAATATGTCAGGATAAGATCTGCTCCGGCCCTTTTTATGGAGGTAATGGTTTCCATGACAATATTTTTTTCATCAATACAGCCAAGACTGGACCCGGCCTTGATCAGACTGTATTCCCCGCTTACCTGGTAGGCGGCAATGGGCAGGCTGAAGTTCCGGCGGAGGTCCCTGATAATGTCCAGGTAGGGCAGGGCGGGCTTGACCATGAGGATGTCCGCACCCTCCTTAAAGTCAGCCATTGCTTCACGCATGGCCTCCCTGGAATTGGCCGGATCCATCTGATAGGTCTTGCGGTCCCCGAAAGAGGGCGCGCTTTGGGCCGCGTCCCTGAAAGGACCGTAAAAGGCTGAAGCATACTTTACCGCATAGGACATGACCGGCAGATCAGAGAATCCTTCAGAATCAAGGATATTTCTGATATACTTTACCCTTCCGTCCATCATGTCTGATGGAGAGACCATGTCCGCTCCGGCCCGGGCGTGGGAAAGGGCGGTTTTGCCCAGAAGTTCAAGGCTGGGATCATTGAGTATCTGATCATTTTTAATGACTCCACAGTGACCATGATCCATATATTCGCAGAGGCAGACGTCAGTTATGACCGTCAGATCAGGAAATACTGACTTTAGAGAGCTTACTGCCCTTTGAATTATTCCGTCACGGGCATAGGCCTGTGAAGCCATATTGTCCTTATGTTCAGGAATGCCGAAGAGTATTATGCTGGTGATCCCATTATTAACAGCCGCGGATACTTGCTTTTCAAGACTTTTCATGCCCAGCTGAAATTGACCCGGCATGGAATTGATGGGATTTTCAAAGAATTCATCAACTCCGTCCATGACAAAAAAAGGCTGGACCAGTTTTGCCGGGTCAATTCCGGTTTCACGGAATGTTTTTCTGAGGGAGGCTGTTTTACGCAGCCTTCGTCCGCGATAAAAATTCATCTGAGAAGTACTCCTGTAAATGCTGCCGGTGGAAAAAGAAAATATTATACTGCTATTTCTTCATCAGTAAGATAGCAGGCCGGGTCCTGGGCCCAGATATCACCGTAATACGCCTCTGCCCTGGCCCTGAAGTTCCCGGCGCATACACTGAGGAAGCGACAGCCCGCGCATCTTCCCCCCACGTACTTCTTTTTATCCTTAAGTTTGGCCAGAAGCTCGATGGAAGGATCATCCCAGATCCGGGAGAAGGGCCTTTCAAGGACGTTGCCAAAGGTATGGTTGCGCCAGAACTGGTCGGGATGCACACTTCCATCCCATGAAATACAGCCGATTCCGCGACCTGAGTTATTGCCTTCATTAAACTGCAGGAGCTGGAATACATCCTTTGCCCGGTCAGGGTTTTCCCTTAAAAGACGCAGATACACATAAGGTCCGTCAGCATGGTTATCAACCGTGAGAACCTCTTTTGGCATCCCCGCTTCAAACATGCTTCCGGTCTCATCCATGATCAGGTCGAGAAGTTGTCTTGTGCCTTCATGAGAAAGATCTTCCTTGATCAGCTCTGAACCTCTTCCGGAATATACCAGGTGATAGAAGCAGACCCTGGGAATCTCCATTCTTCTGAGAATTTGAAATATCTTGGGAACTTCATCAATATTTCTCTTGTTCACAGTAAAACGAAGGCCCACCTTAAGCCCTTCAGCCTGGCAGTTCTCCAAGCCCAGCATTGCTTTCCTGAAAGAACCGGGCACTCCTCGAAAATGATCGTGCACTTTTTCTTCACCGTCAATGGATATGCCCACGTATGAAAGACCTACCCCCTTGAGATCTCTGGCCTTTGCCTTGGTAATCAGGGTGCCGTTGGTGGATATTACCGCCCGCATGCCCCTGCTTACAGCATGGCTGGCAAGTTCAGTCAGATCATCCCGGACAAGGGGCTCTCCGCCGGAAAAAAGCATTACCGGAGCACCGTAGGCGGCAAGGTCGTCAATTATGGCTTTGCCCTGTTCAGTGCTTATCTCGTCCGACCCCTTAGTATCCCCTGCCTTGGCGTAGCAATGCACGCATTTAAGGTTGCAGCGCCTGGTCATGTTCCAGACCACGACCGGTTTTTTATCTTTGGAAAATTGAAGGAGGTGAGAAGGCAGCCTGTTCGCTTCCCGGCCATAACGCAGGGCGTCTGAAGGTTCAATGGCAGCGCAGTAAAGTTTGGATATTCCGATCATATGGGATCCTTAATTCTGTTTAAGGGTTATGTTTATTCAAGGCTTTGCAAACCAGCTTCATGATCAGGGGAAATTTCATTGCAATGTATTGGTGGGGGTAGGCGCGTGGTTGATTGTCTCCACCAGCTGCTCCCTGGATGTGAGCAGGCTTTCCCTCAGCTCCAGTCTGGCACTGGGAGGAATTTTTGTAAAATCCCTGCTGTCCACAAGCCTGGCCAGTTTATTCATTTCTGATCTGATTTTTTTGAGCCTTTCCATGGCCTGATTCTGCTCCGGACCTAGTTTTACGGCTATTTCAGCAAGATAGGCAATCTCTCTGGTCATCCTGCGAAATTCACGGGCATTAATCTGTTTTTTCTGCTCATGTCTTTCAAGCAGAGAATAAAAGCATTTTTTGATCTTCTGAAGCATAACCGGTTCAACCTGACGGTATTTCTAAAACATTAAAGCGGCCAGGACGATGATCAAAAGGACAGGGGCGATCATGGCCACAACCACCTTGAGAAGAGAGGTTTCATGAATGTTTTTGTAGCCGATGATTGTCACTCCAAGAGACCATAAGGCCCCGGCTATGGGACCCAGGAAGGGCAGAACGCCCAGGATCATGGGGGCACTGCCATAGGCCGTTGCCCTGAAGGTGCCTTCAAAGCCTTTTTTCCCGGCCTGGAAAAGGGTCAGAAAAAGATGGGTGATCCCTGAGGCAATAAAAAGCCAGACCCCCATAAACAAAGGGTAAAAAATTACAATAAAGATTGATCCGACACCCATCATCCTCAAACCCATCTCGCCGGCTCCATGATGGGTGGTCGCGGGAAATATTCCGGCCATGTTCCAGATAAAGGTTGCCAGGGCCTGAATAACCATGATGATCATGAAGAAAGCCAGGGGCATGACCAGGCCCTTAAAGGGCATTTTATAGAAAAAAGGCGCAGGAGCCAGCATGACCCTTTTAATTGTTTCTATAAATCCCGGGAAAAATCCGGTCTTGTCCAGGGTTTCCCAGGGCACGTCAAAACCTGTTTCACGGGTTGTCCGGTCGTCTTTTTCCTCTTCGAGAGGTTCATGATCACCCATGTTTTCCAGGCTGGACCAGATGGTCTCATCTTCCCTGGGTTCCTGCTCCTGTGAATCGTCCAAATACGGTTCATCCGAAGGGGAATCCGCATTATCCAGGTCCTTGTCAGGTTCCAGCAGGAATTCCTCTTTCTGGACCTCCCTGAACCTGAATTTTTCATGACATTGGGGACAGGTAGCATTTTCAGCCTTGGGAGGTATTTTTTCATCAGGTACATCCTGCTTGAATCCGCATTTGGGGCAGGTTAGTTGCATATGAAATTTCCTTGTTCTAAGTTTTCCGGCGTTACAGGCCAAAGCTGACCGCAGTCCCGGATGATGATTGTATTGACTTTATCCTGGCATTTATGGCGGCCAGCCCGCCTTTTTTGCCCTTGGACAATACCAAGTCTATCCATATATAAGTTCAGAATCAAGTCTGTAAATTGGATAAAACAGGGAGGTCCATGTTCATGTCATCACAATAAGAACATGTTTTCTTCAGCATCCGATGGTCTCAGATATTCAGGAAAAGGGGTTTGAACTGCAAAACTGGAATTAACGCTCAGCTTAAGCAGAGAATGGGGCAGAGGCGTATCCCAGTTTTCAGGCAGGATATTCCAGTAATCAGCAGAGAAGCAATGAGGATTCCGGCGCATTCCGCTGCCCAGTACGTGAACAGTCTGATTCTCAACAGGTTTAACCAGCAGATCAAGGCTTTTGAGGTCAATATTGCATGGTGCTGAAACGGGCCTCAAGGATGGAAGTGAAAAACCCATGGCATAAACCTGGTCTCGCCTGGAGTGGATAAATATCCAGGCAGGTCCCTGGAGCAGGCTGCCCGGGCCGTGGATAATCGCGTCAAAATAAGAAATGGAGGTCATGGGAATCTTTGACGCCAGGGCTAATCCATGGGCGTGGGCAAAAGCCATCCTTATTCCGGTAAAGCTGCCCGGGCCTTTAACACAAGATATTCCGGCCAGATGCTCAGGTTTGATCCCAATGCAGTCCAGTCCTGAACTTATGGCTGGCGCGATATGTTTCATGGCCCTCCCCGGGGCCAGGACGTTCAATGACCATAAGACCTGCCCAGGGCTTCCCAGAACAACCTGAAGAACCGCCTCTGAACAGTTCAGAACCAGGTAAATTGGTGTATCAGGTTCAGGGTTCAAGTTTTTGGACTGTAAGTAAAAATTATCTGAAAATTCGCCACAGATCATTAAAGACAGCCAGGGCCATAAGGGCCAGAAGCAAAGAAATGCCGATTCTGGTGGCTATCTGTTTCATGCGTTCATTGAGGGGCTTGCCGGTGATCATTTCCGCGGTATAAAAAATAATGTGGCCTCCATCCAGAACTGGTATGGGCAGAAGGTTGATCAGTCCCAGGTTGATACTGATAAGAGCGGTCAGGGCAAGGAGATTGACCAGTCCCTCCTGGGTCTGTTCGCTGACCAGCTGGGCGATCATTATGGGGCCGCCGATATTGTCCAGGGGGATTATCCGTTCAATAAGCTTGATGATTCCCTGAACAGTAAGCTTCATCAGCATCCAGGTCTGGGCTGCTCCCTCTCTGGCCGCGCCAAAGGCGTTGAGGGGGATGCTTATGGTCTCTCCTGAAGCAATAACGCCCACCTGGGGGGTAAGGATTTCTTCTCCAAAGATATTCTGTCTGGTCACCATTTCCGGGCTGACATTAAAGCTGAGGATATTTGAATCTCTCTGAACCTCGAGATAAAGGGGTTCTCCCCTGCTTTCCCGGATGAACAGGACCATTTCGTCCCAATAGGTTATTTCCCGGTTATTAACGGCTATGACTCTGTCTCCGGGCTGAAGACCGGCTTCATAGGCGGGGCTGTCCTCAGCCACCTGACCGATTTCAGCGATAAGTTCCATCTGTCCCTGGGACCAGAAGAGCCCCCAGTAGATGAACCAGGCCAGGACAAAATTAAATACCGGACCCGCGAGCACGACCAGGATTCTTTGCCATGGAGGTCGTCCTGAAAAAGTTTCCTCCTGTGTAAACTGATCCGGAAGATCTTCGTCATCAGACTGGCCCACAAGGCTGACATAACCTCCAAGGGGGACAGCTGAGAGACGGTACTCGGTTTTGCCCATGACAAAGCCCAAAAGTTTCGGGCCAAATCCCAGGGAAAAGGTGGAAACACCGATTCTGAATATCCTGGCCACAACAAAATGTCCAAGTTCATGAAAAAAGATCAGCGCACCCAGCACCAGTACAATTGCAATCGCGCTTTCAACCATATTTAAGCCCTTATCCAGCCTTTAACCTTATTTCTTGTTATTGAGTCAAGTTCCAAAATCTCCTCCAGGGAGTTCATGTCTAAAAATTGATGATCATCCAGGGCCCTGGCGTTGATGGCGGGGATATCCATAAAACCTATAACGCCGGAGAGAAATTCTTCCACGCAGATTTCATTGGCCGCGTTGAGAACCACCTGGTGACTGGGACCCTTTTCCAGGGCGGTAATAGCCAGCCCAAGGCAGGGAAAAGCCTGCATATCCGGATTGTGAAAAGTCAGATTCTTGATTTCCGCCAGGTTAAGGGGCTTCAGATCAACGTTCAGCCTTTGAGGATAGCCAAGGCAATGGGCAATGGGTATCTGCATATCCGGTACGCCCATGTGGGCCAGAAAAGAACCATCAGAAAAACTGATCAGAGAATGTATGATGCTCTGGGGGTGAACCAGGACCTTTATCCTGTCCTGGGGCAGTCCGAACAGATGGTAAGCCTCGATTATTTCCAGGCCCTTATTCATCATGGTTGCTGAATCAATGCTGATCTTGGCTCCCATGGACCAGTTGGGATGAGCCAGGGCCTGATTCGGAGTAACATTACGCATGAAGTCTGCTGCCTTTTCCCGGAAAGGACCCCCTGAAGCGGTTATTATGATGGATTCAACCTGTTTGGGGTCATGTCCCTGAATGGCCTGGAACACGGCGTTATGCTCCGAGTCCACAGGCAGGATAACACAGCCTGACTTTGTGCAGGTTGCCCTGATGAGATGCCCGGCCAAAACCAGTGATTCCTTGTTGGCCAGGAGGATTACCTTTCCTGCTTCGGCCGCGGCCAGAGTGGGAGCCAGACCGGCCGCGCCGACCATAGCTGAAAGAATCATGTCTGCTTCTTTCATTTCCGCCATGTCCACGTAGCCTGAAACCCCGTAAACAATCTCAGGGCTGTAGCCTTTGTCCAGGAGGCCTTGAAGTTCTCCGGCCAGAATATGATCAAGCACTGCCAGAACCCTGGGTCTGAACTCATTGGCCTGGGCGGCAAGAAGTTTTACATTTCTGGCTCCGGCCAGACCCGCAATTCTGAAACGATCCATATTTTTCCGGACCACTTCCAGGGCGCTTGTGCCGATGGATCCGGTTGAGCCGAGGATGACCAGTGACCGGGTCCTGGAAAGATCATCATTAATATTCACGGAAGAAATATAGGATATCAATTTGTTTGCCTGTTAAAATATTTGAAATATTGTATTGTATAATACATAAACCGGCAGGAGCAATAACAGGCTGTCGATTCTGTCCAGAATGCCGCCGTGTCCAGGAAGTATCTGCCCGGAATCCTTTATATTATTCCATCTCTTCAATGATGACTGGAAAAAATCTCCCAGTTGAGCCCCTATATTCAGAAACAATCCCAGCACAAGGTAGTGCTGCCATGTGACATGTCCAAACAACAGGCCCATGATCATGGTAACCACAAGGCACAATGCCAGCCCGCCAAGGCTTCCGGCCCAGGTTTTTTTGGGGCTGATGACCGGCCATATTTTTCTGCCGCCCAGCAATGAACCGGCATAATAAGCGCCGATGTCAGAAGCAAATGTCGAGGCCAGAACAAGGATGATTTCAATCTGTGAAAGATTCAGCAGCAGGCTCAGAACCAGAGGCAGGTATGTAAGACCTCCGATGAGAACAAGGTAGTCCCTGAACTCGGCCTGGTTCTTTTTTCTGCTGTACTCGGCAAGAAAAAGAAGCCAGGTGATCCAGAAGAAGATTACCAGGAAAAGTACAGGATTGCCGGTCCAACCGAGGCCTGAGTCCAGGAGAAACAGGGCGCCCCCGAGACTCCCGGTCATCCTCAGGATTATTCTTCCTTTTCCGGTCCAGAAAAGATTATAAAATTCCCACAATCCAAGAAAGCCAATCAGGGAGACAAGGACAGTCAGGACCACATCGCCCATGTAAATGACTGCTCCCAGCAGGGGCAGAAGAATGATTGCCGTCAGGATTCTTTTATGGTGAGAAGAAAGGCTCATATGGGATCTGTACCTCCCAGCCTGCGTTGTCTGGAGGCGTAATCCTGCAGCGCCAGATGCAGCTCCTGAGGGGTAAAGTCAGGCCACAGGGTTTTGGTGAAATAAAATTCAGAATAGGCTGACTGATACAGAAGATAATTGCTGATCCTGAGTTCGCCGCTGGTGCGGATTATCAGGTCTGGATCGGGCTGTCCCGCTGTATAAAGGTAATCACTGAATTTTTGCTCAGTTATCTCTTCTGCGGACAATCCCCGCTCCAGGATGAGCCTGCAGGCCCTGACAATTTCCCAGCGTCCTGAATAGTTCAGAGCCAGGTTTAAGGTCATGCTTCTATTGGACTTAGTCTTTGAGCAGGTGTGTTCAATCATTTTTCTGGCAGTCAGGGGCAGGTCTTTTATATCTCCCAGTATATTCAGCCGGATATCCTGCTTTATCAGGCTTTGCACTTCACCCTGCAGAAATCTGGTCAACAGGTCAAACAGGAAGGATACCTCTTCTCTGGGTCTTGTCCAGTTTTCCCGGGAAAAGGCGTAGAGAGTCAGATATCTGATGTTAAGGCGTCTGCACTCTTCAACGATATTTCTGGCGGTTTTAGTTCCCTGGTTGTGACCTTCGCTTCTGGGAAGATTTTTAGCACGGGCCCATCGTCCGTTGCCGTCCATGATAATGGCCAGATGGCCGGGGAGTTGTTCCAGCAGACTAAATCTCCATTATTTCTTTTTCTTTTATTTCCAGAACAAGGTCGCATTTTTCCACATAAGAGTCAGTAAGCTTCTGAACTTCATCCTGGCCTTTATGCATCTCGTCCTCAGTCAGTTCTTTGCTGTTCTTCATTTTCTTGATGGCGTCATTGGCCTCCCGCCGGATGTTTCTTATGGCGACCTTGGCGTCTTCAGCGTATTTTTTAGCCAGCTTTACCAGATCTCTTCGTCTTTCTTCAGTCAGGGGAGGGATATTGATCCGGATAACCTTGCCGTCATTTACAGGATTCAAGCCCAGATCTGATTTCATGATAGCTTTTTCCACGGATGAAAAAGCGTTGCGGTCCCAGGGCTGTATGGCAATAGTCCTGCTGTCGGGAACTGAGATGGAAGCCAGCTGATTAAGAGGAGTCAGGGTGCCGTAGTAATCAACCAGGACATCTTCAACAAGTCCTGTTGCAGCTCTTCCTGTGCGCAGCCTGGAGAATTCCTTTTCCAGGCTTGATATGGCCTTGTTCATTTTAGTTTCACAGTCCTTGAGTACTGATTGCATGTTATCCTCCTTGAACTAAAGTCCCTATTTCCTCGCCTTTGATAACCCGGCTGATGCTGTTTTTCTGAAAAAGGTTAAAAACATTTATGGGCATGTTATTGTCCATGCACAGTGAGATAGCAGCCGAATCCATGACCTTCAACTGTTTTTTAAGCACATCCATGTAAGTAAGCCTGGTAAACATGATGGCGTCCTGGTTTAAAACCGGATCTTTATCATAGACTCCGTCGACCTTGGTCGCCTTAAGAATGGCGTTGGCTTTGAGCTCCATGGCCCTGAGAGCTGCAGCGGTATCAGTTGTGAAAAAAGGGTTGCCCGTTCCCGCGGCGCAGATGACGATTCTCTTTTTTTCCAGGTGTCTTATAGCCCTTCGCCTGATATATGGTTCAGCGACCTCATGCATGGAAATAGCAGTCATGACTCTGGTGTCAGCACCCAGCTTTTCCAGAACATCCTGAACCGCCAGAGCGTTCATGACAGTTGCCAGCATCCCCATATAGTCGGCAGAAGCCCGATCCATGCCTTTTGAAGATACTGTAACTCCGCGGAAGATATTCCCTCCGCCGATGACCATGGCTATTTCCGCACCAAGGTCAAGGGATTTAATGATTTCCTGTGCTATGGAAGAAATAATTGCCGGATCAATGCCAAAGCCCTGATTACCGGCCAGGGCTTCTCCGCTGAGCTTGAGCAGGATTCTGTCATATTTTAATTTCGTCATTTATTGTACCTGGTTTTTTGTCTTAAGGCCAGGGCGACAGTCAAAAAAAAAGGCCCGTGAAGGACCTTTTTTTGATTATTCTCTGTCTTCACCCAGAGCCATGCGGGTAAAACGTCCGATTTGAATGTTTTCACCCAGAACGGCCACAGCTTCATTCATCAGGTCTGCAATCGATTTGGAGTCATCTTTGATAAAGGGCTGCTCAAGCAGACAGACTTCTTTATAGTATTTTTTAATCCGCCCTTCAACTATCTTTTCAGCGATATTATCAGGTTTGCCTTCTTCTTTTGCCTGGTGAAGGTATATCTGTTTTTCCTTTTCCAGAAGCTCCACGGGCAATTGGTCAGGAGAGACGCACACTGGAGAGGCAGCTGCTATCTGCATGGCCAGGTCTTTGGCCAGGGCCTGAAACCTGTCGCTTTTGGCCACAAAGTCAGTTTCGCATTTCAATTCCACCAGAACAGCGATTTTACCATTGGAATGAATATAAGAGCCGATCCATCCCTCGGAAGTAGCCCGTCCAGCCCTTTTCTGGGCCTTGGCTAGACCTTTTTCCCTGAGCCAGATCATTGCCTTTTCTTCATCGCCGCTGGTGGCTTCCAGAGCTTTTTTGCAATCCATCATGCCCGCGCCGGTTTTATCGCGCAGGCTTTTAACCATCTGTGCGTTAATCATGATTATTCTTCCTCCTGAGCTTCTGCTTTCTCTTCCAGTTCTGCTTCAACCTGCTCCGGGGCTGCCGACTGGGCTTCACTTTTCCCAAGGTCAACCCGGGAGTCACGTTCGCCTGATCTGGCCTGGCCCTCCAAACAAGCGTCAGCTATACTTCCTGAGAATAATTTTATGGCCCTTATGGCGTCATCATTGCCGGGTATGACAAAATCAATCATATCAGGATCGCAATTGGTATCAACAACAGCCACAATGGGAATGTTCAGCTTGCGGCATTCCTTGACCGCGATATCTTCCTTCTTGGGGTCGATAATAAAGGCAACGCCGGGAATGCCCTCCATATCCTTTATTCCGCCTAGATCAGCGTTGAGTTTTTTCACCTCTCGCTGCATCATGACAATTTCTTTTTTCAGGAATCTGTTGACGGTTCCGTCTTCAAACATTTTTTCAAGATTTTTCAAACGTTCAATACTGCCCTTGATGGTCTGAAAATTAGTCAGGGTGCCACCCAGCCAGCGGTTGGTCACATGGTACATGCCAACTCTTTCGGCCTCAGTCCTGACTACCTCTCTGGCCTGGCGTTTAGTGCCGACAAAAAGGACATTTTTACCAGAAGCAACAGTGTCAACAATAAAGTCGTGAGCCTTCTGATAAAGCTTGACGGTCTGCTGCAGGTCAATGATATGAATTCCTTTTCTGGAACCGAAAATATAGGGTTTCATTTTAGGGTTCCAGCGCCTGGTCTGGTGTCCGAAATGGACTCCTGTTTCAAGCATCTGCTTCATGCTTACGTATCCCATAAATCCTCCTTGGGTTTATCCTCCGCCTGGTAAACACCCGGATATTCGGAACAGTTCTGAATAAAGGGGCACCCAATGGGTATCAGGCGTGCGTTTTAGAACAGACTTATATAGGCTAAAAAATATCATCTGGCAAGACTTAAACTGGGTAAAATTTTCGGTTGAGAAAAATTTCAGGCAAATTAGCTTGCCAATTGGCTGGCTTTGATATAAATATTTACGTCTTTAATTTTTTTTGGAGGTTAGTCATGAAAAAGGATATCCATCCCAAGCTTAATGATACCAAGATAAGCTGCTCTTGTGGATACGAGTTTGAATCCAATTCCAGTCTGGGAAAAGAGATTCACGTTGAAATATGTTCCCAGTGTCACCCTTTCTACACTGGACAGCAGAAGTTTATTGACACTGCCGGAAGAATAGACAGGTTTAAGAAGAAGTACGGCCAGGCCGATGATCAGAAAAGTTAACCATGCTTTAGAATCTTTTTTTTGCGGGAATGTTCAGGGTCATCTGACCAAGAGGTCACTAATTTCAGACGCCGGCATATTAACAGCTCAAGAATGCTCAGGAATGAACCTCCTGTTGAACAAGAACTGTTTTAACTTAGTGCTGGCGCGAAACCATTTTTTTTCCCAGAGGACCTGCCATCCGGTGATTGTATGTATTCCAAGCTAGAAGCCCTGGAACAGGAATACCTGCAGATTGAGAGCGATCTCAGCAATCCTGAGGTTTATGGAGACCAGGAAAAATACAGACGCCTGTCCAAATCCCATGCTGATCTTGCTCCCATTGTAAATGCTTTTCGCGAATACAGGGCGCTATCATCTGAACTTGAGGATAACCGTGAGCTCCTGCGGGACTATGATCCGGAAATCCGCCAGATGGCTGAGGCTGAAATAAACAGACTCAGGGAATCCAGGTCCATGCTGGAGGAAAAACTTAAAATTCTGCTTCTTCCCAAAGACCCTATGGATGAAAAAAATATCATCCTTGAAATCAGGGCCGGCACCGGTGGAGAGGAAGCCGCCCTTTTCGCGGCTGATCTCTTTCGAATGTATTCTCGTTATGCTGAAAACAATAACTGGAAGGTAGAGCTGTTAAGCGTTCACGAGACAGGGGCTGGAGGTTTCAAGGAAGTGATAGCTTCCATTGCTGGAGACCATGTCTTCAGCCGGCTGAAATATGAATCCGGAGTTCACAGGGTTCAGAGAGTTCCTGAAACCGAGTCCCAGGGGAGGATTCATACCTCCGCGGTTACCGTGGCCATTCTTCCTGAAGCTGAAGAGGTTGATCTTAGAATCGATCCCGGTGAACTCAGGGTAGATGTGTTCAGATCATCCGGTCCCGGAGGTCAGAGCGTGAATACAACTGATTCGGCTGTGCGGATAACCCATCTGCCCACAGGAATCGTGGTCAGCTGTCAGGATGAAAAGTCTCAGCACAAGAACAAGGCAAAAGCCATGAAGGTCCTTCGCTCGAGACTTTTGAGCATCCTGGAGGAGGAACAGCAGAAGGAGCTTGCCGCTAACCGTAAGGCCCAGGTTGGTTCAGGGGACCGCTCTGAAAGGATCAGGACCTATAATTATCCTCAGGGCAGAGTAAGCGACCACCGGATTAATCTGACCCTTTATAATCTTGAAGCAATCATGGAAGGTCAGCTCGATGAGGTAATCGAGCCCCTTGTCCAGAACTTCCAGGCCGAGGCTCTTAAGGAAGCCAAGGCAGCATAGCTCTGATTTGGAAACATCATCCCAGCTGATCAATGAAGCAGCAACCTCCCTGGACAGGGCCAGGATTGATTCCCCCCGCCTTTCCGCTCGCCTGATTATGGCTCTTGTCCTTGACTGTTCTCAGGAAAAGATACTGAGCTATCCTGATTTTGTCCTGAGCCAGCAACAAGCCGGCCTTTTCAGAAACTTTGTTGCCAGGCGCCTCATGGGAGAACCCCTGGCCTACATCACCGGCCATAAAGAGTTTTACGGTTATGACTTTATCGTGGATGAAAGCGTTCTTATTCCTAGGCCGGAAACAGAAATTCTGGTTGAGCTGGCCATTGATGTTTTTAAATCCCGCGGCAACCCCTTATTTGTCGATATAGGAACCGGAAGCGGGGCTATTGCCGTCACCCTGGCCCTGGAAATGCCTTCAAGTTCAGGCCTGGCCTGTGATGTCAGTCTGCCCGCCACCAGGATTGCCCGGCGTAACGCGCAATCTCATCATGTTCAGGACAGGATATGTTTTTTCATTTCTGACCTGGGCATGGCAGTCAAGCCCGGGACCATTGATTTTATCGCGTCCAACCCACCTTATCTTTCCAGGGAGGAATTCGCTCAAGCCAGTATTGAGGTGTCAGGGTTTGAGCCTTTTCACGCTCTGGTTTCATCCCAGGAAGGTCTGCTTCACTTCAGGCGCCTTGAAAACGTTGCAAGGCATGTATTAAAGGACAGCGGAATGATTTTTCTGGAAATGGGTAAAGATCAGGGGGTTCAAGTGGCAAACATTTTTCAAAGCTGGAAAGATGTTTTGATTCATAAGGATCTGGCCGGCCATGACCGGGTCCTGTCCTGTGTCAGATGACCCTGACCAGAAATTCTGACCGGCAGGAAAATATTAATTGTGCATCAGGTGTTCTGGCTGGGCAATAATAAGCCTGTATTCCCCATTAAAGACATTTTTTTTCAAAACCCTGTCCTCGCATGGGTTCATATTCTCCTGATTCAGCAGTTCATAAAAGTCCTTCTCATAGGTCACTTTTCCAAAATCAACCGTGGTCAGAAATTTAAGTCTGGGTTTGACAAATTCCATTATTTTAGACCTGTTTTTAAACATGGTCTGGAAAAAAACTATTTTCCCGTCCGGGTTAAGCCATTCCCTGGTCCTTTCCAGGACCTGTTTCTGATCATTCATAAGCATGAAGCTCATTCCGAAAAAAATATAATCATAAGTGTAATCTCCGGGAGGATTAAAAGATATGACTGACTGATGAAAGACCTTGACCTGGTTTTCAAGATTGAAAATTCTGATCATCTTCCTGCAGTGTTCCAGATAATGCCTGTTGATATCCAGCCCGGTAATCTGCAGGTTCTTTTCTTTAATGAGCCGATGATTTTTTTTGATCATTATGCCGTTTCCAATTCCGACATCAAGGATTCTGGCATTTTCAGGATAGAGTTTCAGACAGTTTTTATAACAGAGTTTTGTTGTATCACTGATGATTAAGTTGTAGAGATTGTTGACCATTTTTTGCCCCGAAAAGACCTGTATTATTCAGGAGTTATGTCTGGATAAAATTGAGAAAATTTTAAAGCACTTCTTTTAATAACTGTTTTTGTCCTTTTTTGCAAATAGATAAAGAGCCAGCTCAAACCCGGCCATGGTATTTGTTTATTTAATCTTTACAAGCTTTGAATCATTGGGCATTATAAATACTTTTCCAAATAAATTTCATCACTGGTTTTTCATCACTGGAATCTGGCCAGCTGGTTTTGTCGAATTTTGGCCGGGAGATCCAGTCAGGAGCGATATGAAAAAAGACTTTTTAACCATTCTGGATCTTGCGCAGCATGAGGCGCATGCACTGGTCCTCCGGGCCAAGGAAATGAAGGATGCCAGGCACCGGTCCAACATTCTGGAGAACAAGACCTTTATTCTTATCTTTGAAAAAGCTTCCACCAGGACCAAAGTGTCTTTTGAGGTGGGAATCAGGCATCTTGGGGGGCATTATGTTTTCATGACTTCCAGAGAGTCTCAGCTGGGCAGAAGCGAGCCCCTGAAAGACACCGCCAGGGTGCTTTCGCGTTACGCTGACGGTCTTATTGTCAGGACCTTCGGCCAGGCAAAGCTGGAAGAACTTTCCAGGTACAGTTCCATACCTGTAATCAACGCTCTGACGGATGAATATCATCCATGTCAGGTCATGAGCGATCTTTTGACCATTTATGAACGTACTCCTGATTTCAGGGATCTGACCATTGCCTGGGTTGGAGATGGAAACAACATGGCCAATTCCTGGATTAACGCGGCCATATATTTTCCATTTCAGCTGAACATGGCTTTTCCCAGGGGTTACGCGCCCAGAAGCGAGCTGCTGGAGCGAGCCCTGCAGCTGGGAGCCAGAATTTTCGTGACCAATGATCCTGTGGAAGCCGTGCGCGGGGCTCATTATGTCAATACAGATGTCTGGGCTTCAATGGGCATGGAACTGGAGCTGGACAAAAGAGCGGGAGTTTTCAAAGGGTTCACCCTGGATGAAAAACTTCTTAAAGGGGCTCATGAGAATGTTAAGGTCCTGCACTGCCTGCCTGCTCACCGCGGTCAGGAGATCACAGACCGGGTTATAGAAGGAGAGTGGTCCATGGTCTGGGATCAGGCTGAAAACAGGCTGCATATGCAAAAGGCCATTCTGGAGTGGGTTGTCGCGCCGGTTGAATAGCCTGATTTTTATTCTGGGGTTTTAAATATCTGGAGATTGTTATGGAAGAAATAAAAAAAGTCGTGCTGGCTTACTCCGGAGGATTGGATACATCGGTAATCCTTAAATGGATTAGAAAGACTTACGCCTGTGAAGTAATTACGTTTACGGCGGATCTTGGTCAGGAAGAAGAACTGACCGGTCTTGAGCAAAAAGCCCTTTCCACAGGGGCAACCAAAGCATATATCGAAGACCTGCAGGAAGAATTTGCCCGGGACTTTATTTTTCCCATGTTCAGGGCCGGGGCGATCTATGAGGGCAGGTATCTGCTGGGAACTTCAATCGCAAGACCTCTTATCGCTAAAAGGATGGTGGAAATAGCCCTGCTTGAAGGAGCCCAGGCCGTTGCCCACGGAGCAACCGGAAAAGGAAATGACCAGGTAAGGTTCGAGTTGACCGTGATGGCTCTTGAACCATCACTTAAGACCATTGCTCCCTGGAGGGAGTGGGATCTTAACTCCAGGACTGACTTGATTGCCTTTGCCAGAGAAAATAATATTTCCGTACCAGTGACCAGGGAAAAACCCTACAGTTCTGACCGGAATCTTTTACACCTGTCTTTCGAAGGTGGAGAGCTGGAAGATCCCTGGGCAGAACCCGGACCGGGCAGTTATCAATTATCAGTGCCTCCTGAACAGGCTCCAGATGAACCTGAAGTTGTCATCATGAGCTTTGAAAAAGGGAATCCCATAAGCATAAATGGTGAAAGGCTGACACCGGCCGCACTTATGAGGAGGCTGAATCAGCTTGGCGGAAAACACGGCCTGGGTCGTCTGGACATGGTGGAAAACAGGTTTGTAGGCATGAAGTCCAGAGGTGTTTATGAAACACCCGGAGGGACGATTCTTTTTTCGGCTCACAGGGATCTGGAGGGGTTGTGTCTGGACCGGGAAAGCATGCATCTCAAGGATGAACTGGTGACCAGATACGCCGGGCTTGTTTATAATGGTTTCTGGTATTCTCCTGAAAGGGAGGCACTGCAGGCACTGGTGGACAAGACTCAGGAAAGGGTAACCGGGGAGGTCAGGCTGAAGCTTTACAAGGGTGGAGTTTATCCTCTGGGCAGACGCTCGGAGTTCTCTCTTTATAATCCTGAACTGGCCACCTTTGAACAAGACCAAATTTATGACCAGCATGATGCAGCCGGGTTTATCAAGCTGCAGGGGTTAAGACTGAAGACACTTAGCAATCTGGTCAGGAAGAAATAGATGGATAAAGTTAAGGACAATCATAAACTCTGGGGCGGCAGGTTTGAGGGCGGCACTTCTTCTCTTGTGGAAGAGTTTACCCAATCCCTTGATTATGACCGGTTTTTATATTCCCATGATATCGCTGGATCCATGGCACACGTCTCAATGCTTGCCAAACAGGGGATATTAACCCCTGCAGAGTCAAGTCGGATCATAGAAGGCCTGAAGCAGATCAAGAATGAAATTGAGTCGGGTGAATTTTCCTGGAGCGTTGCCCTTGAAGATGTTCACATGAACATTGAAAAACGTCTGACTGAGATTATTGGTCCAGCAGGCCAGAAGCTGCATACGGGAAGAAGCCGTAATGATCAGGTGGCCCTGGATTTAAGGATGTTTGTATCTGAAAGTCTTGCCTTGTGGCAAAAAGAGATTAGAAGTTTAATTGAATCCCTGATAATCCAGGCAAAGGCAAATCAGGAAACCATTCTTCCCGGATATACCCATCTTCAGCCGGCCCAGCCCGTGAGTCTGGCCCACCATCTTCTGGCTTATGTTCAGATGTTCAGAAGGGATTTTGAAAGGGCAGCAGACGCCATTGAGAGGACAAGGGTTTCTCCTCTTGGCGCGTCAGCCCTGGCCGGTACGACATACGCTCTGGATCCGGAAAGGGCAGCTGAAGAAATAGGTTTTGAAAAAGTTTTTGAAAACAGCATGGACGCTGTCAGTGACAGGGATTTTGTCCTTGAATCTCTGTTTGTCTGTTCCTTAGTCATGCTTCACCTCAGTCGAATGTGTGAGGAAATAATTATCTGGTCAAACCCGGGTTTTGGATTTATAAAACTTTCTGATTCTTATTCCACCGGATCATCCATTATGCCTCAGAAAAAGAATCCTGATGCTGCTGAACTTATCAGGGGCAGGACAGGGTCTGTTTTTGGAAGGCTTGTGTCTCTTCTGACCATGATGAAGGCTCTGCCTCTGGCATATAATCGTGACATGCAGGAGGACAAGGGCCCGTTTATTGAAGCGCATCGGACAGTTGTAAGTTCCTTAAAAGTAATGTCAGGAATGATCAGGGAAATATTTTTTGACGCTCAGGCAATGAGCAATGCCCTGAAAAAAGGCTTTCTAAACGCCACGGAAATGGCTGACTACCTGGTTGCAAAAGGGCTGCCCTTCAGACAGGCCCACCATTTGACGGGTCAGGCAGTGGCATACGCCGAGAAAAAAGGTGTGGGTCTTGAAGATCTGGATCTTGAGGAACTTCGAGGCTTTTATGATAAAATTGATGAGGAGATATTTCTGATTCTTGATTATAGTCAAGCAGTGAAAAGAAGGAATTCTCCAGGTGGAACAGGACCTCACTCAGTGGCCGGACAGATAAAGAAAATTGAGAACTGGCTAATGGAGACAGAGCTCAGATGACAGACTTTATTAAAGCGCGGGGGAATGGCGGAAGCGTATAGGAGTCGAACCTACCGAACGGGACTAACCGTTCCACTGGATTTGAAGTCCAGGCGCCACACCGGTGACGAAACGCTTCCGTTGAAGCTTTTATTATCAATAACCATCAGAAAAGGCAATACGAATTAGCCTTGATGATCAGACTATGATTTGAGGAAAACTGACTGCGAATCGTTTCTCTTCTGGAACGGTTCAGTTAAAGTTGGAGGTAATGATTTGAACAATTTTTCTAGAAACCTGCTGCTGTGGGCAACCATATCTTTAGTAATGATTATTCTGTTTAATCTTTTTAATCAGCCACAGGTCCCGCAGCACAAATTATCATACACAGAACTTCTGACCAGCATCAACCAGGGCGAAGTCATGGCAGTAAAGATTCAGGGTCAGAAAGTTACCGGAGTGCTCATTGATGAGCGGAGGTTTACTTCATTCATCCCTGATGATCCGGGATTTGTTGACCTGCTGATCAAAAACAATGTCCAGGTTGAGGCAGAGCCAGAGGAGCAGGCATCCTGGCTGGCTACGATTTTTATCTCCTGGTTCCCCTTTTTGCTGCTCATAGGGGTCTGGATTTTTTTCATGCGTCAGATGCAGGGAGGCGGAGGCAAGGCCATGTCATTCGGAAGGTCCAAGGCCAAGCTCATTTCCCAGGAGGATACCAAGGTAACCTTTGCCGACGTGGCAGGAGTTGATGAAGCTAAGGATGAACTCACTGAGGTGGTGGATTTTCTGAGCAACCCCAAGAAGTTTACCCGTCTTGGCGGACGTATCCCAAAAGGCGTTCTTCTTGTTGGCTCTCCAGGTACCGGCAAGACCCTGCTGGCCAGGGCTGTAGCCGGAGAAGCCAGAGTCCCCTTTTTTTCCATTTCAGGTTCGGATTTTGTTGAAATGTTTGTAGGCGTGGGTGCTTCCAGAGTGCGCGATCTTTTTGTTCAGGGCAAGAAAAACGCTCCCTGTCTGATATTTATTGATGAGATTGACGCAGTGGGTCGTCAAAGGGGTGCTGGTCTGGGCGGCGGGCATGATGAACGTGAACAGACCCTGAACCAGCTGCTGGTTGAGATGGATGGATTTGAATCCAATGAAGGGGTTATCCTGATTGCGGCTACCAACCGGCCGGATGTCCTTGACCCCGCTCTGTTGCGGCCTGGCCGTTTTGACCGTCAGGTTGTAGTTCCCACACCTGATGTTGCGGGCCGGAAAAGGATTCTCGATGTTCACAGCCGAAGAACTCCTCTGGCACCTGGGGTTGATATGGAAATAATTGCCAAGGGCACTCCTGGTTTTTCAGGAGCTGATCTTGAGAACCTGGTGAATGAGGCCGCCCTCCATGCTGCTAAACAGAACAAGGAACAGGTTTCCATGGAGGATTTCGAGGGTGCCAAGGATAAGGTGCTCATGGGCACGGAAAGACGGAGTCTTATCCTCAGTGAGGAAGAAAAGAAAACCACTGCCTACCATGAAGCCGGTCATACCATTGTGGCCAAAGTTCTGCCGGGAACCGATCCAATTCACAAGGTTTCCATCATTCCCCGGGGAAGGGCTCTTGGAGTGACCATGCAGCTTCCTCAGGATGAGAGACATAATTATTCCAAAACTTATCTGGAGAATAACCTGGCAGTTCTTTTGGGCGGCCGGGTTTCAGAGGAACTGGTTTTCAACCAGATGACCACAGGAGCGGGCAATGATATTGAAAGAGCCACGAAAATGGCCAGGAAGATGGTCTGCGAATGGGGTATGAGCGAAACCATAGGTCCTCTGGCTTTCGGGGGAAGGGGAGAAGAAGTTTTTCTTGGCCGGGAGTTTACTCAGCACAAGGAATACAGTGAAGAAACAGCCAGGCTTATTGACGAAGAAGTAAAAAAGATTGTCCGCGATGCCTATGAAAAGGCCAGGAATCTTGTGCAGGAGAACATTGAATTTCTGCATAATCTTGCCGCGGCCCTGCTTGAAAGGGAAACATTAACCGGTGTTGAAGTGGAGATGGTCATGAAAGGTCAGGACCTGCCTTCATTGGAGGAAAAGATGCGCAATGACCGGCACAGTCATGATTCACGGAAAACAGAACCTGTAAAACCTGACCAGGAAAAGCCGGGCCAAGAGGGATTCAAGATAGAAGAATAGGCCCGTCCGTCCTGATAATATAATGTTAAAAGACAGAGTGGTTAACTGGTATGTGAAGGGGGGGAGGGCCATAGGCCCTGTCCCTTTTCTGGTTGTGGGGATCCTGAATCTAACCCCTGACTCTTTTTTTGATGGGGGCAGGTATGACAGCCCGGAAAAAGCTCTGAACATGGCCTGTCTGCTTATAGATCAGGGCGCAGATATCATTGATATTGGAGGAGAAAGTACCAGGCCTCTGTCCGCAAGGGTAGAAGCTGAGATAGAGATGTCCAGGGTGCTTCCGGTTCTGAAAAAAATTCTTGAAAAACATCCCCATGCCAATGTATCCATAGACACATATAAGGCTGGGGTCGCGGCTGAATGTCTGGATACTGGAGCGGTCATAATCAATGATATTTCCGGGTGCCGTTTTGATCCAGGATTGCTTGATGTGCTTGCGGAGTTCAGGCCTGGATATGTTCTGATGCATTCCCTGGGAGATCCTCAGACCATGCAGACTGATCCCAGGTACCATGATGTTGTCGAGGATATAAAATCTTTTTTTGATGAGCGCCTGAACGTGCTGATTAAAAATGGTCTGCCTGAGAACAGGATCGTGATTGATCCGGGCATTGGTTTCGGCAAGACCCTTGAACACAACCTGGAGATAATGCTCAGGGTTGAAGAATTTTTTGCCTTTGGTCTTCCCGTTTTTCTTGGTCTTTCCAACAAGTCCATCTGGGGCAGGCTTCTGGGACTCGAGCCCGGGTGCAGAGAAACCGCGACTCAGGTGGGTTTAAGCCTTATGGCTGCCAAAGGGGTAGGCATTCACAGGGTGCATGATGTCATGTCAACAGTTAACAGCTTGGAAATATTGAAAAGAATATGGTCCTGAATTTGGGTTTAATACAGATAGGCTGGCGAGACATAATAGATATAGTCGTTGTCGCCTATATCATTTACAGAGTGATTCTTCTGGTCAAGGGAACCAGAGCGGTTTCAGTATTCTATGGACTTTTGCTGCTCATGGTAATCTATTATTTTTCCCGTGAATTCGGCTTGAACACCCTTAACCTGCTTCTGGCCAATTTTCTGGGTTCTCTTTTCCTGGTGATCATAATTCTGTTTCAGAGGGATATCCGAAAAGCCCTGGCTGAAATGGGAGCTGTGAGGCTCTTTTTCAGACCAAGGCCAGGTTTGGCCATACTGGATGAACTTATCCTCTCCCTGGTCTCCATGGCACAGAAAAGAATCGGAGCACTGGTGGTTATCGAGAAGAATACCCCGCTGGGAGATGTTGCGGAGTCCGGTGTGGAGATTAATTCTCTTTTTTCCAAAGACCTTCTCGAAACAATATTTTATCCCAGTACTCCTCTGCATGACGGAGCAGTGATTATTCGCGAAGACAGAATTGTTGCTGCGGGGTGTATTCTTCCCCTTGCCGTGGGCATCAAGAGCAAATGGGATTACGGAACAAGGCATAGAGCCGCCCTGGGCATTACTGAAGAAACCGACGCCATTGCCATTGTTGTATCGGAAGAGAGGGGAAAGATTTCAGTGGCCATAGGAGGAAAGCTTATTACGTCCCTTGATGAAGTGCGTCTTAGAAGAATTTTATCCTCTGCCTGGGAAAAATAAAATGTTTAAAGTCAACTGGCAATACAGGGTCATAGCCGTTGTGCTGGCACTTTTTTTCTGGTATATTGTTAGCGGCCAGGAAAAAGTGGAGATCTGGCTGAACATACCGGTTGAAATAGTTAATCTGCCTCAGGATCGTTTGATCAAAAGCGGCATGGTCAGCACTGTCAGGGTCAGGTGCAGAGGGACTTCGACCATTCTCGGCAGGCTGGAAACAGGCAGGCTGACATACGCCCTGGACCTTTCCCGGGTTCGCAGGGGCGAAAACCTGATTGTGCTTGAGCCAAAAAATATAAATCTGCCCAGGGCCATAGATGTTGTGGAAATCACCCCGTCAAGACTCGAACTTGATATTGACTTTCAGATAACCAAAACTGTGCCCGTCAGCATAAACTGGGAGGCGTACATAAGTCCTGATTACGAATTAAGGGAAATCAGGGTTGAACCCGAGCAAGTCCGGATCAGTGGAGCAGCAAGCATTCTTGACAGGATCGATGAAATTGGAACCAAACTTGTTGAAATCAGGGAGGAAACACCCAGAGGGATTATCAGAAAGGTCAGTCTTGATCTTTTTCCGGATATAGAATCATCTACCGGAGAGGTTATGGTGGAATTTTCCTTTGGCCCCATCCTGGAAGAAATCTGGGTGCGCAAGCCCGTTAATGTGTTTGCTGATGAAGGAGTTGAATACAGAATAGATCCTGATTACCTCAGGGCCAATCTTGCTCTGCCCAAAGTTTTCATGCGGACTCCAAACTGGCGGGAACAGATAAGCTACTACATCAGGGTGCAGAAGGATATGGAGCCGGGTGAGCATGAAATTGAAGTGATAGTAGATTTGCCCAGGGATGGAGAAGTCAGGGAAAAGCGTCCGGAAAAGATAATCGTTGAGATCAAATGATCAGGTTTCAACTCCCTGCAGCCAGACGGATCTGTTATTTAATTTCTGCCGGTTTAATTATTTTCTCTAGACATTGAACTTTCTTAAGGAGTGTAAATATGCCCAAAAAACTCTTTGGAACAGACGGCCTGAGAGGACAGGCCAATATCTTTCCAATGCTTCCTGAAATTGTTTTGAGACTTGGTCTGGCCGCGGGACAGTATTTTCGCAATGGACACCGCCGCCACCGTGTCCTTATCGGCAAGGATACCAGGCTTTCAGGATATGTTTTTGAAAGTGCTCTAACTTCCGGATTTTGTGCTTCAGGCATGGATGTTTATCTGGTCGGGCCAATGCCAACCCCGGCTATTTCTTTTTTAACCAAGAACATGCGGGCGGATCTGGGCGTTGTTATATCGGCCTCTCATAATCCTTTCATGGATAACGGGATCAAGTTCTTTGACCATATGGGTTTCAAGCTTTCAGATAAAGTTGAAGAAGAGATAGCTGAACTGATCCTCTCTCCGGATGTCAGCTGGGATCATCCACAGCCTGAATTTATGGGCAGGGCCAGAAAGATTGTGGACAGTCCGGGCAGATATATAGTTCATTTAAAGAACAGTTTGCCCAATACCCTGAGCCTTGAGGGAATAAAGATTGTTATTGATTGCGCCAATGGGGCCACCTACAGGGTTGCGCCGCTGATCTTTGAAGAGCTTGGGGCCAAGGTAATAACTACAGGAATTGAACCTGACGGGCTGAATATTAACAAGAAATGCGGTTCACTTTACCCTGAAGTGACGGCCAATCTTGTTTTAGAGCATGGAGCTGATCTGGGCATCGCTCTGGATGGGGATGGAGATCGTCTTATTGCCATTGATGAAAACGGAGTGATTCTGGATGGTGATCAGATCATGTCAATCTGCGCCAAAGATCTGATGGAAAAAGATTCTTTGCCGGGGAAACTTCTGGTGTCCACAGTGATGAGCAATATGTCTCTGGAAGTATTCATGCGGTCCATGGGAGGAAAGCTTTTTCGCACCCGGGTAGGCGACAGGTATGTTGTTGAGGCCATGCGGCAAAAAGGGGCCGTTATGGGAGGGGAACAGTCCGGCCATCTTATTTTCATGGATTACTCAACCACAGGTGACGGCATTCTTGCCGGAATAAGGCTTCTTAAGATAATGCTGGAAAAAAACAGAACTCTTTCTGAACTGTCAGCGCTTTTAACGCTTTTTCCACAAAAGCTTATAAATGTGCATGTTGAAAGAAAAATTCCATTTGATCAGGTTAACTCAATCCAGAAGGCTGTGACAGCCGCACAGAAAAGCCTTGGAGACAAGGGAAGAATTCTTTTAAGATATTCAGGAACCGAACCTGTTGCCAGGGTCATGGTAGAGGGAGATGATGAAGCCCTGGTAAGTAAATGGGCAGCTGATCTTGCCTGGGAAGTTGAACAGGGCCTTAAATTGGGATACTGATCATGCACTTTAAGATATTTCAACGGCATCAGCAGTATTCAGGGACTGTGGAATCCGCCGTTAAAAATAGCTGGTTGAGAATTATATAGATTACGTTGAAAAGTCTAAAAAGGAGTCTGACATGGAAGCAACAAAGGTAATAATACCAGTTGCCGGTTGGGGTACCAGATCATTGCCTGCCACTAAAAATGTACCCAAGGAGATGCTTCCCGTGTATAAGAAGCCGGCAGTGCAGTATGTTGTTGAAGAAGCCATTGAGTCCGACCTGCACGATGTTGTCTTTGTGACCAACCAGCATAAGAGGATTATTGAAGATCATTTTGACTACAATCTGTCCCTTGAGGCAGTGTTGAGAAGATCAGGCAAGGAACATCTCTTGAAGGATGTCAGACAGGTGGCTGAAATGGCCAATATAATCTCGGTCAGGCAGAAAGAGCAGTTAGGTCTGGGTCATGCGGTTCTGTGCGTCAGAGAGGTTGTGAAGAAGGAACCCTTCGCGGTCATGGTTGGAGACGACCTGATGTTCAGCAGGTCGCCGGCCATAAAACAACTTATGGAGGTTGCCAAGACAGAACATATGCCTGTGGTTGGAGTGGTGGAAGTGCCACAGGAAAGAGTTTCCAGATACGGCATTATTCAGGCGGAGGAATTTGCTCCGGGACTTTATCGGGTGAGACAGGTTTTTGAAAAGCCGGATCCAAAGAATGCACCATCCAGGCTGGCCATTGTCGGACGTTACGTTCTTACTCCTGAAATATTCGACTACCTGGAAAATATTGAACCCGGCTATGATCTTGAGTATCAGCTTACTGACGCGCTGCAGGCACTGGCACAGAATAAAAGGCTTCTGGCTGTCAAGCTTGAGGGGCGGCGTTTTGATATAGGGGATTGGGCTGACTATCTGAGCGCGAATATTTATTTTGCCCTGAAAGATGATGAATTCAAAGATGAACTGATTGATAGGCTGCAGGAGTTTCTGCCTTTCAGAAAGTGACCTGTTCCCTTTTTGCTCACTATTTTTCCCGGACATGCTCATATATAATATTTTCATACAGGTGTACCCGGGACAAATCCTGGATTGCCCTGTTCCAAACAGATAATGGAAAATCTTGACAGACTGCAGCGTATCTGGTCTGTAGCAGTATTAATCCCTCCCTACAGGAGTTTCACTTACCAGGAACCTGACTATTTCCCCCCCTGCACATGGAGACCCGGTCTGCGGGTTATTGTGCCCATGGGTGAGGCGAACCGGATATGTGTTGGAGTGCTTCAGCCGGCTGTTGACCTTGATCTGCCCCAAAAACTTAAGAATATCCACTGGCCGCTGGACAGAGATGTTCTTGTCCCTCCTGAATACCTGCAGATGATAATTGAATTGTCCAACAGACAGTTAATTGATCCGGGCAGGATACTGGCCAATGTTTTGCCGGGATCTCTGCGTCGCATCCCCGATGCTCTGATATCGGAAAAATCAGGGGACAGATATGTTCTGCCGGGTTACGGTTCTGAAAAAACCATGCTTCAGGAAATAGCTGGGTCATGGATCAGGGGGGATCTTGATTTTATTCGGAAAATAGCAAAGCCGGGAAAGATTTTCTCTGTATCTCAGGAACCCCCATGGTCAATACTTCCTAACGCCAGGCTGCAGTGGAAGGTAATGGATGCCCTGTGGGAACACGGCAGCATGTCCCAGACCAGGCTCAGGCAGTTGTTTGGTCCTGGAGTGGGTAGTTCCCTCAGATCACTGAATGAAAAAGGGTTAATAAGGATAAGGGATGAAGAAAAAGTTGAAAAAGAGGATATATGTCCACCCGTTTTCAATGATTATCATTTGACAGATGATCAGTACAGGGCCCTGTCTTTTCTATTGCCCCGCTTTGAGAAAGGTTTGTGTGATGTCAATTTATTGCACGGGATAACCGGAAGCGGCAAAAGCCTTGTTTATATGCGCCTGGCTGAAAAATGTCTGAACATGGGAAGGTCCGCAGTTATTCTGGCTCCGGAAATCGCCATAACCCTGCAGTTATATGGTCTTGCCAGAAAAATGATTTCCGGGTTCAAAGTTTTTTTGCATCATGGCCTCAGGAGCCCCAAAAAAAAGGAGGCTCTTTTTCTGGAACTGAGCGGAAATGCTGAACCGGTCCTCCTGGTGGGAACCAGGTCGGCGCTGCTCATGCCTGCCGTCAATATCGGCCTGATAGTAATTGATGAAGAACATGATGAATCTTATAAGCAGGATCAGGGTTTTGTCTATCAGGCCAAGGAAATCGCCCACTATCTTGCCAAAAGGGACCGATCCATGCTCGTTCTTGGTTCTGCCACTCCAGATATCAAGACATTTTTTGCAGCCCGGGAAAATACGATAAATCTAATTAACATGGAAAGCCGGGTTGGGAAAAGTGTTCTTCCGGATGTCAGCTTTATTGATCTCAGGAAAGACATTCCAAAGTCCGGGCCCCTGTCCAGCGCCTGTGAAAAGGCCCTGCAGGAAACTTTGAGCAGGGGAGAACAGGTGGTAATCATGCATAACCGCAGGGGTTACTCTCCAATAATCATGTGCAGCGAATGCTCTGAAACGGTCAAGTGCGCCAGCTGTCAGGTCAGCCTTACATTTCATAAGAAAAGACAGAGACTTGTCTGCCATTATTGCGGACAGTCAGTTCCTTTTTCCATTATCTGCTCTAAGTGTCATTGTTCTGAGTTTATTACCCTGGGGGGCGGGACGGAAAAAGTGGAAGAATTTTTCCAGGAAAAGTTCAAGGAAGCCGGCGTATTGAGACTGGACAGGGACAGCACAAGGAATCCTGCCAGAATTGAAGAGGTGCTGACTGACTTTGCGCAAAATAAAGCTCAGGTCCTGGTAGGCACCCAGATGTTGAGCAAGGGTCATACCTTTCCCAATGTTACTCTGGCCATAGTGCTTGACGGGGATCTTGGACTGGGCCTTCCTGATTATCGCTCTTCAGAAAGAATATTTCAGCTGCTTGTTCAGCTTTCAGGGAGGGCCGGCCGGGGGGATAAGCCTGGAAAGGTTTATATCCAGACCAGAAATCCTGATCATTACTGCTGGAATTTTGTTGCTGCCTCTGATTACGCTGGTTTTTTCAGCCAGGAAATTAAAAGACGGAAGCTGTTTGGATATCCCCCTTTTGTCCGGCTGGGGCTGATCAGGATTTCATTTCCTTCCAGCTGGAAGGAAAAAGACAGGTTCATTTCATCTCTTAAAAGGGTAACAATTGATATCAGCGATAAATATGCTGTTAAGATTATGGGGCCTGCCCCTGCGCCGTTGTCAAAATTGAAGAATAGAGATAGGTATCAGCTTTTGCTTAAAGCCCAGGATTGGTCCAGCATTAGAAATATTTACTCAGAAATGTGGCACTGCCTGTCAAAGAGCAGGGATGTCCGGGCAGGTCTGGACCTGGATCCCCTGAACATGCTTTAGCATTGCATGCAGCTGTAATTCAACATATTTTCAGGCTGACCTGCTTAGTCTCTGGACCTTCAATGTTTATAAATTCATGGCCTGGATGAAGTTATTCTGGTGGAAGATCTTATTGTAAACAGGAGTGTTTTGTGAAAATTCGAGTAAAACAGGCGCTTAATTTCCCTGATCAGCAGAATGATGTTCAGATCAGAGGGTGGGTCAGGACAAAAAGGCAGTCCAGGGGCTTCTGCTTCCTGGAAATAAATGACGGTTCTTGTTTAAAGAATCTGCAGGCAATCGTGGATGAAGGTATTCCAGGGTATGACAGTATTGACATGATCAACACCGGCGCTTCAGTCAGTATTTCCGGAGATCTTGTGCCTTCTCCGGGCAAGGGGCAGGCCTGGGAGGTCAAAGCTTCTGAAATCAGGCTGATGGGCGCTGCAGATCCTGGAACATATCCTTTGCAGAAAAAACGTCATTCAGACGAGTTCTTAAGGACCATTGCCCATCTCCGGCCCAGAACAAACAAGTACGGCGCCATGAACAGAATCCGTTCTGAAATGAGCTTTGCAGTACATAAATATTTTCATGATCTTGGCTTTAATTATATTCATACTCCCCTACTTACAGGTTCTGACTGTGAGGGGGCAGGGGAAATGTTCCTGGTTACCGCTCTGGATCTGGATAGACTTTGCGCTGAAAACAAAAAAGTAAATTTTGAGCAGGATTTTTTCGGCAAAAAAGCTTATCTTACTGTTTCAGGACAGTTAAACGCTGAAAACATGGCCTGCGCTCTGGGCGATGTTTATACATTCGGGCCTACCTTTCGGGCTGAAAACTCCAACACTCCCAAGCACGTGGCCGAATTTTGGATGATAGAGCCTGAGATGGCTTTTGCCGATCTTACAGACAACATGAATCTTGCCCAGGACATGGTTAAAAAGATGATAACTCATGTCCGCCGTGAATGTCCGGATGACATGGAACTTTTTGCCAGGTTCGTTGATAAGGAGCTGGAATCCAGGCTGGACAATATTATTGACAATGACTTTGTCCGCCTGCCTTATTCAGATGCCATAACCATCCTTCAGAAGTCCCGTCAGAAGTTCGAGTTTCCGGTGGAATACGGACTTGACCTGCAAACCGAGCATGAAAGGTTTTTGTGCGAAAAATATTTCAAAACTCCGGTAATTCTTTATAACTACCCCAAAGATATCAAGCCGTTTTACATGCGGGTCAATGATGACGGGGAAACTGTCGCGGCCATGGACGTTCTGGTTCCCGGGGTTGGAGAATTGATCGGAGGAAGCCAGCGGGAAGAACGTCAGGATATCCTGGAATCCCGCATAAACGACGCTGGACTGAATCCGGATGATTACTGGTGGTACATAGATCTTCGGCGTTTTGGCAGTGTACCTCATTCCGGTTTTGGCCTGGGGTTTGAGAGGCTTTTAATGTTTTCCACCGGAGTGAGCAACATACGTGATGTGATCATGTTTCCGCGGACGCCAAGGTTTCTGGAATTTTAGTTATATCAGTTAGTTAAGTTTAATTTTATTTTTTGAATAAATTATTAATGGATTCATGAAAATAAAGATTGACAGTTTAATAGATAGACTTTAGTTAACTGATCTTTCGGCGTATAGCCGGTGAGGTCGGGCGAGTATTTAAGCAACTGTAATAGTTGGACATTCACAAATCAGCTTAAAAAAAGCTTGACATAGTTTCGGGTATTGTCTATCAACTGAAGT
>Ga0209498_1000238_pt1 | contig 33200 bp, 30 predicted proteins | sample WalLakDeSediment_FD_184131 | JGI IMG/M metagenome (GOLD analysis project Ga0209498, IMG submission 184131) | Lake sediment microbial communities from Walker lake, Nevada to study Microbial Dark Matter (Phase II) - Walker Lake 11/02/13 Deep... | ecosystem: Environmental > Aquatic > Freshwater >...
AGGCTCTCCTTCCAATAAGGCACCTCCCTTTACGAGCTGCCTCTTCTTTTACCACTTTTTCACTGAGAGGACATTTCTATTGAGTCCACTAGAGGACATTATCATTGAGTTACAACATAGGGAGGTCAAGTGCTGGACAAGCGGTGGCTGATGTGCTAGAATATTTCTTGCTTATGACTCTAAGTTTAGGGAGGAGCGATAAATCAGGTGAGGAGGGTAAGAGGTGACCTAATACAAAAAGGGCGCTTTTGAACAGGGGGCCTCTATCTGCTTGTCTGTGGGTAGATTCCACTTGATTTTCCCCTTATGATCTTCCGGTAGCTTCTTCCAGTTTTTGCTTCCCCTCAAGCACTTTTCTCTAGGATTGTAACCCGCGAATTAGCCCTCTCTACTGCCAACGTATGTCAACGTATCTCTTGAATTTGCCGGCGTTGAGGTATAAGCCTCTCAAACTGCTTGTTGTGTCTCAGGTGAAGGGAGTGTAAACAGAGCAATGGTTATTAGTAGTCAGATAGACGTTGAAATCGATACCAAGAATGTACATCGCTGCATAGGGTACAAAGATGATAGCCAGCCGCAGCCACGTATCTCGGCTTTGATCGAGGAATATGCAGCGGAGGCTTACCACCTCATTGTGCCTTCGTATTCATTTGTTATCAGGGATGTCGAGTTGGTTCTGGGCTCCCGCGTTTTCGTCCAGGGTTCGGGCGATCTTATTTCTAATCTTATTGTGTTTCAAAGCGAAGCCATTGCCCAGTTGCTGAGTGAGTGTCGTAGGGTTGCGTTGTTCGTGGTGACAATAGGGAAGTATTTGGAGGAAATGGTATGCCATCTGGCTGAGGATGGACTAATGCTTCAGGCATCTGTGCTGGATGCAATTGGATCTGATGCCGTGGTGAAGGTAGCTGACTTCGTCGAGGGTGTGATAAAGGAGAGGGCTGGGGCCACAGGGCTTGGTACTAGTCGGCGTTTCAGCCCTGGCTATTGTGACTGGGATATAAGCCAGCAGGGGGGGGTCTTTCGAGCCGTAAAAGGTGATTCTGCAGGGGTTCACTTGACTGAGAGTTATATGATGGTTCCCCAGAAGTCGATATCAGGCCTTATCGGGATTGGCCCCTCTGGGGGTGGTTTATGGGATTATAACCCTTGTGAGACCTGTAGCGAGAGCGATTGCCCGGGGAGGAGGTAGAGGCCGAGGATATGGTTCGAAGAGGGTTACCCGGGGGTAGCTTCAAGCCTCTCACGGAAGAGGCTGTACAAATGATTCACCAGACCGTGCTGCGGATAATCGAGGAAGTAGGTTTTCAGGTACATTCGGATACTGGACTGGAGCTTTTCAAGGGGGCTGGGGCTTGGGTGGATGAGGAAAAGCGCCTGGTGCGCCTGCCTCAGAAAAAAGCCATAGAAATCATTGAGATGGCGCCGTCCGAGGTCAGGCTATGTGGCCGGGATGAGAAGCACGACATTTTACTGGGCGGTAACAGAGTATACACGGGAACTGGTGGAACCGCTCTCAATGTCTATCACCAGGAGACCGGGGAGAAGACATTAGCTACCCTGGAAGATTTAAAGCGCATAGCAAAGCTGGTTGACGCGTTAGAAAATATCCATCTCTTCCTACTTCCTACCTATCCGAATGAGTTGCCTGTAGAGCAGGTAGATGTAAACCGCTTCTTTGCCGGTCTGGACAATACCAGCAAGCATGTTATGGGAGGGCTTTACACCCTGGATGGGCTGCAGCAGGTGATAAGAATGGCGGAAATCATCGCTGGCTCTGCCGAGAAACTTCGCCAGCGTCCCATTATATCAATGATAGCCTGTACTATAAGCCCTCTCACGATTGATGATGTTTACGGCGATTTTTTGATAACCATTGCCAGGAGTGGAATACCTGTAGTCTGTCCCGCCGAGCCACTGTGCGGGGCCACCTCACCGGTGACGCTTGCCGGGAACGTGACGATGCAGACTGTGGACTCCTTGATGGGGGTAATGCTTACGCAACTTGCCAGTCCGGGGTCTCCCGTTATTCTTGGCTCGGTAGCCACCAGCACAGACCTCAGTACTTTCAATTATCTAGCCGGCTCTGTTGAAATGGGTCTCGTCAATGCTGCCGGGGCCCAGATGGCACAGTTTTACAAGCTCCCCTTCTATGCAACGGGTGGTATGACAGACTCCAAGGTGTTGGATGCGCAGAGCGGCTATGAGTCTGCGATTACCAACCTGCTCTGTGCTCTGGCGGGAGCTAATTTCATACACGACGCGGCGGGGCTAATGGAATTCGCTCTAACTGTGTGCTACGAGAAATATGTTATTGACAACGAGATTCTGGGAATGGTGATGAGAGCTGTGGAGGGCATACAGGTGAATGAGGACACCCTGGCCTTTGACCTTATCAAGGAGGTGGGCCCAGGTGGCAATTTTGTCACCGCAAGGCATACCAGGCAGTTCATGCGGCGTGAGCACTATCAACCATCCCTCAGCGACAGGAATAGCAGGGAGGATTGGGAAGCCAAAGGGGCGAAGAACACCTGGGAGAGGGCAGCGTTAAAAGTGAACGAGATTCTGGCTAAGGATGGCTGTAGCTTGCCTGCGGACATAAGATACCAGGTATTCTCGGAGATAGCTGGTATCTTAGAGTAGAACGGGGTAACAACGTGCTGATAATTGGTGAGAAGATTAATGCATCGAATAAGTCCGTAGGACAAGCTATAGATAACAAAGACCGGGAATTCTTGGCGGGTCTTGCTAGAGACCAAGCCGCTGCCGGCGCTGACTTCATTGATGTAAACGCCGGGGTTGGCCAGGGAGCCTGGGAGCATCCGGAAGCCGCTATGGAGTGGCTGGTTGAGTTGGTCCAGGCAGCTACGGACAAGCCGCTGGCTATTGACAGCGACGTTCCGGGCGTTATCGAAGCTGCCCTGCGCAAATATAGTGGAGACGATGTGATGATTAACTCGGTCAGTGCAGAGCCTGAGAAGCTGGAGGCTGTTGGCCTCCTGGCAGTGGAGCGTCAGGCTTCTCTAGTGGCACTGGCTATGGGGACGGGACGAATACCGGACAGTGTCGAGGAACGGCTGGCAGCTTGTGATGAGATAATGACGTACTTGATCCGCCTGGGTCTAAGGGAAGATCAGGTGTTTTTTGACCCACTGGTGCTCCCCATCGCTGTGGATTCGACCCAGGGACTGGTTACTCTAAAGACCATCGAGCAGATCAAATCCCGTTACCCGACCGCCAAGACTGTGATGGGCCTCAGTAATATCTCCTACGGACTACCTCAGAGGGGTATGGTCAACCGGGCTTTTCTTCTGATGGCAGCCTCTGCGGGCCTCGATGCCGCGATCTTGGACCCCCTTGATGCTAAGATGATGAGCTTTGTCAGAGTCGCCGATATGCTCACAGGGAAAGACCCCTCATGCAAAGGGTATATCAGGGCTCACAGGAAAGGCCTTTTACTGGACTAGGGGGTGTACGAAAACTTGGTTAAAAAGATTTCAGGAGCATTTGCTCTACGTGGGTTGAAGCATCTGCTTCAACCCACCTATAATTCTCAGACAGGCCCCGGGAATAGATAGCTGTGTTGCGGCAACGGAGAATAAGAGTCAGACAGGAGGGATAGAGTGCCTAGGGAAGGAATCTTAATCGATACCCCTTATGAGAGGATGACCGAGAAGCAGGTGACGCAAATTCATCAGGCTTCCATGGAGATTCTGGGCGATCCCGGCTTGATGTGTTTCAATCGTCAGGCCGCTGAGATATTTGGCGACAACGGTGCGGAGGTTTCTTCAGTTACCACCAGCGATCATTCATGCTGGCTGGTGAAGGTTCCAGAGAAACTTGTTGTTGATGCCCTTGATAATGCACCGAAGACTGTCAAGTTGGGCGCCAGGAACCCGGACAATACTCTGGTAATGAATGGGGAGGTGCCCAGGGTATACTTCATTTCCGGCTCTGAAACCAATATCTGGCTGGATGTAGATTTCCCGACATATGTTAAGAAATCCGATCCCAGCGCTGAGATTCAGGTGCCGGAATTTCACCCGCGACGTGGTACTGTTGCTGACCTCTGCCAGTCGGCGCATGTCTGTGAGCACCTTGAAACCCTGGATGGCTACATACGTACTGTGAATATCCAGGATAAAGACATCACCGAGGATAATAAGGACGTTAATAAATTCTTCGCTTCCTTGAATAACACGACCAAGCATGTTATGTCGGGGCTAACCAACCTGAAACAGCTGGACAACGTGGTGAACATGGCAAAGCTAATTGTTGGAGGGGAGGAAGAGCTTAAGGACAACCCCATCATTTCCTTCATCACCTGTTTGGTCAAGAGCCCTCTGCAATTCGTTGAAGATACCACGGACACATTCATTGAGATTTGCAGGAGGGGGTTGCCTGTAGTGGTTTCCTCCTCGCCCCAAGCTGGGAGCACTGCCCCAATTAAGGAAGCTGGCATTATGGCTCAGATAAACGCTGAGGTCCTTGCAGGAATCACATTGGGGCAGTTGGTTAACAAAGGAACGCCGGTAATCTATGGGAGCGTGCCCGTCAGAGCGCGTATGGATACCCTTGGCGATTCCTACGGATCCGTTGAAACCAGCCAGTATAACGTAGACTGCGTTCAGATGGCACGATTCTACAAGATACCTAATTATTCTACCTCGGGTGTCTGTGATGCGAAGATACCGGGGCAGCAAGCATCGATAGAGCGATTGTTCTCAGATATATTGGTCACTTTAAGCGGGCCCCAGTACTTACATTGCGCATACGGTCTCCTCGATTGCAATTCTATTTTCTGTCTGCTACAGGCTGTCCTGGACGACGCCCACTTCAAGATGATCAAGTTCTTCCTCAGGCCGCCGCGGATTAACGAAACAGAGATCACTGAGGTCTTTAGGCAAATCAGGGAGGTGGTGGCGACGCCTCAGAAGCTGTACATTCGCCATATTCGCCCTGTGCTGCGTAGCGGGGAGATTTCAATGTCTTATCCGTTTGAAGGGGATGGGGAGACTGACAGTGTGTTCGTTCTAGCCCACGAGAGAATGAAGGAGCTTCTTGCGAAACCGGTGGAGCACATAGATCGAGCTACCACCTCCAAGATATTTAATGAGATCCCGGGCTTGTTGCCTAGGCTAAACGTATACGAGGAGGGCAGATAGTAATGAGTGAAGACATCGTTGCCGCACTTAAGGAGAATGTTATACAGGGGAGAAGGACGAAGGATGATGAAGGGATAGAGGAGGATATGGCTGGTACGCCCGGAGTGCTGGAGTTAACACAGGAGGCGCTGGACGGGGGTATACCCACAGAGGTAATAATCACGCAGGGGCTGACTGCAGGCATGCAGGTTGTAGGGGAGAAATTCTCCACAAAGGAGTACTTTATCCCGGATATGCTGGCCTCTGCCGAAGCGGTGGGCGCGGCTATGGATGTTCTGAAGCCGTATCTGGAGGCTTCGAATGTTGAGACCAAGGGGAAATTCGCTATCGTCACGGTGAAGGGGGATATCCACGATATTGGAAAGAATATCGTTTCCATCTTACTCAAAGGGGCGGGATATGAGGTGGAAGACCTGGGCACGGATGTGCCCACGGAGAAAATTGTTGAGTTTGTCAGGGAAGACCATCCTGATTATCTAGGGCTTTCTGCCTTGTTGACTACTACAATGGTTGTCATGGGAGAGGTGATTGAGGCGCTTAAGGAGAATGGTCTCAGGGATAAGGTGAAGATTCTGATTGGGGGGGCGGCAGTGTCTGAAGAGTATGCTAAGGAAATAGGGGCGGATGCCTATTGCGTGGATGGATTCGACGCCGTTAAGGTGCTGGACGCTTTTCAGGGAACAAAGGCGTAGTTTAAAATCACAGATGCTATTGTGAGAGGAGAATAGTTGTGGCAGGAATTGCAGGAATTCAAGGCACGGATAATGGTGAGTTGGAACGCATGCTTGAGAAGATCAAGCATAGAGGCCCCGACGAGACCTGGATCAATCGGGAGCAAGGGGTAAACTTGGGATGCAATGAGCTGAACATGGGGGCGGATTGCAAGGACGGCTCACATCGTGCATCTGACGGTAAGAGATCGGTTGTCCTCGATGGACGTATATATAATTCGGAAAAACAGGATATGACTGATGCTGAGGCTGTGCTGTACTTCTATGAAAAGTTTGGTACACGGTTTGCCAAGAAGCTGGACGGTGACTTCGCCTGCGCCATATCTGACGGGGGTAAAATGATACTGGCCCGTGACTGGGCGGGTATAAAACCGCTTTACTATGGACACAGTGATGGAAATCTGTGCTTTGCCTCTGAGGCAAAGGCCCTGGCAGGCATAGCCGACGATGTTAAGGAGTTCCCCCCCGGTTACGTTTATTCCCGCGAACTGGGGTTCCAGAGATTTGGCTCTGATGCTGTCGAGACCCCGGAGTTTGAGACCTATGAGCAGGCCAGGAAGGTTGTGCGCCAGCTGCTGCAAGAGGCAACTGAGAAGCGCATGAAGGACAACGCTGTCGGGGGGATTCTCCTCAGCGGAGGCCTGGACAGCAGCCTGATAGCATACATGGCCTATCAGATAAACCCCAATATCGAGTGTTTCACCGTGAGCATGGAGGAGGGGCAAGACCTTCCCCTGGCTAAAGATGTAACTGCCTATCTTGGCATGAAACATCACATTCTGATGTTCGGCGAGAAGGAGATAAATGAGATATTGCCTCTGGCCATTCATCATCAGGAGATGTATGAAGAGAGCTGCGTGCATGGGGCGATCGCAAACTTCCTCGCTGGACGGTTTGTCAGCCCTTACACGAGGTGTGTACTTACTGGAGAAGGAGCAGACGAGTTTTTTGCTGGGTACGATGGCCAGTTCAAGCAGGGGCGGAACCCTGAGGAGGTGGCGAGCATAGTCGATAATCTAATCAACGTTGCGCATAACACTGCGCTGCAGAGATTGGATAGACTGAACGCTGCAAATGCCTACGAAAGCCGCACTCCGTTCCTCGATGCCAAAGTAATGGATTTCAGCATGAAGATTCCCCTACAGTACAAAATCCACGGTGAGGAGAAGGCCGGGAAGCGGGTCGTGCGTCAGGCCTTCGAGGGCTGTCTACCCGAGCACATTATCTACCAGACAAAGAGATTCTTCGCTCAGGGTTCGGGAGTTGCGTATATCATGCGCGCACAGGCGGAGAAGCAGATATCTGAAAGGGAACTGGCAGAGTTCAACAAGGTGGACGGCAACCCCCATATGTCTTCCGTGGAGGAGCTGTATTACTACAGGATATTCAAGAAGACATTGCCCGATCCTGCGTTCGACAGACTGTGCGGCAGGTGGGACCCTATGAGGCCGGATTTCTTCCTGCGGAAGGCCGGTTCGTAACCTGAGTCTGTTGCCAGCTCTGTGACAACTACCCGAGGCAAGGCCAAGCAATTTTAACTTTTACACTTTTCAATTTACACTTTACAGTGTTGTCTTCATGAGATGGACTATCCTGGGCTCCGGCGGATGCATGGTAATTCCCAAACCCCTTTGCCGCTGCAGGGTCTGCCGGGAAGCAAGGGAGAAGGGCGTTCCTTATGCCAGGGGAGGACCCTCCGCTTTCCTTCACGATATTAACCTCTTGATTGACACGCCGGCGGAGATTATAGACATGCTAAACCGCTCGCGCGTCCGCCGTGTGGATTACCTCATCTTCACCCATCTGGACCCTGATCATACGGAAGGGTTCCGGGTTGTGGAGCAGATAGCGCTGGATTTTCGCTCCTGGCGTGCCTACCCCGAGAAGCAGGTCTGTTTGCTCCTGCCGGAACAGTTGGTGGAGCCCCTGCAACAGGTCTGCTCCCAGTACGGGCCCCTGCTGGATTTCTATCGGGAGAGCGGCTTCGTACGGCTCCATCTTTTCAGGGATAGAATCGAGGTTGGAGGCATGGGGATCACGGCCATCCCTGTTGACCGGGGTCGCCAGACCTCCTTCGTGTATGTCTTTGAGAAGTCAGGGCGCAAGGTGGTTTACGCTCCATGCGACATCAAGCCCTTCCCGGAGCATCGAAAAGAGGTTCAGCAAGCCGATCTGCTGATCATCCAGCCGGGGATATTTGAGAAGGGGTTGAAACACGGTTTCAGGTATCCGCCCGACCATATCTCCAGGGCTACCCTTTATACCTATGAGCAGACCCTAGACCTGGCGGCGCGCATCCAGGCTAAAAACGTCCTTTTCGTTCACCTGGAGGAATACTGGAACCGCAGCCATGACGACTACCGCGCCCTGGAATCGAAGAACAAAGCGATCCGCTTTGCCTATGATGGCATGCAGGTGACCGTGTAAAACGTGCTTGAAACCACCCGGGCTCACCAAGTAAAACGAAATGTAAAACCTTCAAGAAGAGCTTTGTGTTGGTTTGGTGAGGAAGAGGTCCGAATCTCCTCCGGGGAGCTTTACAAGACAATATCAAGTTAAGCACTCTGTTTTTGGCTCAACGATGTATGAGATGAAGGCAGATCTGTCTCAGGCAACATTGGTCGCAAAGGGGAACCTTCTTACACACCTCTTTGCCGTGGCGGACGAGGAGAGCGTGGTATTCATTGAACAGCTTTTCATCGGGGGACAGGTTCTCCATGAACAGCGCCTGGAAAGTGGCATAGTTGCCTTGTGGTGGGCTCAGCCCCAGTCGGGAAAATATGCGTTGTGTGTAGGCGTCAATGACGAATACCGGCTTGTGTGCGGCGTAGAGGATTATTGAATCCGCCGTTTCTGGGCCGATGCCGTGGATAGCGAGTAGCTCTCTGCGGAGGCTGGGGACATCGAGAGAGAAAAGTCTCTCCAGGGAGTCCTGGTAAGCGTTCCCTAGATACTCGATGAAGGATTTGAGCTTTAGTGCCTTGGCATTGTAGTAACCAGAGGGGTAGATGAGTTCCGCCAGCTCGTCGAGGGGGAGCCTACGCAGGGATAGAGGGTCCAGGGCTTCTGCCTGTTTCAGGTTGAGAATAGCCTTCTCTACATTTCCCCAGGCTGCGGATTGAGTGAGGATAGCGCCTACGATGACCTCGAAGGGCGAATCTGCTGGCCACCAGTGCTGGGGTCCGTAGTGATTGAAGAAGAGGCGGTAGACTTCAGTTAGTTGTCGCTCCAGAGGGCGATGGCCACTTCTGCCCGTATCTGATTCTGCGCGTTCCAGACTATCCATAAACGTGCCGGTCTCGAAAGGTTACTTTGTGTCCAGATGGTGCAACTTGTGCACCCAATCGGGTACCGTGGCTTGAGCGGCTGCATCGCTGGGGAAATAGGCCTTGATGTCCACCACGGGTGTGTCATCGATGGCATCGAGCCCTACGACCCTGAGCACGTTGCCCCTTCGCTCCAGGAGTTTCACTACTGCAACCCCCAGCGGGTTAGGCCGGACTGGGCTGCGTGTGGCGAACACCCCGACAAGAGGCAGGTCTGGCCTCCCTTGAGGGTGGGTTTTGGACATGGAACTCTCCCAGGCATGAGATCGATGCATCCAGAAAAGGACTATTATGTGGGAGAAGTCGTCCAAGCCGTCCATGGCACCCTCGAAGCCGGGATTGAATACAATCTCGGACACTATCTCTTTCCAGCAACGCTTTCCCATCTCTTTGATTTCGTTCTTGACTGTGGCGATGGGTTTTAGCACTATCGGTGCCGGTCTTGCTTCTTCCTGGTCCAACTCACTCTCCTTCTTCGGTCGTTGGTGTTCATCGAACTTCAAAGAGCGATACCCCTCGTGTTTGGTATCAGAATCTTCAAGAAAGCTCCTATTCTATTGAATTAGTGGACAAGTCCAGTGGGTTTACGGTGCCGCAAGGACGCAAGTCCTATTCGTATCTCAATGCCTCGATGGGGTCCAGGTTGGAGGCGCGATGAGCCGGATAGAGCGCAGCCAAGAGGGCGATTATCGTACTCAGGGCGATTACACCTACAATTAGCCACCAAGGGAATACTGAGATCTTAAAGGTCTCGAAATCCTTGAGGAAGGTAATGTGTGAAACCCAGTTGATGGCAGAGCCAAGGGCATAGGCGATGGCCACGCCAATTATTCCCCCTAGGAAACCTATGCTCGCCCCTTCTACGGTGAATAAGAGGCGAATTGTACTCTTGGATGCTCCCACTGCCTTCATCACCCCGATTTCCCTGGTGCGCTCGTAGATGGCCATGATCAATGTGTTGATGACCCCCAGTGAGGCCACTCCCAGGGCGATCAGACCGAAGGCGCTGAGAACTGCTTGTATGATACCGAAGATGGTACCGATTACTCCCAACACGTCATCGGATGTCATTGCGCCCAAACCAAGGTCTTCGATTTCCTGAGCTACCTGAGCCGCATACTGGCTGCCATCGACTTTTGCTTGCAGGATAGAAGGTGGTAGTTCATCAGAATACATGTTGGGGCTATCTGCCCAAAAGCGGGCAATCTCTTTACCGTCCTCGATGGAAATCATGATCTCCGTCGAATTCACCGTCTTCTCAGCTACGCCCACTATCTCAAAGTTGAAGTCCTTGATCTCGCTGGGCAATCCAAAGATGCCCTTGGCCTGCTTTACCTGTATTACGAGCTTTTGACCTAGGGCATCCTGCGGTTGCTGGAAACCAAAGGATGCGAGGTACTCATTGGCGATAATGCATTCTCCTAGAGACTGGTCAGTGATATGCCTTCCCGCCACAAGCTGTCTCATCTCTGCCTGATACGCTGGAAGAGAACTGAGCGCAGTATGGAACTTCGCTTCTGCCCCCTGCAATCTCACCGAATCTGCCGCGAGCAATATGTAGGGGTCAGTACGTTCTACATGCTCTAGAGCTTCAATATCCTCCCTATTCTGCGCTGTCAATGGCTTCAGGTCGAAACGGCTTCCCCCCTCGTCCTCAGATATCTCTTCGGGTTTGCCACCGAACATAGGCCCTGTGAAACCTATCTCAAATACCTGCTCAGAATAGGCGACCATAACCACGTTGGGTGGCATCATGGCTCGGACCTGAGCGGTAAGGAACCCCTCCACTCCGATCCCCAGGGAGAGAAGCAATGAGACCAGGCTGGCTCCGATGACCACGGCCAGGATAGTCAGAGAACTGCGCAGCTTCCTGCGTCCCAAGTTGAAAAAAGCGCTACGCAGAAAATCTAATAAACTCAAAACATTACTTTCTATCGGCTGCCCCGGCTATTTGCCCGTCAAACATTTGAATCATGCGATCTGCGTGCTCTGCGGTTTTCAGGTCATGGGTAACCAACACAAGTGTTATTCCTCTTTCCTTATTCAGACTGGTCAGGAGCCCCATGATTTGTTCGCTGGTTTTGCTGTCGAGGTTTCCAGTAGGCTCATCTGCAAGCAGGATCTTGGGGTTATTTACCAGAGCGCGGGCGATAGCAACCCGCTGTCTCTCCCCTCCTGAAAGTTGGCTTGGCGTGTGCTTCAAACGGCCGGAAAGCCCTACTGTTTTCATGACCTCCTCGGCTATTTGATTGCGCTTTCTCAAAGGGACTCTGGCGAACATCAGGGGTAGGGACACATTTTCCAGGGCAGAGTGAGTGGATTGCAGGTTAAAGGTTTGAAATACGACCCCCACCTTTTTGTTGCGATAGGAAGAAAGCTCTTTGTCGCTGGCTTTGCTGAGGTCTTGGCCATCGACCTCGATTCTTCCAGTGGTGGGGGAATCGAGGCCTCCTATAATGTTAAGGAGTGTGCTCTTGCCCGATCCTGAAGGGCCGACGATGGATACAAATTCACCCTCGCTGATCTCCAGGTTTATGCTGGCCAGGGCGTTGATTGTCTCTCGCCCCATGCGGTACAACCGCCAAACATTATGTAGTTCGATCATGGCCTTCTCATTCCCAGGTGCAGTGCGGACTATATTATAGCATGTCAGTAGTTGTGAGTGGTTTCAGATTGTGGTGGCAGTTACGAAAGTGCGACACGTTTTGCGCTCGAAGACCTGGCGGAGTCGAGAGGAATAACGGCTCTAGGTCTGGGAACTGTCAATCTCTTCCATTCCCCAACTTTGCATCATCTTCTTGATTCGTTCTGCAAGTTTGGGGTTGTCCCTCAGTCGTTGGATGAAGACGGGACAACCTTCGAGGAGGAAATTCTGCGTAGCTGAGGCAAGTTCAGCAAAGTATCTGGACATGGTGGCATCATCAGTAACTAAGGATGAATTTGGTAGCTGCCTTCTGATGTCGTCGGCAGTGAACCTCATCGGCATTACGCAGGACTTATACCACGGGCATTCCTTGCACTGCACCACAGCAGAGGCTTCGTCTAATATGTCGCTCATCGTCTTCCCTGTTCAATTATACTGGTAGCGCATAGGGGATTCGAACCCCTGATCTCCGCCTTGAGAGGGCGGTGTCCTAGGCCGCTAGACGAATGCGCCACTCTTCCCCATGGAAAGCCTTGCAGTATTTACCGATTACGTTGTCTTAAGAAATGAGATAAATTACTTACGCACAGTTAGCGCAGCTTCTCAAATTCATCAGCGCTGAGACTTGCATCCTTGAGGATTTTTCGCAAAATCCCCTTTCCTAAATCTTTACCCCTGTGCACTGGTACTGTGGTCCATCTGCCATCTGTATGATGAAAAACCGCATGGCTACCACTCTGGCGGATACGAGTAAATCCTAGTTTCTCCAACACCCTAATAACCTCATCGGGCCTACAGGGCCTGAGCTTAGGCAACTACATGCACCTCGTCTATAGCAACCTCTATGGGTATGGGTTCTCCTAACGCCTGACGAGCTTCGATGTGTAGCCGGAGGGCATCCTTGATATTTTCTAATGCTTCCTCGTATGTGTCGCCTTGGGTGTAGCAGCCTGGAAGAAGCGGAACGGAAGCTACATATAGTCCATCCTCGTCTTTCTCCACCACCACTGTGAATTTATAATCAGTCATATGCTAACTCTCGTTGATTTGACTTTCTCTGATTGCACACCCGCAAGGCTTTTATGGCTGGGGATCCAGGATTCGAACCTGGGCCCACGGATCCAGAGTCCGTTGTCCTACCGCTAGACTAATCCCCAGCGATTTCGAAGCTAACCCATGAGTATTATAACAGTTAGAATCCACAGGTGCAATTTGACGAAGCTTCTCAATACCCGCCCCTGGGCGCCAGTGAAAAAATTGACATAATACTTCAGAGTCGCGTGTTGTGCTCGGGGGGCTACTATGATTATGTTAAAAAATTCAATCCTCTGAGATTTCCCAGGAAGGCTAATGTACCGTGTTCTATACCCTCTACTTATTCCCTATGGCAAGAGTAATAAAGCCTCAGATTTTGATCTCAAAGCTCCGTAGGCAAGTTTTGGAATGGTGCCTGATATCGTGCATAGTCCAGTGGATTCTTTGTTCACTTATCAAACACCTGCAAAGAGCACAACTCACTTAATTTTCTCTCAAGAAATCCAGGACTTCCTTATTAAATCTGCCCTTCATTTCTACCAGAATGTTATGAGAGACCCCCTCAATCTTGACTAATTTGGCATTGGGTATCTTGGTCGCCAGCGCTTCTAGGGAACGTGGCGGGCAGAATTTATCCTCAGTACCTAATATCACCAGGGTAGGGGCTTCGATTAGATGCAACCTGTCCAGTGTGCTGTTACCAACAGTAGCTTCGATTAGTCTAATATGCGCTTTGATACCGCCCAATTTCAGTTGCAATAGGGCGAGGGGTAAGATGAACATCCTATAAAATCTCTTGTTAAAGCCCAGAGAAATTATCTTAGGAAAGTCAATGCCTTTTCTAGCCCATTCGAGCATCTGAGGACGGTGTGCCACCCACATATGCTCCCAGAGTTCTTTCCCCTGATGGTCTTCTTGGCAGATAGTACACTTTTTCATGCCAGCATATATGATATCGGATTGACTGGCGCGTTCCTTGCGACCAAAGGCGCTTAGCATTTCTGGAGGCAGGTCGTCAACGCCCTCTGCACCGGTATTAGTGCTTGCCAGAACCAGCTTGTTTACCCTTTCGGGATAATTAATTGCCACTTCCTGCGCAACTCTGCCTCCGTGGGATACTCCGAGGACATGAGCCTTATTGATGTCTAGACGGTCCATAAGACCGATGGTATCATCCGCCATTGTCTTGATGGTAAAAGGCTCATCAGGCTTATCGCTATCACCGACTCCTCTACTGTCAAAGGTAATAACCTTGAAGTGCTTAGCAAAAGTACGTTTCTGAAAAATCCATCCCTTTCGTGTCCCTCCCAGTCCCATTAACAGAACCAAGGGCTCACCCTGCCCATCAACATCGTACGCTATATTGATTTCATTTACCTTTGCTTTGGGCATTTCCTCCTCCTTTCACAATGCCTTTGGCTTTGGTGGGGACATTATATCATCGGGGACAAGGAATCCTTGGGGGGATTCTCTCCAGATTGCTTAACATTCTGGAGAGAATCCATCGGACTCAATATAGGGCCGCTCAGTCAATCCTGAACTTCGGATTCAAGGTATATGTCAGAATCCGGTTCAATCGGCGGTTCAAACCCTCTCTTGAAATGGTGCAACCAGACAATCTGCTTTGGGTCGAACTCCCCCCTATGGCGCTGTTTCCAAATTTCCTGGAATTCTCTGGGGCTGAAAAGACCATGCTGTTTGAACCACTTCTGCGAGATGTCGCCCAAAGGCAACTGTTCAACCTCCGTGACAACAAAGTTATGCCCGAAAGCCTTAAAAGTATTGCCAGTGTACTCCTCTATACGGGCTTCACATGTTTTTTGCCCATGTATCATTGGTTCCTCCCACTCCTCATCGAAATTGAATGCCAGAAGCTCTTCTTTTTGCCCAAGCGTCGGGGTGGGAGTCGGCCTGTGCGTCAGGTCCTGCGTGGGGGCAGGTGCAAACGTGGATTGAGTGGCATCAGCGAGTGCGGGCTCAGCGTTAGGTTCCGGCTCATATTCAGATTCGTATGGATTTTGCTCATCGCTTCTATCTTGCTGTACTGGCCAGATTGCTGCTTCATGTTGCGCTGCTTTCCGAGCTCGAGGTCTTACCTCTTTGTAGAAGATAACCTTGCTGCCGGCACGTTCTATCTTGAAGTTCTTAATGCCCAGTGATTTGGCAGCATTATTCAGTCTATACTTTATCGTTTGATATTTGTCGCTTTTATTAAGAGTTATGGTTATTGCTTTTCCCCGTTCAAGCTTCGTCAGATATTCCTCGTATTCTTGCATTATCGGAGATTTTTTCCTGTGCTTTCTACCTTTTGTTCTCTCATCATGGATTAGTGACTTGGCTTTCCTGATAGTTGTAACCTTAACTTCCAACATTTTACCTCCTGTTGCACACATTATAGCATGGATGTAAATACTAATAAATTCGTTAATGGTTATATAAAGTAGTAAAAATGACCTGGCATATTTGGTTGAAATAAATCGTGTGTGTCGGTGTCAAGTTTGCTCGATTATCCGCACAATAAGAACCAATTTATGGAGGTTAACTGTAATTCCATCACTTAGCGAGAAGCGGTGAAAATGGACAGCAATTACTAGTTGTATAGTATGATGTGATTACATATACAGATGAACCAGTGCAATGCATAAGTGATTCCAACGGTGACAGGGAACTAACAGATAGTAATGAGTGTATCAAGTAACGATGTCTTGGCGCTCAAGATTGTTGAATAACGATTGTAGTCGATAAGTATAAAGAATAATTATAGAAATAAACCTAAAAAAGCAGTAGGAAAATGATGGAATTGATGGCAGAATGGTCGTGTAACATTTAAATGAGAAGACTATATGCTGGAATCTGTGACAATATGAAATTCTATTGATTACCTTTGATAATAGTAGCTAAATCATGCTAAAAATAGAAGAGACGAAATAGAAAAGTCATAAAAAGACGAAAATATTACGAGGATATGTCAAAGTAGAAACGATATTGCAAGTCTTATATCAGTACTTAAGAAGTGGAAAACGTAACTTGAGTTGTCGATATTGATAGAGAAGAATCGTAGGTTATGTGATACATGAGATGGTGAAACTAGGTAAAGATATATAACGAATACAATAAATTACGATTAAACGTAATATACGAAGTCATATTAGCTTATCAATGGGCAACAATGATTCTTATAACAGCTAATATTTATGGCATTGGAATTAATGTTAAGGGCGAGGCTCAATGAAAACAGGGTCAGTGGTAAAAGCATGGTTATGATGAATAAGTTAAGAAATTGAGGCTTTATAAAAATATAGTATTGGGATTGGAAATTTTCAGAAAAAGCGGGTAAATAACGGTAAAGGCATGAAGTGACAGTTTTGAGAAGGATATAGATTTCAGACCCCATATGATGGCTCAAGCGGCCATACAGCCCTTTCGCGTCTATGAGTCGGTCTTATAGCGCCTTTGTTATCTGCCTGGTGATTTTTGCCTTGACTGTGGAAGTTTTTAAAACCTGCAGCGACTGTCAGCTTTGAATAATTGTGCACCGGACAAAGAAATTTACAGAGGCGCTGAAATCAAAATCTGAAGGTTTAATGGCTTGGGGGGAAAGGATCCCCTCCTCAATCCTTAATTAACTTTGGGGTCGCCAAAAAGCAGCAACTTACTAACACTGTGTACTGCAATAATACACTGTGTAGAATATGTTTATACAGTGTGTCGGCATTTAGTGCATGTCATAAGTGTGAAATATGGTTATTTTGTATGAATGTTAGGTGTTATCGATATGCTATTATCCTTATTGACACCTGGCTTAACTGAAATATAATCTATATAAGGGAGGCCGTAGATATGAAAAGGTATCTCGTGTCACTTCTATTTATAGCGATTTTGGTGGCTTGTGGCTGCGGTGGTTCGTCGGAACCATCGGCCACTGCTACGCCAGCTACCACGCTAGCTGACTCAGCGACCCCTGGGCCTGCTCTGACGCCTGCACCAACACCCACTCCGCTGGTGATTGATATGGTTGATCCTAGTAAGCATTACACTGCCACCATCGAGACGGGAAAGGGCAATCTGATACTGGAGTTGTTCGCCAGTGATGTTCCGATAACGGTCAGCAACTTCGTTTTTCTTGCCCGTCAGGGCTTCTACGACAGCACTACATTCCATCGTGTGATACCGGACTTTATGGCCCAAGGGGGAGACCCTACTGGAACGGGGACGGGCAATCCTGGTTATTATATTACCGATGAAATCACACAGCACACCCACGTGGCTGGCGCTTTATCGATGGCGAATGCTGGGATTCCTAACAGCGGTGGCTGCCAGTTTTTCATCACATATGTGCCGCGGCATGACCTTGATGGCAGGTATTCCGTCTTCGGCCAGCTGATTGAGGGTATGAATGTCCTGGAATCCCTTACTCCTAGAGACCCGACTCAGAACCCGGATTTCGAGGGCGATGCCATAATACGAATAACCATAGAGGATAGTTAGGCGTCCTGCCTGGGTTGCAGTGGGTAAATGCTCTGAAATATCTCGAACTTGGTCAAGGCGCTTCTCGCCTGCCGGTTAGACGAACTGTGTTTAGGCAGCTGAAAGCTAATACTCAGCAGCCTCTGCGTGCCTTAGCTTGCAGTCTATGTTGAGGCATTCGCACCGATTGCTGCACTGGTACCAGAAAAGCGACATCTCTCCACATACCGGACACTTCTGTATCCGCGGGGTGCCTTCTTCCTTGTGCCCAAGTGCCAATTCTTCGTATACACAGATTGGACAACCGGTGTCAAGGCTATAGTACCGTCTGTGTTTGGAGCAGTACGCCGAGCCTGTATTCTGCCCAGGGGAGTATTCCCCTTCCTTGGCGCTCATTTTCTCTGGTCGCATGGCTCTATCTCCTGTGCAGTCTCTTTTCACGGGTTATTTTTTACCCTTTTTGCCGGCAGCTGCAGCCAGGGGGGCGACGATAAGCCAGAGCCCTATGGTCATCAGCATGGCCGTGGGGTAGCTAATAGTCCTGACAGCGAAGTCGGGGGCAACTATGCCCCAGAAAATCATGGTAAGCCAGGCGCTGAAGAAGAAGCCTGCACCGGCAGCGGGAATAGCGAAGAAACCCATCACTTGCCTCCTTTAGCTTTTATTTCGGGAGTCGCTTGCGATATATAATACCACAGGAAGGCAATAGCGGAATCCCTCACAGGGGGCCTAAGGTATACGAGGCGTATCACTTCCGGCGGGAAGGCTGTCCTGTAGTGGCACTGGGTATAGTATAATGGAGTCATAGTAGAGCAGGGGCTATAGACCCCGAAATAGCCGAGAGAGCGCTGGGTGTAGAGCCTGAGTAGAAATAACACCCTGGTTAGAGTTTAACCATGGAATACGATTATCACTGGATTTATTGCTCTGATTGCGATATGACCCTGCTCTTTGAGTCACGTGTAGAGAGTGATGGAAAAGGTCTGGAGCAGATTATCTGCCCGCAGTGTAGTAGGGAATTGGTGGAGATCAGGGCAGACGATGGATGCGACTGCATCGGTTTGGCCTGCGGCTATCTTTATCCAGGTAAGCCGTGCTGTGGCGGGGATTAGCAGCAGGCTGTAGGTTCTGACAAATATCTAGGTGTTGTCTTGTAATTTGTTGAGCGCTGCCTCGATGCGCTCAAGGCATCTTTCTCTGCCCAGAACTGCCATGGTCTGGAAGAGGGGTGGGGTGGCAGTGCGCCCGGTAGTGGCTGCCCGCAGCAGGCCGAAAAAATCCCCCGTTTTCAGTCCTAGCTCGGAGGCGAGGGGGCGTAGCGTTAGCTCGAGGGAAGAGGCGTCGAATGGCAGGTCTTGAAGCTGCCCTAGAGCGGCTTCAAGACCTGCCATCGCGGTTTCCCTGGTCAGTTTCTTGCCAAGAAGCAGGCTGGCGTCATAGACGAGTTCGTCTACAAAGAAGAAACTGAAGTGCTCAGCGGCCTCTCCAAAGGTCGTTAGCCGCTCCTGGATCAGCGGCACCATCTGCTGCACATATTCCCGAGAAATGGGCCTTTTCACTTCCTGGGGTAGGTCTCTCTCCAGGAATGGCAGGAGCTGCTCTCTCAGTTCCGCAATGCTCATGTTGCGAATATATACCCCATTCATCCACGTGAGCTTATCGTGGCTGAAGATAGCCCCGGGCTTGCTGATTCGCTCCAGAGAGAAATGACGTATCAGTTCCTCTACGCTGAAGATCTCAGTGCGGTCATCGAGAGACCAGCCAAGCAGGGCGAGGAAGTTTACCATCGCCTGCGGCACGTAGCCCTGCTCCTGATACTCCGCGATCGAGGTTGCACCGTGCCGCTTGCTCAACTTGCTGCGATCGCTTCCCAGGATCATGGGCAGGTGTGCGAACAGCGGGGGCTCGTACCCCAGGGCGTTGTAGAGCAGTATGTGGCGGGGCGTGCTCGACAGCCACTCGTCGGCTCTAAGGACGTGGGAGATACGCATCAGGTGGTCGTCGACTACATTGGCAAGATGATAGGTAGGATAGCCGTCCGATTTTAGCAGCACTATATCGTCAAGTTCATTGTTATCAAAGGTTATGTCGCCGCGGATCAGGTCATGAAACGTAGTTTGTCCATCGAGTGGTACCTTGAAGCGGATTACCGGCGTGATGCCCTGAGACTCGTATTGTGCTTGCTCCTCCGGTCTTAGGTTGCGGCAGTGGCGGTCGTAGCTGCGCATCGATTCCTTGCGTTTGGCCATTTCGGCGCGCATCTGGGCAAGCCGCTCCGGGGAGCAGTAGCAGCGGTAGGCATAGCCTCCTGCCAGCAAGAGTTGGGCAATCCGCTGATAGATATCCAGGCGCTGCGACTGGAAGTAGGGCCCGTAGTTACCGCCCACATCCGGCCCCTCGTCCCAGTCTATCCCCAGCCAGCGCAGGCCGTCCAGTATAGCTTCGAGGGCACCCTCGACTTTGCGGGTGACATCGGTATCTTCGATGCGCACGATAAAGCTGCCGCCACTGTGCCTGGCGAAGAGCCAGTTGAACAGGGCGGTCCTGATATTCCCTATATGAGGGTATCCGGTTGGGCTGGGGGCGAAGCGCACCCGAACCATTCCTTCACTCATGGCACTCCGTCGATATCGCTATCTGGCTGAACGGAACCGAAGCCGGTAGGTTGCCGACTGCTTCTTCTCTTTCATCCTGACACCTTAGAGGGTCTTTTCCAGCGATCGTTCCCTATTCTAGCATCATCAGAAGTGAGAGTCTATTCGGGGTCATCCAGTTAGCCCAGTCCTTGACAATGGCAATTGCAAATTGTAATTTAGGGTGTGACCTAAACCAGATAACCGGGGCCAACTGCTATAATACCAGGGAAAAGCTGAGGAAAATCAAGTATTATGATTACGCCTGAATCAACCGCTCCTTCCGACTTTATTCGGACTATCATCAACGAGGACCTCAAAACCAACAAATACCAGGGGCGTGTGCACACACGGTTTCCGCCGGAGCCGAACGGCTATTTGCACATCGGGCATGCTAAGTCCATCTGCCTCAATTTCGGCATCGCCGCTGAGTACGGAGGTCTGTGCAATCTGAGGTTCGATGATACAAATCCCACCAAGGAAGAAGAGGAATACGTTGAATCGATCGAAGAAGACGTGCGCTGGCTCGGGTTCGACTGGGAGGATCGGCTGTTTTATGCATCGGACTACTTTGATCAAATGTATGATTATGCTGTGCAGCTGATCAAAGCCGGCAAGGCTTATGTTGATGATCTCAGCGCGGATGTGGTCAGGGAGTATCGTGGCACTTTCATTGATCCTGGCAAGGAGAGTCCGCACCGCAGCCGTTCGGTCGAAGAAAACCTCGATTTGTTCGAACGCATGCGGGCGGGAGAGTTCGAGAATGGTTCCCGAGTGCTCCGCGCCAAAATCGACATGGCATCACCAAACTTGAATTTGCGCGATCCGGCCATGTATCGCATCCTGCATGCAGAACATCACCGTACGGGTAGCAGGTGGTGCATCTATCCAATGTACGATTGGGCCCATGGACTTGAGGATTCTATCGAGGGGATCACCCATTCTATTTGCACGCTGGAATTCGAAGCTCACCGCCCGTTGTACGACTGGTTTCTTGACGAACTGGGAGTCTATCATCCCCAGCAGATCGAGTTCGCTCGCCTCAATCTCACTTACACGGTGATGAGCAAGCGAAAGCTGCTGCAATTGGTGGAGCAGGGACATGTCAGCGGATGGGACGATCCTCGGCTGCCGACTGTTTCGGGTTTACGCAGGCGCGGATACACGCCGGAGTCCATCCGGAATTTCTGCGAGCGTATTGGTGTTGCCAAGACTGACAGCACCATCGATATTGCGCTGCTTGAGCACTGCATCAGGGAGGATCTGAACAAGCGCGCCCCGCGCGTTATGGCTGTGTTGCGTCCTCTCCGTGTGGTCATCGATAATTATCCCGAAGACCAGACTGAAGAGGTGGATGCTGTCAACAATCCGGAAGACCCCGACATGGGGACGCGGAAGGTGCCTTTTTCGCGCGTGTTGTACATCGAGAGGGATGATTTTCGTGAAGACCCGCCCCCGAAGTTCTTCCGTCTGGCCCCGGGTCGTGAGGTACGGTTACGATATGCATATTTCATCACCTGCGTCGGAGTGGTGAAGGATGAGCATACCGGCGAAGTGGTTGAGTTGCATTGCACTTATGATCCGGCATCACGGGGGGGTAACTCTCCGGACGGGCGCAAGGTCAAAGGAACCATCCACTGGGTTTCGGCTGCCCACGCGCTCGAGGTTGAAGTGCGCCTTTATGATCGACTCTTCACCGCGGAGGACCCCGGCGAAGTCAGGGATGGGGCTGGTTTTGAAAGCGTTTTGAATCCCGATTCACAGGAGATTGTGACGGGGTATATCGAACCCAGCCTGGCGGGCGCAGCCCCGGGGAGTCGGTATCAGTTCGAACGGCTGGGCTATTTTTGTGTTGATTCGAAAGACTCCTCTGCCGAACGGATGGTATTCAACCGGACGGTTACTTTACGCGATTCGTGGGCCAAGATTGAGAAGAAGCTTTGATAAGGCTGGGTGTAAAGCGCACACGCAGGTAACCCCGCTCCTGGTAGCTACCCGCCATTCTCTGCGCTGATTCGTTGTAGGGCATTATCAAGCTCTGGTGGCAACTCGGACCCGAACTCTACATATTCTCCGCTCGATGGCAGCTTGAAGCCAAGGCGGTGAGCGTGGAGGAATTGTCTTTCCAGAAGCGGTGACTTTTTCCCGTACACGGGGTCGCCAAAGACGGGGTGCCCTATCGCTGAGAAATGAACCCTGATCTGATGAGTGCGCCCGGTTTCTGGTATTGCCTCAAGCAGGGTGTAGCCGTCCAGATATTTAATCACCTGGTATCGCGTCCGTGCCTCTCTGCCTCCGGTGACGACTGCCATACGCTTCCTGTTATGGGGATGGCGACCTATAGGGGCCTCGATGGCACCCTGCTCCGGGGCGAGGTGTCCTGTGACCAGGGCAAGATATACCTTTGTGATCGAGCGCTGCTTGATCTGGCGGGAAAGGCTCGTCTGCGAGGCGTTGTTCTTAGCTACCACCATCAGTCCTGAGGTGTCTTTGTCCAGCCGGTGCACGATGCCGGGGCGAACTGAGCCGTCGATTCCACCGATGTCGGGGCAACGGGCGAGCAAAGCATTTACCAGTGTACCAGTGTACTGTCCCGCAGCGGGGTGAACGAGCAGTCCCGCTGGCTTATCGACTACTATGATATCGCTGTCCTCGTAGACAACTTTAAGTGGTATGTCCTCTGCGGTCAGGGAAATGGGTGATGGTGGGGGTATAGTGGCAACAACTCTGTCGCCAGCGTCGAGCCTGTGGCTCGCTTTGGCATGCTGGCCGTTGATGGTGACCTGACCCTCGTCGATCAACTTCTGTGCGTAGGCGCGAGAGATCTGGCACTGCTCTGCTACGTATGTATCGAGGCGACTGCCAGGGCTATCGACGGTGAGTTCGTATTTTTTGTCCATATCTGTGATAGAGGTCCAGGAACTGTCACTCTCGCTGACGAGCCCTCTTCTTGGCGGCGAACAGCAGGTAATAGACAATTAAAAAGGTTCCGACTACTATGGCCGAATCGGCGAGGTTGAATACCGGCCACGCGCCAATATCGATAAAATCGGTTACCTCTCCAAGGCGAACGCGGTCTATCAGATTGCCTATGGCACCTCCGAGGTCAAGCCCTAGCCCTACATTGAGCAGCGTGCTTCCTCGAGGGAGGTAGCGAAGATACAGGACAAGAATTGTAATCGCAAGAACAGCGGCTAGGGACAGGAGGAAGGTCTGGTTAGCGAAAAGGCCGAAGGCACCGCCGGTATTGGTGGTATAAGTGAGCCGTACCAGGCCCTCGCTGGGTATCGACTGCCCCAGTTCCATGTTAGCCCTGACCAGGTACTTGCTGAGCTGGTCGACGCCAATCACTGTCAAGGCGATTAAGAATAGGGGTAGGGTTCTTGCCGCCCCACGGTTAAAGGCATCCGGTATCGCCATCGTACTCCGTTGCAGCCACCATTTCATTTTCGATTCTGAGTTTAGCACATCCAGTGAGGGCGTTCAATTGAACGTCCCCATTGTGGTGATTTATTGTATGTAGATGTCATTGCGAGAAGCGTTAGCGACGAAGCAATCCCACCGCTCGCAATGACACTTTAGTTTCGCTACCACAAATTTATTGACACCCGCCTATCAGGAGCCTAGAATCGCCCCGTGGTAGACGCTAAGGGCACTTATGCCCTCATCCTCGCCTTGGATAAGGATACACCCATCACCGTGGGGAAGCTGGCAGCCTTCTCTTTTCCCACTGGCTATTATCTCTACGCGGGCAGTGCGCTGGGAGGGCTCTTTTCCAGAGTGAGGCGGCACATCCGGGGCGGGAAGAAGCTTCACTGGCATATCGATTACCTGAGGCAGGAAGCGAAAGTAGTTGAGGCTTGGTATTTAATTTCCGGTGAGAGGTTGGAATGTGACTGGTATCAGGCTGCGGTGGGCATGCCTCAGGCCCAGTCACCAGTCGCTGGATTCGGCTCCACGGGTTGTGGCTGTCATTCCCACCTTGTCTATTTTCCCTCTATGCCGTCTTTTGAAGCTTTTCGCCGTCAGCTAGGTGGGGAAGGACTGGATCTGCGGAAGATTTCTCTGGAATCGGAGGGATTAGCCTAGCTCTGCGAGGGCGGATTGAGTGTGTCTGCGAAGAAAGCTGCAACCCTGGTTCCTACCTTATCCTCATAGCCCCACCAGAGGTGATCGGCGCCGGAGATTACCTTGTATTGCCTCGGCTCCGGTAGTTCCTCGGTGAAGCTTTTGAGGTCGACAGCGGGCAGCGCCAGGTCCTCGCTGCCCCACAGGAGCAGCTTCGGCTTGACATAACTCTCTAGTGGGGACGAGTGAGAGAGGATTGGCGATACCAGTGCCAGTGCCTTAACCAGCTCATCCTTGGTGGCTACTTCGAGCGCAATGCCGGCGCCAAAGGAATAACCGCAGAGACCGATCCTGTCCCGGTCAATCCCTTCCGTTGATGAGAGGAATGAAAGCGCCGCGGCGACATCGTCTTGCTCGCCGATTCCGTTGTCATGCGCTCCCTGGCTTCTGCCGACGCCCCGGAAGTTGAACCTTAGTGAGGCGATGGATACCTGTGACAGGGCCCGGCAAACAGCGATGACAATGTTATTGTCCATCATTCCGCCATAGAGGGGATGAGGATGGCAGACCACCACTGCGGCAAGAGAGCCCTTCCCTTCGGGCATGCAGGATATACCCTCGAGGGATAGACCCCCACAGGGAAATGTTGCTCTAGTCTCGGTCATCTCTTGAGCCAGTTGACCCGTTCGTCGGTGTGCTGTCAGAGGCGTCTCTGCTAATCGATGAGACGGCATCTGAAGTACCTGATTATATTTTATCACAATTGCCCTGATAAGTTTAGCGGAAGTCCACTGGGAAACCCTGATTCGTGGATAGTCCATGTATTTCAAAGCTATGCGGGATCACGTAGAATATCACCCGAGGGGTGAATCAGATATGAAGAAGAAATCTGCGCTGGCACTGACCATGATGGGTGGGCTGGAGGTGGCGATGACTCCCTGGGCTGGAGTTGGGGTGTTGATTGAGGCGATGCGACAGACCGAGGTAACGAGTAAAGCGGACAAGGTGCTGCCGCTGAAGAGATCGCGGAAGGGTCTAAGCTCGGGGCAGATGGTGGAGAGTTTCGTGCTGCTCAGCACACTGGGTGGCGACTGTGTAGAGGACATGGAATGTCTACGACAGGATGATGCTTTGCCACAGATGCTGGGCTACGCCATACCGGCGCCTGAGACTGCGAGGCAGTGGCTGGACAGGTTTCACGACGAAGGGTGCATGCAGGAAAGGCCATTGCAGGGATGCTTCCTGCCACCGGAGTCCGCGCAACTGGCAGGGCTAAAAGAGGTGAACACTCATGTGGTGAGAGCCTATGTCCAGAACGTGAAGGTGGGGAATCGGGTAACGCTGGATATAGATGCTCACCTGGTAGAGACGGATAAGGCTGAGGCCCGCTACTGCTATGATGGGTACAAGGCATTCCAGCCTGTAGCGGTGTGCTGGGCGGAAACGGGGCTTGTGCTGGCGGACGAATTTCGGGAGGGCAACGTACCGGCCTCTGTGGATAACAAACGTCTGGTGGATAATGCCTACGAGGCTCTGCCTCCTGGCTCTTGGGATGTATGGGTGAGATCGGACTCAGCAGCATATGAGCAGGACAATCTGGATCACTGGGACAAAAACAGGTGGAAGTTTGCGGTGAGCGCCGATATGAGTCCGCAGCTTAAAGAGGTAGTGGAGGCGGTGCCTGCTGAGAGATGGTGCCATATAGAAGAGAAGGGTGGAGTGATACGGGAGTGGGCCGAGGTCGAGTATGTGCCCTCGAAAAAGAAGGAGAAAAAGGATGCCGAACCCTATCGATATGTGGCAGTCAGGCTGAGGAGGCAGCAGGGAGAGTTGTTTGGAGATGGAGTCCCGGTGCGTCACTTTGCAGTAGCGAGCAATATATGGGACATGGACGGGAAGGCACTCCTGGAATGGCATAGAGGCAAGGCGGGCACGATTGAGCATGTGCACCACGTAATAAAAGGCGAGTTGGGTGGAGGGGTGTATCCCAGCGGTAAACATGGGTCGAATGCAGCCTGGCTGAGGCTGCAGGTGATAACGCACAATCTTCTGGAGTTGCTCAAGGCGGCAGTGTTGCCGGAGGAGTATGCCAAAGCGGAGCCGAAACGGTTGAGGTTCAGGGTATTTACCTGTCTAGGACAGGTAGTACGGCATGCCCATAAGATACTATTGAAGGTCCTTGAGAAGCTGTGGGTAGCGTTGCTCAAGGCAACCAGAGAACGGGCCATGGCATTGAGCCCACCTGCATGCTGAAGCGTCTGAGTTCGAGGGCAACTTAAGGGCCGGGGAGCCCTGTGGACGGTTATTGGCCTGAAGAGAGCTGAAAGGAGTCTGCGGAGCGGCTAAAAGGACATAACTCGTCGATAATTCGCCTCCGGTGGACTGACCGGTAACCAAAAGGGCGGGCCGGCGGCAAAAAAAGGCCGTATTGACCCTTCCAGAATGCTCTTTGCTTCCCAGCCCGAAAGAATCCACGGATTTAGGTCACGATGCAGAATCAGTTCTATAATGAGAGGAGGTTTGCGGAATTTTGACCAAAGGGAGAGGGTGGCGGAAAAGGGGGATAGCGGCGGATTGGAAATCTCGTTGGTTTGGATTATAGTCAAGCCATTGCTCTGGCTAGGAGGCTTGGTTTGAAAGCGAGATATACCGTCGTTGGAACTAAGCTTGGTTGGGTGGTTGTAGGTGGATTCGGGAAGGGGATAAGCCGAATCTCCTTGCCTGAGTCATCTCTGGAGGCAGCACTCGCTTGGCTTGACGACGCCATTCCAGAGGCGGTCGAGGATGCCTCTGCTTTCGGGGACCTGCCTTTGCGGCTTAAGCGCTACTTTGATGGCGAGATGGTAACATTCCCAGATAAGCTTGACCTTGAGGGAGCGACCACTTTTGAGCAAGTGGTCTGGGAAGCAACTCGCTCCATTCCTTACGGCGAGGTAAAGAGCTACGCGTGGGTGGCGCATCGAATCGGAAAGCCCCGGGCATGCCGCGCAGTGGGAGGGGCGATGGCGAGAAATCGCTTCCCGATCGTTGTGCCGTGTCACAGGGTGGTGGCTAGTGATGGCAGCCTTGGTGGCTTTGGCGGTGGGCTTGGGTTGAAGAAGCGCCTTCTTGACATGGAGGCTGGTGGATAAGCAAGTCTAACTCACGCTTTCTTCAACAATCAAGTCCTGCTCGTTGATGACATCAACCAGATAGCGGTGAAGTTCGGGACCATAGTCTATAGCCAGATCGGGCACTTCGAGTTTCGTGGTCCTCTCACCGCTGACGATGGTCAAATATACCTTATCTTGGCCGGGGAACTGCTTGAGTACGTTGAAGAGTTGCCTCAGGCGGGTGATGTCTGTGTTGGTATCGTCAGAGGTGGTAAGGTTGACTCTCAATCGGCGACGAGAAGGGGCCACTTCCGATTGCTCTGCAGATTCCTTGCTCTTGTCTGGTTGGTACAGGGATACACCGAGGCAGGTCACTTGTATGCGCTCGCTCTTAGCCCTTACTTTGCCCTTGATGAGTAGGGTATTACCTTCTTGCCAGAGGTCTTTGGAACGTTCGTAGACCTCGGGCCAGGCTGTGACCTCTATGCTACCGCCGAAATCCTCCAGAACGGCGCTGACAAAAGGCCGTTTGTCCCTTGTAAACGATTGCCGCACCGATGTAACCAGACCTGCTGTAATAATTGTCTGTCCCACCATCTCCTCGTCGATCTGACTGCAGAATACATCGACTTCGGAAGCTAGCTGTTGAGAAGCCCGGGTGAATGGATGTTCGGAAAGATATACTCCCAGCAGTTCTTTCTCCCAGGCCAACCTTTCCCTGGTAGGTATTTCCACCTCGGGGAGTTCGAGTCCGGGTAGTGGTACGTCTACGCTCCGTCCCCAAAGGTCAAACATTGTGGCCTGTCCTACTTCCTTGAGGCGTTGCTCTGTTTGCGCCAGCGAGAGAATGCGGTCGATGCCAGCCAAAAGAGAACCACGTTCACCTAACGAGTCCAACGCTCCTGCTTTGATCAAGCTTTCCAGCGCCCGCTTGTTGAGGTTTCTAAGGTCGGCTTGGCGGCAGAAATCGTCGATTGATCTAAATGGCTCTCCTTGGTCTCGGGCGGAGACGATGGGTTTGATTGCGGCAGCGCCGACGTTCTTGACTGCTGCAAGTCCGAAGCGGATGGCTTCGGTCCCGGACTCATCTTGCTCGATAATGAAATCCTCTCCACTTCGGTTCATATCAGGTGGGAGTACCTTGATGTTTAGCCGGTGGCACTCGCTAATAGCTGAGGCTATCTTCTCTGCCTGTCCCATGTTGGTGGTGAGGAGAGCAGACATGAATTCGACAGAGTAGTTGGCCTTAAGATAAGCAGTCTGATAGGCGATAAGAGCATAGCTAACGCTGTGCGCCTTATTGAATGCGTAGCCGGCGAATGGCTCGATCAGGCTCCATACCTGATTTGCCAGGTCCTTGGAGAAACCCTTTTTCTTCGCTCCGGCGAGGAATCGTTGCATCTCCTTTTTCATGACCTCAGGGATTTTCTTCCCCATCGCTTTGCGCACGATGTCGGCCTCGCCCAGGCTGTAGCCGGCGAAGGCTTGGACGATGAGAAGCACCTGATCTTGGTAAACGATGACACCGTAGGTTTCCTGCAGGATTTCGGTTAACGCGGGGTGGGGGAAGTGAATGGGCTCTAGCCCGTGTTTTGCCCGGATGAAGGTCGGAATATGCTCCTTGGGTCCTGGCCGATAGAGAGCTACCATAGCAGCGATGTCGCCGAAGCAACTGGGCTTAAGTTCCTTGATAAAGCGGCGCATAGCAGTTCCCTCAAGTTGAAATACCCCAGTCGTCTCTCCCGAGGACAGGAGATCGAAGGTCTTGGTATCATCGAGAGGTATATTGTGAAGGTCGATGTCGATACCGCGATTTCTGGCGATAATCCGTTTTGCCTTTTCCAGGATGGTTAGATTTGCTAATCCCAGAAAGTCCATCTTCAGGAGGCCGATGCTGGCGAGATCATCCATGGCAAACTGGGTCGTGTTGATACTCTGCTCGTCGGCTTTGCTTGGCCTTTGCAACGGGACGTGTTGGATGAGGGGCTCTTTGGAAATCACTACGCCGGCGGCATGTGTGGAGGCATGGCGGGCTACCCCCTCCAGTTTGGTAGCGGTGTCAATGAGGTGTTTTGTATTCGTGTTTTCCTGGTATCTATTGCGTAGTTCGAAATTTGTTTCCAGCGCTTCCTGAATGGTAGCCGACGGAGCAGGTATTTGTCTTGCTACCTGGTCGACATCACCGTAGGAGAGCCCCAAAGCCCTGCCCACATCCCTGAGTGCTGCACGAGCTCCCATGGTGCCAAAGGTAATGATCTGAGCTACACGCTCATGCCCATATTTCTGGGCTGTATAGGCTATAGCCTCATCGCGGCGGTCATCTTGAAAGTCGAGATCGATGTCTGGCATTTCTCTGCGCTCTACGTTTAGAAAGCGCTCGAACACCAGTTTGTGTGCCAGAGGGTCGATGTCAGTTATCCCCAGGCAGTAGAGGACGATGCTGGCTGCAGCGCTGCCGCGAACGCCGAAGAGGATGTTTTGTGCCCGGGTGAAGGATATGACGTCCCAGATGACCAGGAAATAGTTGGCGAACTCGGTCTGCTTTATAACTTCAAGCTCATAGTTAAGGCGCTGTACTGCTTCTGGCGGAAGTTCAGGATAGCGTACTGCAAGCCCTTGGTGGGAGAGTTCTGCGAGATGTTCGTCGACAGTTTTGCCAGAAGGCAGATCGATAGTTGGGAGGTGGAGGCGTTCGAAGTCAAGGCTAAGATTGCACAGCCCAGCAATATGCTGGGTGTTGGCCAGGGCCTCTGGTAATTCGGCGAAGAGCTCTGCCATCTCTTGAGAGCTCTTGAGGTAAAAGGAATCGTTGGCCATCCTAAAACGCTTTTCGTTGTGAATTGTGTTGTTAGTTTGAATGCAGAGCAGGATGTCATGGGCATAGGCGTCATCCTTGTTTACATAATGAACATCGTTGGTAGCTACGAGAGGAAGTCCCAGCTTACGAGACAACCTGACTAGTTCTTTGTTGATCTGGGTATGCTCGGGGATAGCGTGCTCTTGGAGTTCCAGGTAGAAATCGCCGAAAACGTCTTTGTACCATAAAGCAGCCTTCTCAGCATCTTCAAGGCGATTTTCTAATATCAGGCATCCTAACTCTCCGCTTGGACACGCAGAGAGCGCAATCAAGCCCTCGCTATTTTGCGAGAGCAGCTCTTTGTCCACTCTCGGCTTGTAGTAGAATCCCTCAAGTTGGGCAGCGGTAGCGAGCTTGAGCAAATTGTGGTATCCTGCCTCATTCCGAGCTAGCAGAACGAGGTGATACGGGTTTTTGTCGGCTGTGCGCCTGCTTTGTCTCTCCTTGGGCGCAACGTAGAACTCGCAGCCCAGGATTGGTTTTATGCCGGCTTCTTTCGCTTTGCGGTAGAATGTGATAATGCCATAGAGTGCTCCGTGGTCGGTGATCGCAAGGCTGTCCATGCCTAGCTCTTTAGCCCTGCTGATTAGATCAGGTATACGGCACATTCCGTCAAGGAGACTGTAGTCGGTGTGGATGTGAAGGTGGGTAAACATGGGTATGTGTTATTATAGCACTGGTTACTCCTCTCAGCGAGTGCTTATTGGAGACTAGTAGACTTTGACTAGCTACGCTGTTTGTGCTATTGTAACGATTTGTATGGTTGCTACTTCATCAGTTAGGTGTGTTTGCTTATGAAAGAAGGATTGATCATTGCTCTTGTAGGTATGGGGGCTGTGTTTGTCAGTCTCACCATAATTATGTTCCTGATGATAGGGATGGAGCGCATTTTTCGCAAGAGGGGGATGTCTGTACACGAGAGTACGGCTGTAGGCTGGGGTGTGGCTGGATTGGGAATAGAGCGAGAGGCAGGGGTGGAGTCATTAGACGCGGTCGAGGTGGCTGCCATCACACTGGCACTTGCCTCATATATGAAGGAACGGGGGAAACAGTTAGGAACGTCTGTTGTCATAAATGGCTTGTGTTATCAGGTGGAGGTGGGGGATACCACTTGCTCGCCGGTCTCTGTGGTGGTGAGCGGTGAGAGCCACTTAGCTTGCTTAGATGGAGAGGGATTACCGGTTATTGGAGGGATAGCTCCGATGCCTGGAGTTCAGATTAGAGACACACAACATGCTCAGGTCTGGCGTTCAGCTCATCCTCTCGCACAAGGTGGCTACTGGGATCGGCGGGGTTGGAGTGGGAGGAAGGGATAGATATGAACTGGGTTTAGCCTATTTAGAAACTTCGAATGGATATAGACAGTTTTCGCGAAATCCTCTCCGGCTTCATAGACTTGGGTACTGACCCCTTGGCAATAGTAATGGTAGCCATCGGGGGTATGCTGATTTATTTAGGCATTGCCAAGGGATTTGAGCCTCTGCTGCTTCTCCCCATCGGAATGGGCATTGTTCTAGTCAATCTGCATCCTCCCCTGATGGAAGGCGCCTTCGAAGGCAGGCCCGAAGGCATGTTGGCTTGGATATATAGCTACGGAATAAAGAATGCGATAATTCCTTTACTCATTTTCTTGGGTGTGGGGGCCATGGCCGACTTCACTCCTCTCCTTACTAGGCCTGTCTACTTCCTATTTGGTGCTGCCGCCCAGATAGGCGTTTTTATCATATTTCTGGTCGCCATAGCTGTAGGCTTTGATATAAAGGAGGCGGGCTGCATTGGCATAATAGGTGGGTCCGATGGGCCCCCTACCGTGTATATGACTGCCATATTGGCGCCTCAGTTGTTGGGTCCTATCACCTTGGCGGCTTATGCCTATATGGCGCTGGTGCCATTCATCCAGCCTCCGATAATTCGGCTGCTTACTACAAAGAGGGAGCGGGCCATATACATGAAGTACGAAGAAAGAGAGGTTTCCAAGCGAGCAATAGTTGCTTTTCCCGTGTTGAGCTTCGTAATCGCTGCTGTGCTTATCCCTGCATCGGCACCTCTTATTGGTATGCTCATGTTTGGCAATCTGCTCAACGTCAGTGACGTCACGCACAGACTAGCAAGATCGGCAAGTACTGTCTTGATAGACGTTTTGACTGTTCTCCTTGGGCTGTGTGTGGGGGCGCTGATGTCCTCTGAAGTCTTCCTAAGGCCCCAGACCTTGGTTATCGTTGGGCTGGCAGCGTTAGCTTTCGCTTTTTCGACAGCAGGCGGCCTACTAATGGCTAAGTTTGTGAATCTATTCCGCAAGGAGCCTATTAACCCCATAATAGGCGCTGCTGGAGTTTCGGCCGTTCCAATGGCCTCTAGGGTGGCACAAAAGGTTGGGCAAGAAGAAAACCCGGCAAACTTCCTGCTAATGCATGCTATGGGGCCCAATATGGCTGGAGCTATTGCCACCGCGGTTGCTGCTGGTATATTCCTGGAGATGCTTTCATAGGCCTCGCTACCGTCGGTGTGGTTGGATTGATGGATGGGAAATGGGCATGAGCCGCTTTTAGGATGTTTCGAAATTTGGCATGGACATAGGCAACTTCTGGGACATATTTGAGGGCTTCAAGGACCTCGGTTCTAACCCCCTGATACTGGGGATGCTAGCAATCGGGGTTATCCTGATTTTCCTGGGCATCGCCAAGCGCCTGGAGCCTCTCCTCCTTATCCCAATCGGAACCGGGATCATCCTGGCTAATCTGCCCCTGGGCGAGTCGGTGAACCCAGCCACAGGAGAGATGACCGGTGGCTTCCTGTACTATTTTTACGAGTATGGTCTTTTTAACGGGCTGATACCACTGCTGATATTCCTCGGTTTAGGGGCATTGACTGACTTTGAGCCCTTGCTGGCCAGGCCGGTGACCTTTCTCTTGGGGGCAGCGGCTCAGTTTGGGATATTCATTGCGCTGATTGGAACTCTTGCCCTGGGTCTGACACCCTGGTTTGATTTTGGCCTCAAAGAGGCGGCGTCTGTGGCCATCATCGGTGGTGCTGAGGGCCCCACGACTATATACGTTGCCGCCAAAATGCAGCAAATTGGTGCAGATCCTGGCATCTTCGCTGCAGTAGTCGTAGCCTGTTACTCCTACATGGCTCTGGTGCCTATAATCCAGCCTCCGGTAATCAGGCTGCTTACTACCAAGAGG
>Ga0209498_1000239_pt1 | contig 33197 bp, 27 predicted proteins | sample WalLakDeSediment_FD_184131 | JGI IMG/M metagenome (GOLD analysis project Ga0209498, IMG submission 184131) | Lake sediment microbial communities from Walker lake, Nevada to study Microbial Dark Matter (Phase II) - Walker Lake 11/02/13 Deep... | ecosystem: Environmental > Aquatic > Freshwater >...
GTGGCGGAGCGGCTGCTCGGCGTGCATATCCCACCGCCGCCGCCCAACATCGAGCCGATCGCCACCGACACGAGTTCCGCTACGTCGCTCAAGGAAAAGCTCGCGCTGCACGCCGGCAAAGGCTCCTGCGCCGCCTGCCACGCCAAGTTTGACGGCTATGGATTTGCCCTCGAGAGCTTCGACCCGGCCGGCATGTTCCGCGAGTTCTACCGCTCGACGGCCGCGGACACCGTCACCTGGAAAGGGCCCGCTAACGGCTCGTGGGAAGGCAAACCTGCGGCTACCAGCGGCGATTGGACGGGAGGCCTCGTGCCAGCCGCGCTCGACCCCGTGGCGGTTTCGGGCACGCAGTCGGGCACGATCACCTACGGCGTGCCGCTCTACCCGGATGCGAAGGAGGGGCTCGACGGGCTCGTGATCGGCAACGCGAAGGCGGGCGAGGTCACCGAGTTCGCCACGGCGGCGGATCTCAGGTTCGCGAAAGTGGATCAGGCTTTCTACAAGCAGGTGATCGTCGGCCCGGGCGGCCGCTGGGCACACCGCGCGGGCGCCGTCGAGGTCAACGACAACGTCCTCGTGGACGGCGGCGAAGTCGTTGTCAGCGGCGGCACCTTCCAGGCGGGCATGTGGCCGTCGGGAACGCCGCTCGAAGTCTCCCGGGGCGGCCGCATTGCCGTGACCGGCGGCAGCTTCAATGCGGTCACGTCACACCAGCCACAACTGATCGGAAGTGTCGGCGACGGAGCGATTGTCGTCAGCGGGTCGAGCACACTCGACATCCGCGGCGTGGTGCAGATCGGAAATGGCGCCGAAGGCCGCGGGGAGGTGGTCCTCGATACGAGCGAGCCAATCCGGTCTGCGCGGCAATGGGACGTACAGCATGGCCGGCTTGCGATCGGCACGAATGCGTCCAGGGTCTTCTGCACCTCGGGCGCGCCGAAGCAGGGTGCCTACCGCATCGGCATGGCCGGGGCACCGGCGGTTCTCGACAAACTCGGCGACTGTGATCTCGGCGCCGATCCAACGCTCGAAGGCAACGTCTTCCTGGAGGTCGGCCCCGCGGGCACCGTCAACTGGCACGGCGGCGGCATGCGGACCAACCTGAAGCCGGACACCACCGTGATCGCGAATACCGGCAGCTTCAACTACCTCGACGCCACGGGCACAAACGCCTTTCACTTTGGCGGCCCCGCCTTCGTGAATGCCGCGGGCGGCCGGTTCCATTGGCTGGGTGCCGCCGGACTCGATCTGCGAAACGCCCGCACCGAGGGGAGCAGCAGCCTGCGGAACGCGGGCCTGCTCGCCACCGGCCACGACGGCCAGGTGACCCTGCTTGGCGACCTCGCGCTTGAAAAGACCGGCACGCTGCGGGTCGGCCTCGGGGCCCAGGAGAAGACCGGCATCGCCGTCGGCGGCAAGGAGGGCGGGTCGATCACGCTCGACGGCCGGCTCGAGATCGAACCGCTCGCGGGCGCCGACGCCGCGCTCGGCGGCCGCACGTTCACGATCCTCGCCCGGGCCCCGGGCGGCCCGGCGATCACCGGGAAGTTTGCGGGCACGAGCGACGACATCGCGAAGGTCGATTACACGGACGATTCCGTCACGATCACCCTCGTGGAGAATCCAACGGCCAAGCCCGTCGCGGAGCCGCCGGCGCCAAAGTCCGCGGCCTTCGCCGAGGCCCCGCGGCTCGACACGGCCGGCCTCGTCGCCCTCCAAAAGCGGAAGGCCGGCTGGATCGCCGGCCGCCCGACCTGGCGGAACCACCTGCCGGTGGAATCAAACGGCTCGATGCCCGACGGCCGCGAGTTCGCCGGCATCGCCGAACTGCGGGAGCGGCTCGCCGCCCGCCCGGAGCAACTCGCCTACGGCGTCGGCAGCCACCTCGCGACCTATGCCACCGGCATGCGGCCGCTCGGCGTCGATGCGCTGGCCATCGAGGAGATCGCGGCGCAGACCAAGCCCGACGCCTACGGCGTCCGCTCGATCCTGCACGCCGTCATCCAGAGCGACCTGTTCCGAAACAAATAAAATGATGTCTATACGCCGTTCAGTTGCCGAGAAACCCGCAGCGCGATTGCCCGCCTTGAAACCCGGAGGATTGATTCGATGACTGCTTCGCTGCCGCACCACGTCGCGTCTCGTCGTCAATTCCTCCGCGTGGGCTCGAGCCTGCTCGCGCTGCCGTGGCTCGAGAGCCTCGCCGGCGCGGCCGCCGCGAGCGGACCTCCGCGGCGGCTCGTGGCCATCTGCAACAACTTCGGCTTCTACGCGCCGTCGTTCTTCCCCACGGAAGCCGGTGAGAACTACAAGCCGAGCGAATACCTCGAGATCCTCAATGACCTGCGGAGCAAGTTCACCGTCTTCTCCGGCATCTCGCATCCCGACATTGGCGGCGACCATGCCTCCGAGACCTGCTTCCTCACAAGCGCCAAGCGGCCCACGTCGCCCGGCTTCCGCAACAGTGTGTCGCTCGACTTTCTCGCCTCCCGGCATGTCGCCGGAGCGACCCGCTTTCCACTTCTGACCCTTTCGACGGTCGAAGGCGGCTCTCTGACCAGCACCTCCACCGGCGCACCGGTCCCATCGCTCTCCAAGCCATCGGAGGTCTTTGCCAAGATGTTAGTGACGGGCACGCCGAAGGAGGTGGAAGCCGAGATCGACCGCCTCCGCCGGGGCCGCAGCGTGCTCGACCGGATGGAGGAGCGGTTTGGCGATCTGGGCCGAAAACTTTCAGACCGAGACCGCCAGCAGGTGGCCGACTACACCGAGGCCGTCCGCGAACTGGAAAAGCAGGTTCAGTCGGATGAGGAGTGGGCGGCCCGCCCGAAGCCGGAGATCGAGTCCACGAAGCCGACCGACTCCGACGAGCGCGGCGATACGGTGGGCCGCTCCAAGCTGATGTTCAACATTATCAAGCTCGCCCTGCAGACCGACTCGACCCGCGTGATCTCGCTGGCGATCCGTGGGCAGGACATCCGCCCGCCGATCGAGGGCGTCACCGACGACCACCATAACATCAGCCATCACGGCAACGATCCCAAGAAGATCGAGCAGTTGAAGCTGATCGAGAAGGCCGAGATGAAGGCTCTTCGCGGCTTCCTCGCCGACCTCGACGCTACCCGCGACGGTGACGGCAGCCTGCTCGACTCCACGCAGGTGCTCGTGGGCAGCAACCTCGGCGATGCGGCGTATCACGGTACTCACAACCTGCCGATCATCCTCGCCGGCGGCGGCTGGAAGCACGGCCGCCACGTGGCCGGCAATCCGAAGAACAACACGCCGCTCGGCAAGCTCTTCGTGTCGATGCTGCAGCGGTTCGGCATGGAAACCGACGCCTTCGGTTCGGGCCAGGGCACGATCGACGGCCTGGTGTGAGGCGAGCATGCGCGATGCGACCGGCTTTCGGCTCGTGAAACAACGTGGGCTTGGTCGCTTGGTGCTCAGGTTCACGCTGGCGGCCTGCGGGATTTGGTCGCTCGTCACAGCCTCAACGCTGGTCGCTGCTGACGTCCACGAGACTCCCAACATCGTCGTCATCTTTGCCGACGATCTCGGCTATGGCGACCTTGGCTGCTACGGCCAATCCGGGATTCGCACACCGCGGCTCGACCGCATGGCGGCCGAAGGCATGCGATTCACGAATTTCTACGCCCAGACGGTCTGCGGGCCGTCACGGGCCGCCCTTATGACGGGCTGCTACCCATCGCGTGTCGCCACCAAGCAGAACCGTGTCGAGATTCATCCGCGGCTTCACGATCGGGAGGTCACGATCGCGGAGGTGCTCAAGGCGGCAGGCTATGCCACGGGCTGCTTCGGCAAATGGGATCTCGCCGGGCACGATCAGCGGGACTACGACGTCGACCTCCTCCCGACGCGACAGGGCTTCGACGTGTTCTTCGGCACGCCAACGAGCAACGATCATGGCGTGCGGCTGCTCCGCCAGGAGAAAGTCGTGGAGGAGCATGCCGACATGAGCACGCTCACGCGGCGCTACACCGACGAGGCCATCACCTTTATCCGCTCGCATCGCGATCGACCGTTCTTCGTCTACCTGCCCCATTCAATGCCGCATGTGCCGCTGGCCGCCTCGGAAGCGTTTCGCGGCAGGTCGGCCCGCGGACTGTATGGCGACGTGATCGAGGAGCTCGACTGGCACACCGGCCGGCTGCTCGACGCTCTTCAAGAAGAGGGGCTCGACGAATCGACGCTCGTCGTGTTCACAAGTGACAATGGCCCCTGGCTCTTGGATCGACTGGAACAACACCCTTTCTATGGCAACCAGAGGGACGCCAATGGCTGGCACCGGGGATCAGCCGCACCACTCCGGGGCATGAAGACCTCCGTGTGGGAAGGGGGCATTCGAGTGCCGTGCATCGTGCGGGCTCCCGGCCAGATTCCCGCGGGGGCCGTCTGTAACGAACTGGCCAGCACGATGGATCTCCTGCCGACGCTCGCGCGGCTCGCCGGGGCCAGTTTGCCGAACGACCGGGTGATCGACGGCCACGACATCAGCGATCTGCTCGCGGAGAAGCCGGGCGCCACGAGTCCTTCCGAGGCCTTCTTCTACTATCAGGACCGGAGGCTGTGCGCCGTGAGGGCGGGCAACTGGAAGCTGCATCTGCCCCGCCCCGCCAATGAGTCATGGGCGATCTTCAGCCTGCCACAGGACGGCGCTGCCCTCGAGCGGCCAGTCCTGTTCAATCTCGACACCGACGCCGGCGAAGCGCGCGACGTCGCCGGCGCTCACCCCGACATAGTGGCCCGCCTGACGGCACTCGCCGAACAGGCTCGCCTGGACATCGGCGACGCCGACCGCCGAGGCCGCGGCGCCCGTTCCTTCGACGCCACGCCGCCTCATCGGCTGCCGTGAAACCAGAACCGCGAACTGAGTGGAATGCACATTCCCTCGCTGGTGCTGCGGGCTTCATTTCTTCTGCTTACGATCCCACGCGAGGATCTGCCCGTCTGCCACGAGGCGGTCGCGGAGCCGCTGCCCGTCGACCGCCTGCACGGCGCAGCCCTGGTCGATCGCCTGCGCCGCCGCGGTGGCCGCCGACTGGCCGAGCACCATGAAGACCGGCTCCATGCGGATCGACCCATAGGCCACGTGCGTGGCCGAGAGGCAGACCGGCACCAGCAGGTTGCCGCACTCCGCCGCCTTGGGCGTGAGCGCACGATAACTGATCGGAAACGGCTCGAAGCCGCCGACCTGCACGTCGCCCTCGTTGCGGACCGTGCCGTCGGGCATCACGAGCCGCCGCACGTTATGCGAGTCGATCTGGTAGGCCGCCAACCCTACGCCGTCGTCGATGAGGCGAGGGCCCAGACAATCGGCTTCGGTGACGAGATACGCCCCGATCATCCGCCGGGCCTCGCGAATATAGAGCTGCTCCTGCCAGCCGCCCCCCTCGACGAACTCGTCGCGACACATGCCCCACCGCGACACCTCGCGGCGGATTTCCTCGGGCACGCGTGGATGGTTGGCGAGCGTCCACATCAGCCCCTGCTGGTAGAGGCGGTGCCGGGCGACGATCTCGTCGCGACGGGCGTAGGAGGCGTCGGGATAGTCGTGGTTCTCGCCGATGAAGTCGGTCGAGACGCCCTGCCGGTTGTTCGTGTCGGTCTTGCGGTTAGGCATCGGCGAATTGATCCACGGAACCTGCCGCTCGCCCGCCTCGAAATTCCGCAAGAGGAGCTCATGCCACTCGGGGTCGTAGCCCTCCGGCTTGGCGAACGGGATCCGGTTGTCGGGATGGTCGGTGAGGCACATCCGAAACGTATAGGCCTGCACCCGCCGGTCGCCGGTTCCGTCGGGCGATGGGTCGGCCGCCTCGACGAAGGGCAACAGGCCGCTCGCGGGATCGCCGGCCGTGCGGTAGGGATCGACCCCGGGCTTGAACTGGTGATGCTCGGCACGGGCCAGTTGCACACCGTTGAAGGTCTCGCCGTGGTCGGCATTGGCCTCGCGTCCCAGGGCATATCTCACGCCCGCCGCCGCCATGAGGTCGCCCTCGTAGGTGGCGTCGATGAACATCCGGCCCGTGAACACCCGGCCCGATTCCATCCGGATCGAGGCGATCTGCGGCACCTCGCCAGGCACGACCACCACGCCCGTTTCGCGATCGAGCCGTTCACCGCGCACGATCTCCAGGCCGTGCTCCGCAACCCACGCTTCGAGAATCGCCAGCGCCGCGCCGGGCTCGAACGTCCACATGGCATCCTCGCCAGACGCCGTGTGCGACTGGCCATGCGAGCGATAGGCAGACCGTGCCTGCCATTTCCACGCCTCTGGCGACTCGTAGTGGCGCTTCACGGCCCGGTAGAAGTCGCGGGCCAGGCCCCCGATCGCCGCCTTGTTGCCGATGTCGGTCTGCCCGAGGCCGCCGGTCGTGAGGCCGCCGATGCGTCGGGTCGGCTCGATCACCACGACCGACTTGCCCATGCACTTGGCCTGGATGCCTGCCACGATGCCGCTGGCGGAGCCCCCGTAGACGACGATCTCACGCTCGTCGGCCACTGATCCCCGCGCCCACGCGAGGCTTGTGCACACCAGCAAGACGATCCGCATAACGTGCCCCGGTCGGCCCGCTTGTCTGTTGAGCATTGGCGTATTCATGAGTCGCAGTTTACCGACCCACGCTCGCCTCGGGCATGACGCTTCCGGCAGCCGTCACGCGCGACTAGGCTGACAACGTGCTGCGCGACACAATGATGCAATGACGGCCGCAGGACCTTTTCTGATGCGTTTCCTCACTTCGATCGCCGTCGGGGCCGCATGGCTCTTCGCCGCACGGGCTGCGGCTGACGTTGGGGCGATCTGGCCGATCGGCGAGGTGCTCGACCTGCCGATCGAGGCGGTCCAACTGGAGCCCGAGGTGCGAATCCGCGGCACGATCACGTTCCGCGGCGGCGCCTCGCTCATCGTGCAGGACTCTGGCGACGGGATCTTCATCGCCGCCGACCAGGCGGTCAAACGCGGCATGCGGGCCGACGTGACGCTGCCGGCCGACGCGGTGCCCGGCGCGATCGTGGAGATCGACGGCCGGGCGGCCCCGGGCGGCCTCACGCACGTGATTCTGCCCGCGAGCATTCGCGTGGTCGGCAGTGGCCCGCTGCCTGAGCCCGCGCCGTTCAACGCGGAGCGGTTGTTCAGCGGAGCGGAGGCCGGCAAGGTGGTGCAGGCGACCGGTGTGGTGCAGGCTGTGGAGCGGCGGCAGGGACGATATGCCGTCACGATCGAGACTGGCATGCGGACACTTCGGGCGATGATTCCGACTGCGTTTATCCGCGACGACCCGGCCCAACTCCTCGATGCAATTGTCCGCGTGACGGGCGTGCAAATGGGCCTCACCAACACGCGGGGTGAAATGGTCGACCCGCAGATCTCCGTGGACCGGGCGGCATGGTTCGAAGTCGTAAAGCCTGCGGCGTGCGCTCCCTTCGAGGTGAGCAAAGTGCCGCTCGAATCACTCGGGCGGTATCGGCGGCAGCCCCTGCTCGGCCACCGGATTCGTACCGAGGGCACGGTGATCCACGCCGTGCCGCGCGAAGCGGTCTTTCTGCAGAGCGCGGCCAACGGCGTGCTCGTGCAGACCGACTTCACCGAACCGCTCGCCCCCGGCGACCGCGTGGAGGTGTCGGGGTTCATCGATCGCACGAGCGGGGTCGTGGGCCTGCGGGGCGCGATGGTCCGCCGGATCGCTTCCGGCAGACCCCCCGAACCGAGCCCGATCACGGCTGACCGCGTCGCGGAGATCGTCTCCCAGTCGCTCGCCAGCGGCATCATGGCACTCCCCGGCGATTATGACGGCAGCCTGATCCGGTTTCCCGCAAGGCTCGTCGAGCGACGCGGCGGCGACACCGAGGGCACGCTCGTGCTTTCCGCCGGCAAGACCACGGTGCTCGCGCGGATCGACCTCGACTCGTTCGGCCGACTGAACTCCCTCCAGACCGGCAGCGAACTGGCCGTGACGGGCATTGCCCAGGCGACCGCGATCCGCCCGGTCTCCGGCCAGTCACGCCAGCCGATTGACACGATCGGCCTCCTGCTCCGGTCGGCCGCCGACGTCGAGCTAACGAAGCCGCCGCCGTGGTGGTCGGCGCGGCGGGTGGCCCTCACGCTGACCGGTGGCCTGGGGGCGGCCGCGGTGGCGGCCCTCGGCGCATTCGTCTGGGTAGTGTCGCTGCGGAGGCGGGTCGCCGCGCAGCTGGGCGTGATCGAGGGGCAACTTCAGGCCGAGGCTGTCGCCGAGGAACGCCGGCGGATCGCCCGGGAGTTTCACGATCGCCTCGACCAGGGCCTCGCCGGCCTCGCCCTGCGGTTCGACGCCGCTGCCTCGCAGGCACCGGATGCGCCCACCCGCAGCCTGCTCCTTGGCCAGCGACGCTCGCTCGCCAGCCTGCAGAGCGAGGCGCGCGACTTCCTCTGGGACCTCCGCTACCCGACCCACCTCGACGAATCGTTCGTCGATTCGATCAAGCAGCAGGTGCTCTACATGCGGCAGCTCACACCCGTGCCGCTCACGGTCGAGACAACGGGAGTCGTGCCGCAGCTGCCCACTCAGGTGCACTACCACCTGATGCGGATCATCCGCGAGGCGGTCAGTAACTCGATAAAATACGCCCAAGCCCAGGCGATCACGGTGCGGATCGCAGGCCCGGACGCTGGCCGGCAGCGGCTCGCGGTCGAGGTAACCGACGACGGTGCCGGCTTCGATGTGGCCGAACGGTCGATGGCCGACGGCCACTTCGGCATACGGGGCATGCACGAACGGGCCAGGCGCATCGGGGCGGATCTCCGCGTCGAGAGTGGCCAAGGCCGGGGCACACGCGTGGCGATTGACCTGCCCCTGGCCGACGGCTGACGGTTCCGTCAATAGCGGCCAAAACCGGCTCCTTCTATCATTCAGGAGGAGGTTCGGCATGCTCCGCCCGCCCGTCCGGCCGGTCATTCTCTTGCTTGCTCACGTGCTAACCCTGGTGCTCGCAGCACCAGGGCTGGCCCCGCTCCGCGCCGAGGCCTCCAGGCGGGAGGCCGCGACGATTCGGCTGGCCGGAATCTTCTCCGACCACATGGTGCTCCAGCGGGATATGCGGGTGCCTGTCTGGGGCTGGGCGAGCCCCGGCCGCAGTGTGGAGGTGGCCTTCGCCGATCAACGGAAGCAGGGCGTGGCGGATGCCACCGGACTCTGGCGGATCGAATTCGACCCGCTCGCCGCCAATGGCTCCGGACGCGATCTCACCGTCACCGATGCCGCCACGGGCGAGCAGTGCGTTGTGACCGACGTGCTGGTGGGGGAGGTGTGGTTCAGCGCCGGCCAGTCCAACATGATGATGGGATTGGCTTCGGCCGAAGGGGGCAAAGAGTTCTTCGAGGCGACCCAGCCCGTGCTCGGCGACCAGGTACGGTTCGTGCACGGCATAGGACCCGGGCTGCATGCCGACGCGCCCCGCAGCGACATCGACGTCACTTGGAAACAGCCCACCGCCGGCTGCTCGGCCGTGAGCTACTGGTTCGCCGCGAAGCTTCACCGCCACCTCGGCGGCAAGGTGCCGGTGGGGATGGTGACGTATCTCGACATCGCGCCCGCGGAGGCTTGGATCGATCGTGGCACGCTCGAGGCCGATCCCCGGCTCGCGCCCGTGCTCTCCGACAGCCTGCAACTGGCGACAAAGTCATTCAACGGCGTGATCGCGCCGCTGGCGCCATTCGCAATTCGCGGCGTGCTCTACTACCAGGCCGAATACAATGGGGGCCACGAGCGGGGCATCCAGTTTCGCACGATGATGCCCGCGCTCATCCAGACCTGGCGGCGGGCCTGGCAGCGGCCCGAGTTGCCGTTCCTCTTCGTGCAGCTTCCCGGCTTCATCGCTCAGAAGGCACCGCCGTCGGCGATCGACATGAATCCGGCGGCACTGGCGGAGTATCGCGGGCTTACCGGTAGGAAAACGTGGACCGAGGTCCGCGACGCCCAGCTCCACACCTGGCAGACCGTGCCGCACACCGGCATGGCCATCACGATCGACGTCGGTGAACCTTACGACATCCATCCTCCCAAGAAGGAGCCCGTCGCGGAGCGACTATTCCTGCAGGCCCGCGCGGTGGCCTACGGCGAGGATCTCGTCGCCAGCGGGCCGGTGCCGCAGGCCGTTGAGCCGCGAAACGGCGGCTTCGTCGTGACGTTTAAGCACGTCGGCGGCGGGCTGGCCGGCCGGGATGGCGAGGTGCTTGGATTCGAGGTGGCCGGCGCTGATCTCGTGTTTCGTCCGGCGAGCGCCGAGATCAGCGGCGAGACGGTGTTCGTGAGGTCGCCGGACGTGGCCGATCCGCTCCACCTCCGCTACGCCTGGGACGGCCATCCTGTCGCCACGCTCGTCAACGTCGAGGGACTGCCGGCCACTCCATTTCGCTGGTCCGACCCGGATCGCTCGCCCCAGCCCGACGTCGCCGCGTTCTCGTTTCCCAATGCCGACTTCGAGGAGACGTCGCGGGATGGCACGGTCGCGGCGTGGCGGCTGGGGCCCGGCACGTCGCGGCGGATCACGGCGGCCGCGACGGGCACGGCCTGCATCGAACTGACGGAGCCGAAGCAGAGCGGCATCTTCATCGAGCGCATCGCGCTGGGGACTGGCGGCTTCTGGAACTCGTCCCCCTTGGAGTCGGCCTCCGTGCGGCCCGGAGCCCTCGTGACCTATGACTGCCGGATCGCGACGCCCGCAGGCGGCCGGCAGACGCTCTACGCCAACCTTTGCCACGACGCTTCCGGTAGCGGCTACCAGGCCTGGGGCGGCACCCGCGAGCTCTCCACGGCCAGCCGCGACTTCGTGCCCCGCACGGTCGTCCAGCGGATTACCGACACCATCCCCGAAAGCCTGCGGTCAGCACCAGCGACGGCCGGCGCCCGGTTCATCCATCAGGGCGGTGCGACGGCCGGGCCGCTCCTCCTCGATTCGCTCTCGAGCGTCAGGATCGTGCGGCCGCTGTTGCAATTGAGTTCAGAACGTCCGATCGACTTCGGTGCCGTGGCGGTCGCGCAGCCGGCCGAGTCGGCCGCGATCACGATCACCAACGGCCAGTCGCGGACCGCGCGGCAGGTGCTCTCCGACGATGATCAGGGCACGGAGATGGCGACGATCCTGTACGGTGCCGCCTCCTTCACGCCTGACGGCGCCGGCCTGCTGCAAAAGATCTCGGCGAAGACCGACGGCGTGGCGGCCCTGATCATCGGGCCTGATGCGGGATCTTTTGAGTTCGTCACGGATCGACCCGGCGCGGGCGGGAGGCAATTGCGGATCGTCGGGGCCGACGGCGAGCCCGGGCTCGTTGGCGGGCCGAAGCCCGAGTCCGAAACCTTCCGCGTGCGATTCCGCGGCGGGGATGAACCGAAAAAGTTTGCGGCCACGCTGCGGATCGTGACGCAGGCGGGCAACGTCGGCCGGCTCTCGCAGGCGCAGGCCGGACAGCCGCCAGCGCATCTCTATTATGTGGATGTCCCGCTGACGGCCACGGTGGCCGCGGACGCTGCGGCCGCCGCCGATGCCGGGGCGGAATTCTTCACGGCCCGGGTCGAGCCGCTCCTGCGGGAGCGGTGCTTCAGCTGCCACGCGCACGACACGGAGATGAGCGGCGGGCTGGCGCTCGACGTCCGCAGCGGCTGGCAGAAGGGGGGACAGTCGGGGCCGGCGGTCGTGCCCGGCAATCCCGAGGAGAGCTTGCTCATCGCGGCCGTGACGCATGGCATCGACGGCGAGATCATGCCGCCCGACGACCCGCTCTCCGCCGACGAGATCGAAACCCTCGTCGAGTGGGTGCGGCGCGGCGCCCCCGATCCCCGCCGCACGACAGCCGACGAGGCCTGGGAAAAGGTCTACAACAACCGGCTCGGGTGGTGGAGCCTCCAGCCCGTGCGGTCGCCGACCGTGCCGGAGGTCCGCGATGCCGAGTGGCCGAAGTCTCCCGTCGATCGGTTCATCCTCGCGCGACTCGAAAAGGAGGGGCTGCGTCCGGCCCCGTCGGCCGATCCACACCGCCTCGTTCGCCGGCTCGCCTTCACGCTCACCGGACTGCCTCCCACGCAAGAGGAGATCGACGGCTTCGTCGCCGATCCTTCACCGGCCGGCTTCGAGCGGCTGGTCGATCGCTACCTCGAGAGCCCGCATTTCGGCGAGCGGTGGGCCCGCCATTGGATGGACGTGATCCACTATGCCGACACGCACGGCTACGAGTGGGACATCCCCGCTAAGCATGCCTGGCGGTATCGCGACTATCTCGTGCGGGCCATCAACACCGACGTGCCGTTCGATCGGCTCGTGCTCGAGCAGATCGCTGGGGATCTCGTGCCGCCGCGGATCGATCCCGCGACCGGCGTGAACGAGTCGCTCGTCGGCACGATGGCGCTGCGGATGGGTGAACGCTGGCACGGCGACAATGCCGCGACCGAGGCGACCACGTCGCACAACCTGGGCGACCCGATCGACACCCTCTCGAAGGCGTTTCTCGGCACGACCGTCGGCTGCGCCCGCTGCCACGACCACAAGCTCGATGCGATCTCCCAGGCCGATTACTACGCCCTCATGGGCACGCTCGCGAGCAGCCGATGGGGCGTGCGCAGCCTCGACACCGTCGATCCCAACGCCCCGGTGATCGACGAGCTGCGGCACATCAAGGGGCTCGTGCGCGAGCGGCTTGCCGCTCGCTGGCGCGACTCGAGGTCGCAGGTGCTCGATCGCCTCAAGGCCGCCCCGCCGCAGGAACCGGGCGACACCCCGCCGTCGCCGGTGCCGGCGACGCTCGCGGAGCTGCTCGGCCGACCGGTTTCCCAGGCGACTTCTGCGGACGTCTTCGCCGCCGAGCGGGCCCGGCGGATCGCGGCCAACGCCGCCAACCTCACGCTACTGGCCGACTTCACCGGCCCCGACACGCCCACCAATGGCTGGCAGTGGGAGGGCTTCGGCATGCAGCACGGGCTCGTGACCGATGGCGAGCCGGTGATCGCTGACGATGGGGATGACGCCCTTCTGCATCTGCTGCCCGCAGGCCGGTGGTCGCACGTGTATTCGACGCGGCTCGGCGGGGCCGTTCGCAGTGGAGAGCTCTTTCGCGATCCGCCGCTGCACTTTTCTGTCGGCTACGGCGCTGGTCGAATGGCGTCGCACTGCCTGATCGTGGACCGCGCCTTCCACTCGGAGCGGGTTGCGTATGCGGAGCGGTCGCCTGGCGAGTGGCTCGCATTCACGGCGGGCAACTTCACGCGGCTCGCCGGCTCTCCCGACACGGCGGCGAGGCGGGTCTACCTCGAACTGTGCACCAAGGACTACGACAACTACTTCCCGCCGCGCACCAACTACGCGGGCTTCAAGGCCGAGGATGAGCACGACCCGCGATCGTGGTTCGGCGTGACGCGGATCTACGCCCATGCTCCCGGCCAGGGTCCGCAGGACGAACTGGGCCGCTTCGTCGGCGTACTCGATGTGGCCGCCGTGGGCGTGGGAATCGTCGACCGCGTCGCAGAGCGGATCCTCGCGGCGGTCGGACGGTGGGCCGACGGTTGCTGTAACGGCGACGACGTGGTCGTGATCAATGAGGCGCTCGGGGCCGGCTGGCTCGACGACTCCGTGGAGTCCGACGAGCAGTTCGCACGGCTCGTGGAGCGGTATCGCGAGACGGAGCGGCGACTCGTGCCCGACCGCACGATCGGCGGCCTCGCCGACTGGCAGGAGGCGGCCGACGCAGCCATCGCCGTCCGCGGCGAGCCGGCCGACAAGGGGCCGCTCGTGCCGCGGGGCACGATCCGGTTTCTGCAGGGCATCGCATCGCTGCCCGAGGGCGGCTCGAGCGGCCGGCTCGAAGTGGCCCGGTCGATCGCCGGCTCCCGCAACCCGCTCACCGCACGGGTGTTTGTCAACCGCGTGTGGCTGCACCTCTTCGGCGAGGGGCTCGTCCGCACGCCGGATGATTTCGGCCACCTCGGGGAACGCCCCACGCATCCGGAGCTGCTCGACTTCCTCGCCCTGCGGTTCGTGGAGGAGGGCTGGTCGCTCAAGAAGCTCGTGCGGTCGCTCGTCTCGACGGCCACATGGCGGCAGTCGAGCGCGGCGGCACAGGAGGCGATCGCGATCGATCCCGAGAATCGCTTGTGGCACCACTGGCCGCGCCACCGCCTGGAGGCCGAGTCGATCCGCGACGCCATGCTCGTCGTGGCCGGCCGGCTCGACCCCGCGATCGGCGGCGCGCCGGTCGATCCCAATCGGGCAAAGGAAGACGCCGCCAAGCGGCTCTTCTCCGGGCCGCTCGACGGCCGCGGACGCCGCAGCATCTACCTCCGTATGACGCTCATGGAGCCGCCGCGGTTCCTCGGGGTCTTCAATCAGCCGAGCCCGCAGATGACGGTGGGCAAGCGCGACCGCTCCACGGTTCCCGAACAGGCGCTCGCGCTGCTCAACGACCCGTTCGTGCGGTCGATGGCCGACGCCTGGGCGGAACGCCACCGCCAGCAGGCGCGGGGCGACCTACGGACGGGGGTCGTGGCGATGATCGGTGAGGGGCTCGGCCGGCCAGCGCATGCCGGCGAGGTCGAGCGGCTGCTCGCGATGGCCGAGGCGTGCGCCGCGGCGAGAGCTGCCTCGCCCGACGCCGGCCACGAAACGCCCACCGTCTGGCACGACGCTTCCCACACGATCTTCATTCTGCCGGAGTTCAGCCATGTCGAATGACCCACGGACAGCGATTCGTTCGCGGGTGGGCGGCTGCCCCGGCGGGCTCGGCGTGCCGACAAACCGCCGCGAGTTTCTCTCGGCCACGAGCCTTGGATTCGGCTGGCTCGCCTTCTCCGGCCTGGCCAACGCGGCCCGCGCGGGCCATCCCGGCGGGCTCCACCTGCTCCCCCGCGCAAAGCACGTGATCTTTCTCTTCATGGACGGCGGCGTTTCGCACGTCGACACGTTCGACTACAAGCCGGAACTCGCGAAGCGATCCGGGCAGCCGGCGGAGTGGAAGGCCGACGAGAAGTCGATGGCGGCTGGCCAAGACCGGAAGTGGCTTGGGCCGCTCTGGGAATTTCGTCGGCGGGGGCAGTCGGGCCTGTGGGCGAGCGACCTGTTGCCCCACATGGCGGGCATCGTCGACGATTTGTGCGTCGTTCGCTCGCTCGTTGGGGAGACGCCGCTGCACGGCGCGCAGAACCTGCTGCTCCACACCGGCCGCTCGCTCGGAGCGGCGCCGAGCATGGGATCATGGATCACCCACGGGCTCGGCTCGGAGAGCGAAAACCTCCCCGGCTACGTCCTGCTCAACAACGACTGGATCCCCAACGGCGGCTGGCAAAACTTCACCAGCGGCTTTCTGCCGGCGACCTGCGGGGCCACGCTGGTGCGGGCCGAGGGTGCCCCCGTTGACAACATCGTACCGGCCGATCCGCAGGCCGTGCAGCGGGCCAAGCTCGACTTCCTGCGGGGCGCGGCGGGCACGGACGCCGCCGCGGTCGAGTCGACGATCGCCATGTTCGAGACGGCCGCACGGATGCAGACGTCGGTGCCCGACGTCTGCGACGTTGCCGGCGAGACCGCGGAGACGCGGAAGCTCTACGGGCTCGATCGGGCGACGGGCTATGAGCGGTTCTATGCGCTCCAGTGCCTGCGGGCGCGGAAGCTGGTCGAGGCGGGCGTGCGGTTCGTGGAGATCACCTGCCCGCTGACGCACACAAACAATGCACCCTGGGATCAGCACGGCGGCATGAAAAAATACCATGCCGAAAACGCTTTGATCACCGACCAGCCGGTGGCCGCCCTGATCAGCGACCTGAAGCGACGGGGCCTGCTCGACGAGACGCTCGTGCTCTGGGCCGGCGAGATGGGCCGCACACCGCACTCGTCGGGCAAAGACGGCCGCGACCACCACGTGTCGGGCTACACCGTCTGCCTCGCCGGCGGCGGCGTGAAGGGCGGGATCACCTACGGTGAGACCGACGAGATGGGCATGGGGGTTGTCGCCAATCCGATCGACATCCACGACATCCACGCCACGATCCTGCATTGCCTGGGCATCGACCACGAACGGCTCAGATTCCGCTTCGGCGGCCGCGACGTGCGGCTCACCGACGTGCATGGAAGGATTTTGCACGACGTGCTGGCGTGATGCCCGCGTGTCATAATGAACGAAGGACTGTCATGAAGGATTCCTCACTCATCCGCCTGCTGATCGTCGACGACCACCCACTCTTCCGGGAGGGGCTCCTGCACGCGCTCGCAGCGGAACGCGCATTCAAGGTGATCGGGCAGGCGGAGGACGGTGCGACGGCGATTCATCTTTGGAAGACGCTGCGGCCCGACGTCACCCTGATGGACGTATCGATGTATGGCCAGGGGGGCATCGAGACGACGCGGCGGATCCTTACCGTCGACCCGACCGCCCGCGTCTTGATGCTCACGTCGAGCGAGGAGCAGCATGACGCGATCGAGGCCCTCGAGGCGGGCGCGGCCGGCTACGTCTCGAAGACGGTGCGGTTCGACGAGCTGCTGGCCGCGATTCGCGAGGTTCATGCGGGAGGGCGACCGATCGGCGAGGCCGTGGCCCGGCGGCTCGCCGCGGCCCATCGGGGAGGTCCGCTGTCGCCCCGGGAACTCGAGGTGCTCGCGCTTCTGCGCGACGGCCTTTCCTATCAGGAGGTGGGCAGGGCGCTCGACATGGCGGAACGGACCGCCCGGGCCCACGTGGCGGCGATCAAGGAGAAGCTGGCCGCCGCGACGGCCGCCCAGTGCGTCGCCCGAGGCTACGAGCTTGGCCTGCTACGGCCGCGCTCCGCCCCGGCGATCTGAGAGCGAATGTTTTTTCCTGTCCCGAATGAAGAGGTTCTAACGCCGGTGCGCAATCATGCCCCATTGTTTGCCGCATGATCCAACGGTCACCATGTTGGAACTCCCACATGGTGACGGTTGGATCATGGTTCTCTGGCGGTTGGTGCGAGCCAGCCGAGAAACGGTTCAAGGCTCGTTGAGCCGGCGTTCCAGGGCCGACAGTGTCGCGAGCAGCGCATCGAAGGACGGGGGCTCCGCGAGGTACATGTCTCGCATCGCCGCGAAGTCGCGACGCAGGGCCGGCAGTCGCTCATCGCTGGGCAGTAGGTGAAATGAGCCGGGCCGTGCGGTTTCGTAGTTCGCCCAAGCACTGCCAAAGAACAGCCGTTTCCAGCCCACGACCCGTTCGCAGGTTTTGAGGTCGGCGATTGTGCCTTGCGTCGCGGGGTGACGTGCGAGGGCCGCGACATCGGCGTAATGACGCGAAAACCGGTCAGGCGTTGCCTTGCCAGCGGGGCGATGATGCTCCGCGTGGAGGATCGTAGCCTTCTCCCAGAACGTCCGGTCGATGCCCAGGGCGACGACGTCGCATTGCCAATCGGGCATCGCGGCGGGAAGGGCGTCAAGAAGCCACGGCGTGATGCCATGACGCCCGACCGGCTGCTGGTCCGTCAGGGAGCCGAACTCGAGTTTCACGGCACGTCGCAGGTAGTCGAAGCCCGTCGGCTGGTGAGAAGGGTAGTGGAAAAGCAGATTCGGCGCACCGCTGGTCGGGTCGGCTGCGTACTCAAACCAGGCTCCGCGCTCGGGTTTGCCAAGAACTGTTTTCGCCTCGGCCTCGAGAGTTGGCTGGAACTGCTCTTGAACCGCCTTAGCACAGGCTGCCTCGGCAAGCGTCATCCACTTGTCGGCTTGGTTGCGGCTCGTGCCTGGTTCGGGGAGCCCGAGCAGTGCCGGGGAGATCGACAGATCGATGTCCTCGGAAAAACGCTCGATGACCTGGAACACCTTCGACAGCGACGTGCCTCCCTTGAAGACCAGGCTCTCGCGGAACTCCGAGCGGAAGAGCACACCCAGCAGCCAGCAGACCCAGAAATCTTTTTCTAGGACGACGGCGGACAGGCCGCGCCTTGCGGCTGCCTGCTCGAAATAGAGCCGGCGCTCGTGGTCCGGAAGCTCGAGGAACGAAAGTCTCATGTCCGGGCCGCCGCGAGTTCACGGAAGATCGGGTGCATCCATGTGGGCGCCAGCCGGAGATCATCGAGAAGCTTCCGCCGTTCCGCAGCAGGGAGCGTTCGCTTCAGATGGGCACGCCGTTCGGGCGTCACGTGATCGCGGCCAAGTTCACGAAACGCCTGAATCAGAAGACCGCTTAGCCTTCCGGAGGGTTCCATGTTGCGCGGAGTCGTCCGCCGCAGTTGGATCGTCGTGCCGCCGACGATGACGGTGCGACTGGGGCCGTCAGTGAGAAATACCACCTTCGCCGGCACCTGCTCCGTCAGGCCGAGAGTGTTGGCGGCATACGCGCCGGCGGGCTGCAGGCGGACGCGGTCGCGGCCGGCGATCGCGCTCGCCACCGCTTCGGGCGGCGGCGAGAGCGAACCGAGCTGCGGGTGTTCCTTCGGATAGTCGTAGACCCCTCGGGCCAGCCGGCGGATCGACCCCGCACGAACAAGCCTGTGCAGGGCAACGTCGATGGCCCTTCGGTTTCCGAGGTCGAGAAAATCCGACGGCACAACGACGCATCCCCGGCCCCGACGCCGGAGGGCGGCGAGGATTCTCGCGTCGAGCGATTCTGGCGACTTCTGACGACCTGCCATGTAAGAAAAAGTAGCACGCTTTTCTTACAGAATCAACTCTTGGGCCGGGTTTTGCGCAGTTTTCTTGCGGCCTCCCTGCGGTCGTAGGTGAGTGGAACGATGGCCTCGGCCCGCCCAGCCGCTGCTGCCGGCTCAACGCTCCGGCTTGGGTGGATCGAGTCCCAGATCGAGACGGGGGCACCGTCGCGATCCGTCGGCCCCCCACGATCGAGCACCGCCAAGGCCGGGACGGCGTTGATCGTGAACCGGGCGACCATCTGGGGCTTCGCCTGACCCTCGACCTGCCGCGTCTCGAGGATGACGTCGCCCACGAGGGCCTTGAGCACCTGCGCGGCGATGCCGACATCGCCTTGCAGCAGGTCACGTAGTTGCGTGAGCGCCGCGACCACATCCTTCTCCTTGACGCTCTTCACGTTCGGCCGCCGGCCGGCACGCTGGAGCTCCTTGAGCTGCTCCCGCTTGGCCGCCAGTTGCCGGCCCATCTCTTCCGCCTTGGCAAGTACGGCGTCGAGATGCGTGTCGTCGAGCTTGGCGAGCCGGTCGGTCAGCCGCTTCAGCTGACGATCCTCGTTCGCGATTTCTTGCTCAAGCTTCTTGGTGGACGGGATCGGTTGCCGAGCGATCCAGGCCAGCCGCTTGTTCACGTCGGCAGTCAGGTCGGCGAGGAAGCCATCGGTGAAGAGCGTCGCCATAACGGTGCCGAGCACCGCCTCGTCGATGATCCGGGCCGACTTGTAGCCGCGGTTCGTGCAGCCGTGGATTCCGTTGTTCGCGTTGAAGCAGAAGAAGCTTTGGTACTTGCCAACCGATCGACCGAGGATCATCGGGTTGCCGCAGCATCCGCAGGCCGGCCGGATCAGCACCTTGGGGTAGAGGTCCACGCGGTGGGCCGTCTTCCGGCGATCCTTCGCCTTCCGGCCGAAGGACTCGGCGCCGAGCCCGAGCTTCCGCTTGACGGCCTCTGCCAATTCGTTCGACAGAATCCGCAGGTGCGGCACGTCCCGCCAGATCCATTCGGACGTCGGCAGATGGATGACCTTCTTCTTGCCCGTCTGCCGGTCCGTCACCTGCTTGGTCTTGCGAAACACGTCCTTGCCGATGAGTTTCTCGCGGCCGTAGTGCTGGCGGACCCGGCTGTCGGACCAGGTCTGCTTGCCCCCCACCGTGTGCTCGTTGAAGAGCCTCGCGACGTCGACCGCGCTCTTGCCTTCGTAGGCGATCATCTCAGCGCCCCGCCGCGTCCACTCGGCCGCTTCGGGGTCGATCTCGACAATCTTCTCGATCGTGTTCTTGTGGGTGATCACGAGGTTGCCGTCGGCATCCTTCACCTCCACGAGCCGGTAGCCGACGCCGGGCGGCTGGATGTTGTCGCCACGACGGAAGGCGTCGTCCATGCCCCGCTTCACCTTGGATCGCAGTTGCGTGATGAATGCCTCGTTCATCGAGCCGAGAACCGGCAGGAGGAGCGAGGACTGTGGGTTGGCGCTGTCGTAGCCGTCGCTGGCACCAACGACGCGGACGCCGGTTGCCTCTGCGAGTTCCCCATGCCTCAGCGACTCGATCGTGTTGCGGCTCAGGCGGGATAGGTCGTCGATCAGAAACCACGTCACACCGAACTCCTCGCGCCGCTCGACGATCGTCTTGGCGAGCGTGTAGCCGGTGCGACAGGCGAGCGTGCCGCTGACGGCGGCGTCGGCGAGGACGTAGTGCCAGGGCACGAACACGCCGTCCCGTCGGGCACGGTTCAGGACGTTGAGAAGCTGCTGATCGAGCGACCGCGGGTTGGAGTTCTCGTCGCTGAACCGCAGGTAGGCGACCGCAAGGGCGATCCAGGCGATCGGCGTACCGCCCGGACGGAAGACCTCGGCGTGCTGATGCCGGAACCGCCGCTCGAAGTCGTCGGCCATCGCCGCGATCGTGGCGGGGTCAGCTGCCGGCACGGCGGCCGTTCCGACGAGGTCCGGCCAGAGCCGGGCCTGGGTCTCGAGGTAGGTACGGGCCAGGTCCATGAGCCCCGACCGCTCCGGCAGGCCGAAGTCGACGCTGCGAACCCGGCCGCGGCCGCTCGAGGGGAGGGAAGGGGAGGAGGAATCGTCAAACGAAAACGAGCCGGCTCCGCCGGCGTTGAAAGTGATATCCATGATGGGTGAATCCCGCGGGGCGAACTACTGGTTCGCCAACCGTTGGAGGCACGGGCCGGAAGGAGGGCGCGCGAGGGCCGTTGCGGGCCGTCATGCGACCGTCCTCCCGGCGGCACCTTCGACCACCAGCCGCAGCACTTCCCCGCCATCGAATTCGATGTATTCGGGGAAGATCGCGAGCGTGGCGATGTCGAAGGGGCCCCGGTTATACGTGGCCTGTCGGGTGTCGCCCCGACGTTTTTAGGTGAGGCCCGGTGTTCTTCATGAATGCCTGCCCTCGCCTCGTTCCTGGCGTGGCTTTCGCCCCGGGGTATCGTAAACTCCGGAGCATGGTGTCCGGTCCGCTCAAACGCATTGGCGTTGAGCCCGACAAACACAACTGGCCGCAGGCCGCCGGTGCCAGGCCAAATGTCATGAAACTGGCGTAGGATCGAAGCCGGTGGGTGATTTCCGGCTTCTCCTATCGCATGTCACGATTTGAAAGGCTATACCTAAACGGGTATATTTGTTGTGGCAGGGCCGGCTAGGAAGCCGATCACGTGGATGGGCAGTTCGAAAAAGGATCTCCGTGGGTTCCCCGCGGAGGTTCGGAGGGAAATCGGTACGGCACTTTTCTGGGCTGAACAAGGGCAACTCCACCCGGCCGCCAAGTTTATGAAGGGCAATCTGCGAGAGGTGACGGAAATCGTTTCCAACTACGAAGGAGATGCTTTTCGGGCGATGTACACGATGCGGATCGGAGATGAGGTGTACGTTTTGCATGCGTTTCAGAAGAAGTCGAAAAAGGGAATCGCGACACCTCAGCACGAGTTGGATGTGATCGAGGGGCGGCTCAAGGCGGCACGCCAACTTCACACGCGACGGGCCAGCGGGAGACAGAAGCGATGACGAAGATAAGGCACGATGACGCAGATTTTGTGATTGGCTCAGGCAACGTGTTTCGGGATCTCGGGCTTGATTCGCCCGAGGAGAAACTGACCAAGGCCGGGCTTGCCCTGCAGATTCACGACCGCGTGAAAGCGCTGGGGCTCAACGTGACGCAGGCGGCGCTGCGGCTAGGAATCCCGCAGCCCAAGGCGTCGCGGCTCCTTCGCGGTTACGCCGTCGGTTTCTCCACAGAAAAAATGCTCACGTTTCTGACGAAGCTCGGTCAGGACGTCCGCGTCGTCGTGTCGGATGCGGCCGGCAAATCCACGACGGGGCGATTTGTCATCACGAGGGTTCCGCCGACTGGAGCGCGGAGCAGGCGCAGGCGTTGTGCCGCTGTTGCGGCCAGGCGGCGCGGGTAAAGCCGCCTCAATCCGGTCCGAGTTGGTAGCCACGCCGCGCGGTTTGTTGGCGGCCTCGTCTGGATCAATCACGCGATCAGTTGTGAGCGGCAGTCGCGTAAGAAGTGGCGGGGGGTCAAGAGGTCACAGGTTCAAATCCTGTCGCCCCGACGTTTGTTCTGACCTGCCCCTATGAATGGAACCAGTGTCTATCACCAGTGACTGGTGGGAGACTCGGCATGCGTGCGAACCGTTCCCAGGGCAACGAGCAGTTTGTGCTGCTCGCCCAATGATGTTGCGTGAACTCGTCCTGGCGAGACATGGCTGAGCGTCATGAATCGGTCGGGGCGGCGGAATCGGCCGCGACACAGCGGGGCATCTATCGGGCGGTGGTCGTGTGCGGTGAGCATCGGCTGCCGATGGAGCCGTTCGCGGTCGTCGGCACCCACCCGGCAGACGAATCCGGCCCGGTCGCAAGTCACGGAGGCTGAACGATTACTTGCCACGCCGCCAGAGGCGGGCGGTTTCGGCGATCTCCACCAGCAGGAAGTGTCTCGAGCGCCCCCGGAGCGCCGTCGCTGGCAGATCGCATGTGGTCCGCTTTTCCCGCTCCCGTGCGACATACCATTTGAACAGTCGGGGCGCGAGAAGGAGACTAAGTTCATGAGCCAGGAATCACCGATCATTGAAACCTGCCCGGCTCCCGACAGGGTTCTCCGCTTGCCGCTCGGGGGCACGTTTGGGGCGGCCGCATCGACGACGCTCCTGAAGTCGGCCGGGCTCGACCTGATCCGGCTCGTCATTCCCGCGGGCAAAGAGATCCCACCCCACCGGGTTCCCGGCGAGATCACGGTGCACTGCATCGAGGGGCACGTGGCATTCGAGCACGACGGCCGCGTGCTCGACCTACACGCCGGCGACCTGCTGCACCTCTGCCCGCAGGAGACCCATGCCCTCAAGGGCATCCTCGACTCGACGGTGCTCGTGACCCGGCTGCGTCCGCACGCCGACGAACTTCCCGAGACGTTCCCTGCCGGCTGAGCGAGGCGCGGCGATCGCTCGATGTCGAGGATGCCGTGGTATTGGAGGTTTTGCGGCAGCGAGGCACAACCAGCGAGCTTTCGGCCGATGAAACCGTCGGGCGGCTGTTGGCGGCCGTCAACAAGTCAGGGCGGTTCGGCAGGCTGTGCCGTGTGGCGTCGTCCGAGCCGCCGAGGGTGCGCGCCATGCTGGGTGCGATAGGGCAGCAGCTGAGGCGGTCGCCGCGGGAGCTCGGGCGGTTACGGAGTACCCTGAACCCGTTGTCGAAATTTGATTTCGGAAAACTGGCCGCCCTGAAGCATGCAGCTGAATGGCAGGCTCGACTGGAGCGGTCGCGTGCATCTGTTTCAGTGCGCTGATTCTGGCCCAACGGCCCCGGCAGCCCGTTGCTCGCCCAATTCACCAGCCTGGCGAAAGGCGGAAGTAAGCAGCGATTGCCGCAGTAATTTCCGCCGGATCGATGGAAGACCCAACTGTCGCTGCGAGCGAGCGGCTGATCTCTCCCCACTCCGGTGAAGTGACCGGAAACGAGTCGAGAAACCGCCTTATGTCCGCACGAATCTCTTCTGGCAATTCCGGCCCCGATGTCGCCGGAAGCGTGAGGGCCAGCCGAAACACGTCAGAGCGATGCTTTTTGATCTTCCGCGAGTCGATTTGCTCGCCCTGCGATAGACGGCGAGTCAGATCGAGCCAAGCGTATGCCTTGAGCGGTATCAGGGAGGTCGCATTCGCGATCGCAAGGCCATCGATCACGTCGTTGTGCTGCCGTACCAAGTCGTAATACGCGTCGTGCAGCAGGATCGCCGAGAGACTGTGGCGGTCGGGCGCGACCACGATGGGCATGATCTCGCCGGGTTCGAGTTCGAGGCGACCGACAGAGCGGCTGAACAGTTCGATTTCCGCCGGATAGCTCAGGCTGCTTGGCTCGGCAAACCGGTAGAGTTCCGGAGTGCCCGTTGACCGCTGGCGAATGCGATATCCGCCGTCGGATACGAACCGGCGCATCTCGCGGACGAAACTCTCGTCGAGTGCTTCGGCCAGCAGGACGATGTCGAGATCCTTGGTCGCCCGAAATGGCAGCCGCTGCCGCCCGAACCAGTCATCGCAGGCGGCTCCGCCGATCAGGACGAATAGGCCCTGAAACGAGCGAAAGCGTTCGCGGAAAAGTTCCAGGCCTACGACCATGAAATCCGTTTCAGGAGGCTTTCGAGTTGTTCCTGCACCCGCTCATCGGGCACTTGACGCAACGTGAGGTACACCGACAGTGGATCGGCGATGTCGCGATCGGTCAACGTGCAGGGATCGTACGACCAAGCCTCGATCTGCACGTCGGCCTCGTCCGGTTCGGCCACGATCCGAATTGTACGCCTTTCGACCGCTTCACGGACGGCAGGGGCGGCCATACAGAACGTGGGAACACGGTCATCCGTGATCTTTGTTGTTCGACAGAGGGCCGTCATTCCGGCAACCAAGGCTTTGGCGGGAGGCTTGTCCCATCGTGCCCAGTGGGACGTCCGTAACGGTGTGGCAAGCCAGGGCAGGGCCTTGTCCCACAGTTCGCGTCCGGCGAAACGAAACGCGAGCGAAATCGCTCGGCCGGTTTTTCGGGCATGGCACAGCCCTGCCGCCTCGAGTTCAACCCGCACTTTCGAGAGCATGATCGGCGAATAGCCGGTTGCCAAGGCGATGCGCCTGAGGGGCCAGCCATCGAGGTTCTCCCGCTCGAGATGGTAGAGCAAGACGACCTGTGCGGCGGGAGTGAGTCGCTTTGTGGCTTGCCTGCGCTGAAGGTTCTGTCGCTCCCGCAGATCCACGAGTGCAAGGGGCAGAAACGTCTGGCGTTCAGGGACGATGAAGGGCACCCGAAGTTGAATGAGCTTCTGCCGTGTCCGCGACTGCAGGCCGGGAAGCACGAGAACCGTCGGCTTCCCCAGGTCGCCTGTGATTACTTCGGCATGTGTCGCGTAGGTTGCGGCTGGCGTCGCGTCCTCGTGCGCGGTCTCGATGGCAAGAACCCAGTCCCGGCCCAGGATTCGAGCGCGGTAGCACCCGTACCGCGTACGGAGATAGAGCGGCAGTTTTTCGTGCGGTGCCTTCACCAACTCCGGGCGTTCACCGGTGAGGTCGGCAAGGTACGAGAGCAACGAGTCGGCGGGGGGCGGCATTCTATGTACCCTCGTAATGCACACTACACACGTCAAGTGTAGCATGAAAAACGGGTGTATAGAAGAGCGGGGTGAGCGGCGATTCCGCAGGCTTTTCTGTGGCGAAAACCGTTGTAAGCAGCGACTTCTTGATGGCTTTCGCATTTCGCGAAACACGAAGGTAGAATCTTCGTATGCACCTCAAACCCCAAGACCTTGTGGCCGCTCTCAAACTCGCTCTAGGCCCCTCGCTGACTTATCCCCAGTTGGCGGTCGGCCTCAGCCTGAGCCTTTCGGAGGCCCACGGCGCCGTTAAACGGGCACAGGCGGCAGGCCTTCTCCTCTCCGACCGCCAGCCGAACCGCCCGGCCATTCTCGAGTTTGTGGTCCACGGCGTCCGCTATGCGTTCCCTCCCGTGCGAGGCGGGATTACCCGAGGGATGCCCACGGCGCACGCGGTGCCGCCACTTGTGGAACTTATCGTTCAGGATAACGACCCTGTACCGGTGTGGCCCGATCCGCAGGGCGAGGCTCGTGGTGCATCTTTTGAGCCGCTTTACCGCGGGGCACCGAAGGCGGCGCGCGCGGATGCAAAGCTCTATCAGTGCTTGAGTCTCATCGACGCTCTTCGAGGAGGTCGGGCCCGAGAGCGGAAGCTGGCCAAAGAACATCTGACGAGGCTGCTCAATGGCTGACAGAGACACGCCGAATCTTGTGCTGCTCCGCGACGTGGCTCAGCGCATTGAGTCGCTCCTGCCCCGCCTGGCATTTCTGGGCGGGGTCGTGGTGGACCTTTTCGTGACCGAACCCTCGGCCCGGCCGAGCCGCGCAACCAAGGATGTAGATGTCGTCATCGATCTTCTTCACTACGGGCAGTACGCAGAGACCCTGCGCGAGGAACTCCTTCAGTTCGGCCTCGAAGAGGATATGACGAAAGGCGCCCCGCGCTGCCGCTGGCGATTCAGAGATGCACCAAGGCAAATCGTCGACATCATGCCGACGAAGGGCGATGTCTTGGGCTTCTCGACTGAGTGGTACGCCGAAGCCTTTCAGTCGGCCAAGCCGTTTCAAGTGCCTGGCGGCCCAGTGATTCGGCTGGTCACGCCGCCCTATTTCCTCGCGACAAAACTCACAGCCTTCCATGACCGAGGCAGGCAGGATCCGATGATCAGTCATGACCTCGAAGACATCATCACCGTGGTCGATGGCCGCGCATCGCTCGTCACGGAACTTGAGTCTGCGCCGCCCGAGGTGCGGGCGTTCGTCGCCGCCGCGTGGCAGGGGCTGTTGGAGACGGGTGGTTTGCCAGCCCTGCTCGAAGCCCACCTGGGCCCCGACGAAGCAAGCCAAGCGCGCGCGGGCCTCGTGTTGTCGCGAATCGAAGCCATGTCCCGCATCTCTCATCAGTGATCAAAAACGTCGTGCGGACGCCCTCAGTAGTTGACCCAATAGACGTGCAAACGATGCATGAAAAGGGTCAAGGAATCGAAAGTTTGCAGATGCGCGCGAGGGGCGTTATGATGCAGAAAAACAGGGGTTCCAGGATCTCGAGCCAGCCCCGCCGGAAGCGGCTGGGGGTCAAGAGGTCGCAGGCTGAAATCCTGTCGCCCCGACGTTTGTTTTTATGGGCCGCTGCACAAGGCTCTGGCGATGCCCGAGTTGTCGAGATTCTACGGCATCCGGATCACCATGAACTTCGTGGATCACGGGCCGCCGCATTTTCATGCGACGTATGGTGATCACGAAGCTCAGGTCAAGATTGCGACGGGCGAGGTTATCGGAGGCGATTTGCCTCGGCGGGCCGCTGCCCTCGTGAAGGAGTGGACCGATCTTCATCGATCGGAACTCGAGGCTAACTGGGCAAGACGTGAGAAACTTCTCCCCCTGACCAAGATCGATCCGCTCGTATGAAATCGGCCATCGACCGCATTCGGAGCCTCGCAGGTCATCGCCTGGAGATCGTCTATGCCGATGGACTTGCTGCGATTTTGGATTTCACTGCGTTCCTAGCCGAGCACGACGGGCCGATCGTCGAACCTCTGCGCGATGAAGCGACGTTCTCTTCTGTCCGGCTTGAGCACGGCGTGGCGACGTGGGCGACAGGATTCGACATCTGCCCGGACGTGCTCAGATTCTGGTGCGAACAGGGGTGTGTGCGTTCGGATCGGGAGACAGACGCCCATTTTGGGGTGCCGCGTCATCTTTCAGCGACGTGAAACGCAGGTGGAGGTCGCAGGTTTAAATCCTGTCTTGCCGACGTCCTGACCGTACTCGCAGCTCGGCTTCTTGAATCTGCACGACGGGGCGATTCCTGACGTTTTCAATCGCTCCCTTATCTGCCGGCGTCTTCGTCTGACGCTACGAAGCAGCCGAATCCGGCTTGATGTTCCCAGGTGAGAAGGCCGGCACGAGGTGCTCCCGCCTTTGAGCATACACCCCAGTCGTGCGCATACGGGTCAGTGAGTGGTATGAAGTACCGGCAACCACACGAGCAATCGGGGTAGTCGACGGCTGGATCAGCCCATCGATTCACTTTGCCCCCGTAGGCGTCGTAATCAGTGGGTAATACCTGGAGGCAGGCAAACAACTGTTTCGGCGCATTTGTCATCAATGCGAACCTCCTGTCTCGAGAAACGGAGCCGGGGCAAATATTCCGGTCGATCGTACCCAACTCGAACGTGTTTCCATACGAGAGCCTGGAGGTAGCGCGATGCTGCCTGCCGCCCGGCGATGCCAGCCTCGACCACGTTTGTGATCCGGCAGTAGGGCTGTTCGAACACGAGAACGACCAGTTCCCGGCTGTAGATCTTTGGTGTCGTGGTCCGGACGTGCTCGACGGCCGCAGCCATGAGCTGGCGAATCGAGCTGATCTTGGCAGTCGGCCATGGAGCCGTCCCTTCGATGCCTTGGAGCATGAACAGGATCAAGTCCCCGCGACCGGGAGCTCATGGCGTCGTCAAACTCACGCCGTTTGATTTCCTCGACCGGCTCGCCGATCTCGTGCCGCCGCCGCGCAAGCACCGGCATCGGTATCACGGCGTCTTTGCACCCAATCACAAGCTCAGGCCCGCCATCACGGCGCATGACAAAAGGGAACATCGGCAAGCGGCGCGAGGCTGTGGCCGGCGGGCATGCGGCCGGCGGTCGCGCTACGGGGGGCTGTTGTGACGCGAATCCGAATCAAAAGCCCCGCTCCCACGACACGTCACGGATCGCCTGGGCTAAACTGATGGTGAGGGTCGGGGAGGAGTTTCCGCTTGAGTGCCCGAACTGCGGCGGTGACATCCGGCTGATCGCGTTCAGACTGCTTTCCGAGTGCGAAACCATCCCTGGCCTTCGCTCTCTTGGCAACCTCCGGTTGCTGCGGACATCCTGTCCGCGAGCCGGGGCCGATCCGGAAAATCCTCACGCATCTTGGCGAACCGCTCGAGCCACCACCGGTGTCGCCCGCTCGTGGCCCGCCCACCGACTGGGGCGAACTCGTGTAGATCCATGACGATCGCGACGTCTTTCAAGCGACGGATAGACGAACTGCCCGCGATCGATATTCACAGCCTCTGAGCGGTGCCGGACGCGACCCACGCATGTCGGGAAACTGCGAACTGGGACGCGGTCTGCGCAGACGCGAGAAAAACGCCACCGAAGCGGGTGCGGGGCGTTACGAGAAACCCGCTCTGGACGCCCGGGCCGCTCCTCCCGAGGCTCACGAGTCGCTCATCGGCCGGAAGACCGCTCCGGAAGTGCCATTGACCGGGCTATCCATTGTCCAACGGTCACCATGCAGGAACTCCCACATGGTGACGGTTGGATCATCGCCGGCGGGGTTGGTCGGCTGGTCCGAGGAGGGTGGGGTGCTGCCGTTCCGCGTGGCAAGTACGGCTTGTCGCGACTATAATTCGTCAATGACGGCCGCGGCGGTTGATGTCGAGGGCGGCATACCGCGACTGTCGTCTCAGCAGCGAAAGGTGTGACCTCCAAGACGATCGCCGGAGCCATATTCATCACGGAGCGTATTTCAGATGGCCACGATCAGTTTTGATCTTCCCGACAACGTCGAACGGCATCTTGCCACGTTGTCTGAAAACGTGGACGCGGCGGCCAAGGAAGCTGCGGTCGTCGAGCTTTATCGGCAGGGACAGTTATCCCATGGCGCACTGGCCGAATGCCTGGGTATTTCACGCACAGAGGTTGACGCGCTCTTGCAGCGACACGGCGTTACCGAGGATTTGCCAACAGTCGCCGATTTTCGTGAGCAGTTGGAGGCGATTCGTATTCGCCTTCGACGATGATCGTCGTTTGCGACACATCGCCCGTGAACTATCTCGTTCTGATCAACGAGATTGATCTGCTGCCGCAGCTTTTCACGACAGTGGTTCTGCCGGCAGCTGTATTGACTGAGCTCCAGCACCCAAGGACCCCGCCTCAGGTTGCCTCATGGGCTCGCGACTTGCCGATGAGCGCCGCGACCACGTCCTTCTCCTATGACACTTTTCACCTTGGCGCCGACGACACGGACGCCAGTCGCCTCCGCCAGTTCCCCGTGCCGCAGCGACTCGATCGTGGTAGCGCGAGGTGCCGGAATGGCGGCCGTCCCGGCGAGGTCGGGCCAGAGTTGGGCCTGGACCTCAAGGTAAGTGCGAGCCAGGTCGAGCAGCTCCTACCGCTCGGGCATGCCGAAGTCGGCGCTTCGGACCCGCCCACGGCGGCAGGGGGGTGTGATTGAATTGCCTCCAGGGTGGAGCAGGGGGGCGGGCTCGAGTTCGCCCCCGTCGACTGCCTCCGCGTCTACGCCGAGACACCACGGGTAGAATTTTCAGCCCAGTTCTTCGAGGTCTGCAAGGTCCTTGAGTCGGCCTGCGGCACGCTTTGCTGTGCGCATGTCATCGAGCCCAAGCACGGGCACCGCAACCTCGCCAAACATCGCCATGATTCGATTTGGCCAGGCCGCGTCAAATTCCAGGCCCGTGACGCTCGTCATGATATCGATGCGGCTCGGCGCTAGGCCGATTTGGTAGAGCACGTCGGGCTCCGAAAAATCCTCCGCGTTCATCTTAGAAAGCGGGGCCCGGAAACGCTGCAAGGCCCGCCACGTGCGGCATGCATTGTCCGGCGTGGGCTTCACCCACAGATCGATATCAAGAGTGGCCCGCACGTGACCGTGGGCGGCGAGCGCATATGCACCGATGAGGAGGTATTCAACGGCCTCGTCTCGAAACGCTTTCAGAATTTCGACAAAATGCGGATTCATCCAGCAGAGCTCCGGTGAGGTCCCAAGCCTGTTTGGTCACCTTCCAGCACAGCTCGATCCGCTCGGACGGGGAGAGATGGGAGTAGTCGGCGTTTGGTTCTGGCTCACCGACCCGGCCAACCCACACGGGCCATTCCGACCGATCGGTGCCGGCCGGTTCGAGCTCCTTCGCTGTCGGAGTGTGCGAGTGGAGAGATGTCTCGGGCATACCTTAAGTTTACCACGGGACTGAAAACGGGACGGCACTGAAAACGGGACGCAGGACTTTTTGGTGCCGGGCGGGGGCTCGAGCGGTGTGACCTGCCCGCCTTAAGCGGCACCATAAATCCAGAGAGAGAATTCAGCCTCGGCCTGAAGCAGCTCCCGGAGACAGCCCAGGGCCGCCCTGACGTCCGTCTCCCGAACGCTCTTTACCCACGGCCGCTGGCCAGTGTCGTGGAATGTGGTAGCTGCGGTGGACATGTTGTCTCCGGGTTGAGGGTTGTAGGATGCGGATCCAGTCCGAGGCGGAATCTGAGTTTCAGGCAGGAGCCGCACGCCATGACGGTGTCGATCACCGAGTTTCGAGATGCCTGCGGCGCCGTGACCAAGCATCTTCACGCTCGCTACGGCGTCTCGGTGGAGGTGGCGAGCATCAAGCCGCCGCTGAAGGGCGATCTCGACGGCAGCCGGATTCTCGTGGCTAATCACAACACCGACGAGGAGCGGCTCTTCTTGGTGGCGCATCTCTTCGGCCACACGGTGCAGTGGAATGTGTCGGCCGAGTTGCGGCGGCTGGGAATGACCATGCCGGTGAAGCCGACCAGTGAAGAACTCGACGCGTTGGAGGCGTACGAGCGTGAAGCGTGCCGGTACAGCCAGCAGGCCCTCCATGAAGCGGGCGTACGAGCCCTCGATCAATGGCTCGCTGATTACTCCGCCTGTGATTTGGCGTTCCTGCGGCACCTCTACACGACGGGAGAACGCCGTGCCTTTCGGGAGTTCTGGACACCGGGCCAGCCGCTGATCGAGCCGCTCGGGATTCCCCCGTTCACGCCAACTCGATGGCGACGGCGTGAGCAGGCCATCGTTTTGTGAGGCTCTCTAGACCCATGAATCCGCGACGGGCGCCCCCTGCCGACATCACGCTCACGCCGATCACAGAGCCAGACTTTCCCGTGCTGCGTGAACTGGCCGACACGATCTGGCGGCAGCACTACGTGGGCATCATCTCAGTCGGCCAGATCGACTACATGCTGGCAGGAAGGTTCACTGACGAGGCCCTGCGAACGCACATGCAGGCCGCCCACAGGTGGCTCGAACTGCTGCGGGTCTCGGGCACACCGGTCGGCTACTGCGGCTATGAATTGGCGGACATGGACGGTGACCGAAGTGAAGCCAGTCCAGCCGTGATGAAACTCGGGCAACTTTATGTGCTCGAAACCCACCGCGGCATGGGGCTTGGTAGGTTTATGCTCGGCCACATCGAAGGCCGGGCGCGTGAACTAGGATGCCGATCGCTCTGGCTGCAGGTCAACAAGCAGAACACCGGGGCAATCGGGTTTTACAGGGCAGCAGGCTTCGAGGTCGTCCGGGAGGCCGTGTTCGACATCGGTGGCGGCTTCGTGATGGACGACTACGTGATGCAGAAGCACAAACAGTCTTGCCGTCAGCCCTGCCCACGCCGTCACGATCGACTGGGTGACGGTTGGCGATCCGGGGAACACGGCTGACACCTCCAACGAGACCTGCTACCCTCAGCGTCAGTTCGACTTCGGGAAGATGGCCGGCCTACGGCCTACGGCATTCAGGCGGTGGCACGGCCTACTCGCCAACCTGCTCGTGGTCTTTTCCCAGCATCCAACTCTCGGGCTGAATCCTGCGCAGCCAGTCTTGGACGTCGGGATCCTGCCCAAGTCCCCGAGAACGTGCTGCTCGTCAGGCTTCACTCTGCCGGCACCGGCACCGCGAGGGGGGGTTCGCCGGCGGCTGTCAGACTGACCGCTCCGCTCAGCACCCGTTGCCTGTCGGTGATCAGGATCTGAGCGTCCGGCGGCAGACGGCCGCCCTCGGTCCGCACCCTGAATTCATGCCGCACCCGGCCGGTCTCCGGCTCGACGATGTGGACTGCCCGCAGGCAGGTCGGGGTCACGCACACCCTCACGCAGGGCAACCTGTCAGCCAGCGTCTCCGGATGGCTTTCCAGGACGGAGACCTGCACATGGTCGGAAACGTCAGCGGGCGCCAGTGTGACCCGGATATCGGACCCTGGCAGGCCAGTCAGTTCCAGCCGGCGCTCCACGCCAGGCGTCAGGTCGGCGAGCGGCACGGCGACGTCCGGTGGTGTCTTCGTAAAGCGAAACCAGCCGCGGATCTCGGCCCGGTCGGCCGCTCGCGGCCAGTGGGCAGCCACGAGATCGAGCACCGGCACCGGTCGATTGGGCTGAAACGACAGGTCGTAGAAGACGAATGGTCCGCCGACCGCGCCGTCACCGGAACGGGGTGCCACCTCCACCCAACTCTCGACAGGCCGCGGTGAAAACTCTGCAGCGTTCGCATTTTGGATGGACAGTGGAAAACGGACCGAGTCGCCGATCCGTGAGGCCAGATGCGCCCCCACGAACAACAGCCGCTGCGGGTCGGCGGGGGCGAAGAGGTCTGTGCGGCTGTCTCGGAGCCCCTGCTCCGTGCCGCCATCATAGCGGCGGAATTCAAGCGTTCTCCCCCCCCGGACATAGAGATCAATCGCCTCGCCCCCCTCC
>Ga0209498_1000240_pt1 | contig 33177 bp, 28 predicted proteins | sample WalLakDeSediment_FD_184131 | JGI IMG/M metagenome (GOLD analysis project Ga0209498, IMG submission 184131) | Lake sediment microbial communities from Walker lake, Nevada to study Microbial Dark Matter (Phase II) - Walker Lake 11/02/13 Deep... | ecosystem: Environmental > Aquatic > Freshwater >...
TTGTGCAATACGGGTGTTCTCAATTAAATAGGCATACATCATATGATAAGGAGGGATCAAATCATTAGGTAGAATCTGCGATCTAAAAGCTGAAATTATTATCCCTCCCATGTTATAATCCCTTCCCAAAACCATATCTAACCAATGTTTCTGAATTGCATTTTCAACAAAATCAGAATCATCAACAGAACAAAATTCCTGAATTACATCAATATTATATGAAAAATAATTACCTCTATTGTGTGGATTTGGAACAGGAGGTCCAAAAGGAGGATCAGCTAAGTTTATAAATTGAGGATTAAGTCTTCCAAATCCTCCCACATTATTTAATGCTGTAAAAACTAAATTATTTATTAAATCCATAGTTTTTCTCTTTTGAATAATTTATGTGAAATATAATTGTCCATTTTATATAAATTAAAGAAATAATCATTTTTTAATTACAGGCTCAACTTTTTTTTCAAGATCAACAGATGTCTTGCGCCTAACAACAGCCGTTGATATTAAATTCTGATTATCATATGTAATTTGTCCTCTCTTTTTATCCTTACTCTGTTGTTCTCTTAATTCGGCTTCCAACTTTAATTTTTCTTCATTTAGTTGCTGAATGATTTCAATGAAATTATTTTTTCTAAGTTCATCCCAATTGCAATCTGAGATATATTTATCTCTTTGCTTTTTTGGTTCTGTTAATAGCAGTTCTTTATCACTAATACTCTGTATTAATTCTTCCAATAAATTTTTCATGATATTACATTTTTAGTTAATAATATTATTTAATTAATTTCAATTGCAAAGCCAAGTTTCGTCATCCATTCTTCCTGCAGCTTATAAAGAGGTGCGAGTTCCTGCTCACCTACTCCAATTTTATAACTAATAAGTGCAAGAAGCTTTATGGCTTCTTTCCATATCCAGGCATGTGAAGTAAACAGTGCCGGTCCGGCAATATATTCCAATTTTTCTAAAGATTTCGGACTTACACGCTCAGGAGGAATTATTTGAGATAATGATTGTCCGTTAAATGCACGGTAATGAGATTTTAGAATCAGAGAAACCGCTTCGGGCAATGCACTTACACACATCTTAATTAATTCAACAGAAGGATAACTTACAGTATCAATATTATAATTCTCTTTGAAAGTTGATTCCATATCATCCCACGCTCCAGTTCCATAAAATTGCCTGCACATTTCTAATCCCATTATTACTCTTACATAACTTATCGGATGAGGATCATGAGAATGATAAGCAAAAACTGAATCTTGTGTTCCGCTAACTACATCATGTAAAGCAGCCACAGATCCAAAACCAGTATGAACAAATGCAAATGCGTCTGCCGCTATTTCACTTGCCCAATTTGAAAATGCTGATCTTACTTCTTGAGAATAATTTGATAGCTTTGATTGAAATTCATTTGCAAGCTCATCATTCCAGTCTAAAATATGAGCAACCTGGTGTCCTGTTTCATGAATTATTGCAGTTGGTCTGAATAAATTATGCTGTGTAACTTTGATAGCGGCAATTGGACTAATATTTCCATCCCATAATCTTAAACCTGCTTTTAGAATTGAAGCTCCAATTCCTTTATCCACATAAGTGAGTACATAAGGAGGCTTTTTTCCAAGCGTTGTTAAGAGTTCTTCCATACTTTTTAAACATAGAATATCGCATGCTCTTAATAAAGCTGAAACATTTGCAGTTGTCCTTGAATTAAGAGCAATTGTATAGAAGTGAATGGTTTGTTCTGCTTTAAGATATTGTTCCCGGAGAATATTTATTCTTTGTCTTATTCTCTTTAAATCATCATCGGTTTCTGCAGATTGAAAATCTTCCTGAAGTAAAGAAGCTGAAGACAAGACTTTCGAAACGCTCTTTTGTAAAGATTCACGCAGCATTTTTCCCGTTGTATGTTCTATTCCCTGCCATCCAATAGCAGAAACCAAATGATCGAGAGCCGAAAGACGTGAAGCAGCCTGCAGCCAATGATTAACCTGACGGTTTAAAGATGATCTAATTGGATTTACTGCTGTTAACATTTTAAATATTATTTTATTTCTTAATCAAACTTTTTACCGGGAAAAATTTTCACTTCCGGTACAGGAATATTTGGTAAAGTAAGATTAGTAAGATTGCCTACTGATAGTTTACCTCTCACTGCATTAATAATGGTTCTTATAGTAGACATACCGGGAATATTCGACCAGATAATTTTAATTGTAACTCCATCATCTATTGCTGCTTGAGCTTGCTTGAATTCTGTAACCCTTGCCTTAAAATAATTTACAACCGCGCGATAAGCCTGTTCTGAAATTTTTTCTACAAGTTTTTCAATTATTTTTTTCAGAACTTCCTTACCTGCATTCAAAGCCAGAGAGCCTAAAGCAGCGAGTGGGGCAAAATCCTCTTCTTTAATATTATCCAGATACATTTCAGGAATTGATTCATGAACAATTTTTACCTTATGACAAACGTTCTTGATTAATAAATTATTAAGAACATTTCTTACAGAATTCCTGATTAAAATAGAAGCACCGATAAAATCGTTCCGGTTTAACCTCTCAACAATTGATTTTGCATCCTCTTCACTAAAGAAATAATTAAACTTAATCTCTGCACGTATAAAGTTAATAACACATTGAACGTCGCTTGATCTCGGGACAATTGTTATACGTTTAATAGTTTCCTGAACTTCAGAATCTCTTAGGTCTGACTTTCTTGAAATCTGAGGCAATTTCAATTTTGCACCATTAATTTCAAGAAAGTAAAACCGCTGACCTTGTTTAATATGCCGACGATTTTTAATGTCCTCATCAGTTAAATCTTTTCCAAGTCCTGGTTCTTTAAGCAAAACTGATGCTGCTTGTACTGTTAAGGGATGAATCTGAATCCAACCATAAGGTTGAGATGGTCCGAGTCCGGGAATATTTTCAGATCGGCTTATCCTGCTTAACAACGTACCATCTATGGCTTCATAAAGATGAACACGAGCTTCAATAGGTATTGAAATATCCAATCCCAGTTTATCACGCAAAAAATTAGTTAAAGGAATTCCCCTGAATGTAGTAACAGAATTAGCTGTTGAGGAGTCAATTGTAACAGGGAAAACATGTGTAAACTTCTTATAATAATGACGTGAACTTTTTCTTGGCATTAATATCCATAAGCCTGGCTGCCTGGATTTACGAAGTCCCGGTTTAATATATGATGATGGAAAATTATTTGCAGCTGCAGACTCAAAAGATTCGAGTAGCAAAGATGTTAAAGCTTCCTGATCATTTAATACTGATTCGTTTAAAGGACCAAGATTTTGAACAGTTTGTTCAATTGTGCTTGCAATTGCTTCATATGCTAACTCGCTACTTTCAGCCTCATAGGTTTCGAATCCAATTATTGACATCCCCACATCGATTATTTTAGAAGCAAGCGGTTTTGCCACGCTTTCAGGAATATATCTATCTATTAGCTTAGCCAACAACCCAGCCAGAAAATCTATAACTTTGGGTCTTCCTATGATTGTTATTGCCATTTTAATTATTGGCCGCGCTGCCATCAAAGCAACAGGAATGAATTCTTCAATTGATGGAATCGGAGATTCACCCTGTTTTAGATTCCTTAAATTGGTTATAAATTTTTTTCTTGCAAAAGAAAGTGATGGAATATTTAATCCGCTAGTTTCATAAGATATTTCTCTTTCATAAACTTCTGAGGAAGTCAGATAATCCTGAATTAAACTTTCACTTTGAGGTTCATCAGGTAAAAACAAAAGACTTACAATATTGTTATCTAATTCATATTGAATTGATTCAAGGTCGTCCCCCCCGGCACTTGCATTTTCATAAGATGAAGTTGTTTCCAGTTTCAAAAACTTCTTAGCTAAAGCCTGAGCCTGAGACTGATAGTTTTTTGGTAACTTATTAATTGCAAATCTTAATACCCTTTCCAGTAAAGGCTTTATAAATTTTTTTAATTTTCCTAATATTTGATTTATTGGTAATATTTTACCTACAGTACTAATACCTTTTTTTGCTAATTTAACACCAGCGTTAACTACTGACTTAGCCTTTTTAATAATAGAACCTAAAAATTGATCCTGTGCAGGTGATAATTGAATATGCTCTAGTTCAAACTTTTCAAATAATTGATCAATTTCTGATTCGTTATAATCAGCAAGATTATTTCCACTAAAGTGATTATTTATTTCGTCAAATATTCTCTCTGTTTCTTTTGTTAATGGTTCGAAATATTGATTTATTTGCTGTGTAACAAATGGGATATAATTTTCTCCCATTACAAACTCATCTGATATTCTGGAACTAAAGGTATCTTCTGCCTCAGCAACCAAATCGTAGAGTATTGTTTCAAAATCGGGATTATTTAACTCGGCCAGTAATTCTACAAATGCATCAGAAGATGGTGTTGATACTATACCACCTCCCTCTAATGTCTCATAAGTGAATCTGAATGGGCTTTCTAATTCACTAGGATATGACAAGATATGATTTTCAAATTTGTCTTCACTTTGAACCTGATAATCCGTAAAAGGAGTTTCAAATTCTGAAAGTTCAGTTCCATTGTTTGCAAATTTATCCATAGGATTTTTTTTATTTGTTTGGTGATTAGTTCTTTACAAATATAAAGGGTAATCAAAACAATTATCAATCCCCCTAAAGGGGGAATTTGAAAATTATTTATCAAAGAAAGTTTGATGATAATAATTAATTAGAGCAGCTGTATTCTTAGCACCGGTTTTTTCGAGAATATTTTTGCGATGTGATTTGACAGTTTCATAACTTATAAAAAGTTTGTCTGCAATTTCTTGAGTTGTGTGACCTAACATAATTAAACTTAGTATCTCTATCTCACGTATACTTAATTTATGATTTCTTATCTCGTACCCATTTTTTATTTTTTTATTAATGATGAAAGAAGCAGTATAGATATCCTTAACTTCAATATTCAAAGTAACATCTAAGCATATTCCTAAGGTTCTTAGCGAGGAGACAGATTCGCGCATTCTATTAAATAATATCTCCTCTGTTTCGACCGACCATTCGTTTGCAGTATAAAACTCGATTTCTTGCTTATCAAGATTAAGTCTCGCTTTCGAATAAATATTTACACAAAGATGTGCAGACATTATATTTTTAATAAATTAATTAGTGAGCTGCTGATTGTTTAAAGTTCGATGCTCCCTCCTCAAGCATCGTGTTTGCTGATGTTTCCCCAGCAATTTTAGTAAAAGTTAGTTCTGAAATAACAAGTGCAGAAACTAACCCCGAAACCGTTGTTAGTATCATTAGAAATTCATCCGAAATATCGACTGCATCCAAATTAGTTAAACCAGAAATTGCACTATTAATTACGGCTATAATTAAAGAACCCATCGCATATATATATATCAACATTAAAATTCCTACTATGATGGCTCCAAAAAACAACTTAGATGTCTTTTTCATTTTATTTCTCCTTTTATTTAAGAATTGTGCTATACCTTCACAAAACTATTTTGAGATAAGCATATGGATAAGCAAACCTCTCTGTTTTCCATTGAGCCCTTGTTTGATATACATCCCTTAGAAAACTTCAGAATTTTATTTAACTATTTGAATGACAATCACCTTAACAAAGTCTATACTACTGGTAGAAAACATTTCGATCGCAAGGCGATTCTTAGAGCCCTTATTTTTAAGAATCTTAAAAGCATACCAACATTAAGCGAGTTACGCTCTGCTTTAACTGATAATCCCAGTGCTGCCCTTCGCTGTGGTTTCGATTTTACTAAACCTACTCCATCAGTAGAAAGATTTTCAGATTTTCTCATCTCAACTGCTAATTCTGAGTTAGAACAAATCCGTATCAATCTTGTTAAAGAACTCATTGGGCTTAAAATTATTTCCGGTAATTATCTCTCTATTGACTCTTGCCCGATACCGGCTAAGGTTAAAGAAAACAATCTCAAGACTAATGTTAAGGGGCGCTTTAATAAAGAACGCATTTGTAAAGGTGATACCGATGCTAAACTTGGCTGCATTGTTACATTTGCTAAATCAAAGAAAGAAATTTCTTATTTCTGGGGCTATCGGGACCACGTTGTAATTGATGCCAAATCTGAATTACCTGTCTGGAATATTACTAAGCCGGCTAATGTTCAAGATTCTGTAATGTTCATTCCTGTTTTCAATTTAATTCAACAGAATTTTAACCTTAATGTTGATGTTGTTCTTGCTGATGGTATTTATGATACTTCGGCTATTCTGAATTATATTATCAATACTCTTAAAGCCAAGCCAAGAGTTGCTCAGAACATTCGTAATACTGCCAATCAACAAGAAATCAAATTTTCAAAGAGCGGTAATCCATTTTGCGATGCCTCTCTGGAAATGTTATCACGTGGTTCTTTCTATGACAAAAAACAAAATAGATACAGACATAAATGGGTTTGCCCTTTACATCATTCCAAAAAATATCAGTACCAGTATATCGTTTGCCCTGCATACCATCCAAAATTCTTTGCTAAGAAAGGATGTTACCGCTTAGTTCGTGTTGATGAAGATATTAGAACCAAAATTGATTATGGCTCTGATAGTTTTAAGAACGACTTTCATCTCCGAACCGGTTCTGAAAGAGTTTTCTCCAGGCTATTAGATATCTGTATGCAAAATCCTCCTGTATCCGGTTTATCTGCTATCAGCAATTATGTAACTATAGCTCATATAACCGTGCTACTCGTTGCTTTAACTGCTGCAAAAAACAATTTCAAAGATCAAATCCGATTCATCAAATCTTTCTTATCTAATTTTAATCCGGCTCATTGAGTTTTGTGAAGCCCTACGTTTTTTAATGAACGTGAGTCTCTTGACTCGTTATTTAGTATTAAAATTTTTTAGACGTCCAGCAAATAAAATAAATTTTGGAAGGGGGTAGTTATTAACTATGTTGCAAAAGCTTGAACTTATGTTGCATTTTTAATTTAAAATGCAAAAACCCTCTCGTTCTGAGAGGGTTTTAAGAGCTGGTGAACGGATTCGAACCGCCGACCGGCTGATTACAAATCAGCTGCTCTACCAGCTGAGCTACACCAGCATTTATCAATTCATTCAATCTGCATTAGTCATCTGCTCTGCAGATCAATCAGCCAGCTGCTTGTCTCGCCGTAATGTAATGAAGGCGGAAGCTACACCAGCTTAAAATTTTGTGTGCCAAAAATATTACTTTCCAACAATCTAAACAAGATGAAACTGCTTTCCAGCAAATTATTTATCAAACACCACTAAATCTTCAACCCAGAATAATTCGCAGCTACCGCCGGCTGTATCATCCCTTTTAAGCGAGCTTTTCCAGCGCCAGCCATCCGAAGTTGTAACCTCAACAAGATATCCCTTCATTTCTATCAAACTTCCTTTGTAAACATTATCAAACTTTTCCTCAACTGCCTCTTCACCTGGAATAATATGAACATTGGCACTGTTCAGACTTATTTCTCGCGCTGGTATTGGTAAAAATTCTGCTTTCCAGTGATACCATCTGTTCCTTTGAGTAATATCAATTTTATCAATTACACTCTGATCGGACATCGGTCCCCATCCAAGTGCTAAATCAAAAGGTGAAATATCACTTTCTTTTCCCAATGAAAAATTATTCCGGCTTAATACTCTTGCTTTAATATGATATTCAGCCAGTGCTTTGAGGTTGAACTCACCCACTTGCCATACTTTCTCTTCGCTAAGATTATTTTGTTTAGGTTGATCAGGTGCAATAACTCCAGCAGGATAAGTGATTACAGTTTCAGGGTAAAACAAATAAACTAAAACAATAACCAATAGCACTAAAGCAATCAGTCCTTTTTTCATTTATTTCTTCTCTCCGGATACAACAACATCAAAATAAATTTTGAATTGTACCATCTTCTGCCTGATTTTTTTAATCAACTCAAATCTGACTCCTTCATATTCAACTGTTTCATTAAGACTTAATATTTTCCCGCTTCTTTCAGCAATGAAACCCGCAACTGTATTATATTCATCAGATTCGGGAAGAGCTAAATTAAATACTTCATTAAAATCATTAATCTGCATTAGACCGAGGACAAAAAATTTGTTGTCGGGGAATTTGTAGTATTCTTTCTGGTCACTTACAAAGTCGCTTTTTATTCTCGCCAAAATATGAAAGAGCAATTTCAGCAGCAATAATAAATCCCGCAAAAATAACTGAGGCACTGAAAAGAATTAACTCAATAAAAATAAAGCTCATCTGTTTTGCATCGGATTAGAATTAGTTTTTCAGAATAATCGAATTTTATTCATTTTAACCAGTTAAAGATAATCATCAGCATATTAATAATATATGAACAATTGAATGGTAAAATCTAATTGGTTAAAATTGATTGTTCAAAAATTGATAGTTTCGGAGAAACAATGATTCCAAAAACAATAAAGCTAAAAGATAAATCCTTGCTCGAGATAATCTGGGAAGATGAGAGTAGAAGCTCAATTGCATTAAAGTATTTGAGAGATGAGTGTCCCTGTGCAACCTGTAAGGGTGAAACCGTTCTGCTTAAAACTTATCGTCCACCTGCGAATAAAATTATCACTCCCGAAATGTATCTGATAAAAAATATTGAAACCGTTGGTGAATATGCAATACAAATTACCTGGAAAGACGGGCATAGCACAGGGATTTATACCTATGATTACCTGCAGGAACTTGACAAGGGACAAGCGACTGAAAAAAAACAGGATTACGATAAACTTTTATGATTTCAAAGAGTGACCTTCAATATTACTCTTCACTGCTTTCAAAGAAACATCGCAAAGCTGAGAATAAATTTATTGTCGAAGGTGAGAAATCTGTTCTGGAAGGATTGAACAGCAGTTATAAATGCGAAGTTGTTTTTGTTACAAACAAATTTGCCGAGAACCACGAGGAGGCAATTGCTGAATTAGCAAAAGTGAAAAAGAAAATTGTTTCCTTGAAGCAAAAAGACTTTCTGAGAATTGCTGAAACAGAAACGCCGCAAGGTATAGCAGCAGTATTTGGAAAACCGAGGCTTTCATTTTCGCAGGCTTCTTTTACAGACGATAAAATTATCTTGATGCTTGATAATATTTCCGATCCGGGAAATCTTGGAACCATCATCAGAACCTGCGATTGGTTTGGAGTGAAAAACATTTTTTTAAGTGAAGACATCGTAGACTACACAAATCCAAAAGTGATACGTTCATCAATGGGATCTGTATTTCACGTTAACATTTGTGAAGACGTGAAACCAAATCTGTTAAATGATTTAAAGGGAAAGGGCTTTGAAATTATTTGTGCTGATACAGAAGGTGAAAATATTTTTACTTACCGAAGTGAAAAGAAAAAAATATTAATCCTTTCCAGCGAAGCTCACGGACCATCAAAAGAAATTGAAAAGTTGAGCGATAAAAAAATCTGCATTCCGCGAATTGGAAATGCCGAGTCGCTAAATGTCGCTTCTGCTGCTGCAGTATTACTTGCCCAATTAACGAAATGAAAAAGGCAATCTTTTACAGCCAATAATTCGACCTCTTAATTAGCTCAAGCTATAAATAATACTTTTTTAACAGTGCACAGTTCAAGAGAACTGTAATATGAAAACACTAACAAAATTTCGTAACTCAGGTCTCCTGACCTGAGATTATTTCACAGTTCAAGAGAACTGTGCTACGGATTATTATTTCAAAAGTATCATCTTCTTCGTTTGAATAAACGAACCACTTTCGATTCTATACAAGTAAATTCCACTAGCTAACCCGGAAGCATCAAATTGAATTTCGTAGTTACCTGCTTGCTTCAATTCATTCACCAGCGTTTTCACTTCCCTGCCGAGTATATCATAGATTTTTATTCTTACCAGATCAGGCTTGGTAATGCTGTAACGAATTGTCGTTGTTGGATTAAAAGGATTCGGATAGTTCTGAAAAAGATTATAATCTTCCGGCAGTGATGAAAGATCATCATCAACAGATACAATCGGAGGGATCGGTGGCAGTACAACTGATTCTTCGTCAGTTGAAATAGTATAAACCGCTGAACCATAAGCCGGCAAAGTAACACTGAAGTTTGCAAGTGCACTTCCAAGAACCTGGAAGCTGGAATCAGAATATAAATTATTTACCCAGTATGTTGAACCCTGATTAAAACCATTGGTGAATTTCAGGTTAGCTGTTGTTAAGTTCATAGTAACTGTCTTACTAGTGCTGCTGAAATTAGCAACGGTCAATCCATTTGAATCTTTCCAGGGACGGAGGAAGGCATAAACAATTCCATCAGTAGTTGTTATCCGATCGAAATCAGATTCATCAGAACTGTTTACCTGACCATCTCCGTTTGTATCCAGCTTGTGCTGAGAGAATGCAGGAAACTGTGTACGTATTTGTGCAATTCTCTGGTAATGAGGAGTGAGTAATTCTCTTCCGGAAAAATTCCAATTTATAATTCCTCTTCTGCGAACATTTAAATCAGGTTCACCGGGCTGTCCTAAACCTTTACCCCAGCCAACTTCCTGTCCGTTCATCATCATCGGCATTCCGGGTGCTGTGAAAATTACTGTTGCCATTGGCATTGTCTTTTCGAATGAATCGTAAACATAACTGATCCGATCTTCGTCCTGTGATTCCATAAATCTTAAAAAGTAAGAATTCTCTCCCGGATAATATCCATTATTATTCAATTGAGAATGCAAACCATTAACACCTGATGAGGTAAAGTTAAAACTTCGGATTGCATTAAAGTATAAACCAAAATCATAAGCTGCATCGAGACCACCATTCTTATCTGCATAAACCACTTCGGTTCCGATGCCAGTTCCGTCATCTTCACCAAGAAGTAATATATCAGGTTTGATATGTTTCAAAGAATTTCTTACAGGTATTCCCATATTGCTTTCACCATACTTTCTGTGAGGACCCCAGTAAACATCAAAACGGTAACCATCTATTCCAAATTCTCTAACCCAGTAGTCATAAACGTCAATCATATAATTTCGCGCATCAAGATCTCGCCAGTCATAATTCAACAATGCATCACTGAAGCCGCAGTAATAATAAATTCCCTGCGGAGTCATACATTGACCCAAACCATTTGTATTGTGAGCGATAAATTCTGTTTGATAATAATTCCAGTATTGCGAGTAATCCTTGTAAAGCAAAGCTTCCTGGGCAAATGGATGTTCCCGTCCGGTATGATTTGGAGTTATATCCTGAATTACTTTTATTCCAAGTTCGTGAGCCGCATCAACAAAATTTTTATAATCCTGATTTGTTCCTAAAGATGTTTCAACTTTTAAGAAATCTATTATGTTGTAACCAATATTAATTTGATTATCAATATTTCCCGGAACTTCAGTTACCGGCAGAACCCAGATTGTATTAAAGCCCATCGCTTTGATGTAAGGAAGATTTGCAATTGCCGCTTGAATTGTTCCGGCAGGAGTGAATGCTTTGAAGAACATCAAATAAATTCTCGCGGTCTTTACCCACTCAGGATTATCAGCATATCCCGCAATTTTTACATTTTCACTATCAGGGATAACAACAAAATAAGCTCTTGTTGAATCAAGATTATTATCCGGGTCTTCGACAATAAGTGACAAATAATATTCACCTGAGAGTGATGGTTTTGATATCATAATCTCTTCATTTATCTGACCATTTATTCCAAGCGATTGTGGATTACTTGAATCTTCTTTCCATAGATAAGTAAGAGGTTGACCATCAGGGTCTGTGCTGTTTGCGCCGCTTAATGTTAATGTGTTTCCATTTTGAGTGATATCAATCTGAGCTTTAGGAATGTGATTTACTTTGCGAATTATATTCAGCGTATCTGAAGTTTCTGTCTGTCCGCCAATTTCAGTTTTGATAACAAATTTATTATCACCTTCAAGCAAATAAATTATCTTGTTCAGTTTTCCTTGAGTAACCGTAACATTCCACGTCGAATCAAATCGCACAATTTGTGCAGAAGTTACTGTTGTATCAAATCCGCCATTTTGGTTGAAGATAGCTCCTTGCAACGGCCAGGATGTCTTCCAGGTTTCAGCGGGAAGAGTTAAAAACTGAATAACATTCGCCTGAACAGTGAAGGTTGTCGTATCTGCGCTTGAAGTCCCGACAGTGCTTTCTGCATAAAGTATAAGTTGATGCTCGCCATCACCGAGCGGTGTTGGAGGGGTAAACGAAATCTTTTTCGTTGATGGGTTGTACAAGCTGCCTATTCCGGTGTATTCATCATTATCAATTTTTATTTTTATCGTACTTGTATCAACACCCGATGAAATTGATGGAAATAAGTATGCAGTAATTTCAGGAAATCTTGTCCTTATAACTCCGGAAGCCGTTGTTGAATTTGGCAGCAAGTAGTGGATGGTAGGATTTCTGATAAACAAATACGAGTTATTATTATCATTTGGATTTTGTCTCGGATTTAACGGATCAGGAAACCAATTGCCATCATTAAATTTATATTGATAAGCACCGGGAATGCTAAAAGGTGCAGGAGGCGGATTCGGTCCGCCAACTCTGAGTTTTACGGTTTTATACCAGGTGTTTGTTCCTGCGTCATAACTCATTAAAGAATTTGAGTTAAGCACCCATCCGTTAAATTCTCCCGGGAGATAAACATTGGTTGGAGTGTTATTCGGATGATAATAGAATGTAACAAAAACACTGTCATCCTGTTGTGAAAATCCCAACTGAGTTATAACGAATAAAATCAATATTGTAGTTAACAATTTCATATAAGATTCCTTCGATGATTTAATTTATTTTTTTCCTAATATCTGAACAGTTACTTCTCTTCTTCTTGACCGATTATCGAAATCAACAAAAATAATTTGCTGCCAGGTTCCAAGAAGCAATCTTCCTCTCGTAAATGGAACTGTAAGCGATGCACCTTGAATTGCAGCTCTTACATGCGAGTGTCCGTTTCCATCATGCCAGGTATTATCGTGTTCATAGTTGATACTCGTTGGTGCAATTCTTTCAAAAAACTTTGGATAATCTTTAAGCAAACCTGGTTCGTATTCAATAGTTGTAATCCCGGCAGTTGAACCACCGGCAAATAAAAGAACATTTCCTTCCACAAAATTATTGTTAACGACTAGGTCACTAACTTTATCAGTTATATCAACTATATCGCAATTGCCTTTGGTTGATATACTAATTGAATAAGTTTCAATTTCCATGTAAACCTGATGTTAAATTATTAAATTTTCAACCGTTTAAAGTTACAAAAATTAGCACCAGATTGGCTTCTGATGAGCTTTTTCATTGGAAGTGTAGACCAAGGCTCTTAACTTTGCAGAGTAATTTTCAAACTAAAAAACAAGGAAACGATATGACTTCACAGGATTTCATAAAGCTTGAAGAAAAATACGGTGCTCATAACTATCATCCTATCGATGTTGTAATAGACAAAGGAAAAGGAGTTTGGGTATGGGATGTTGAAGGAAAAAAATATTTAGATTTTCTTTCAGCTTACTCGGCAGTTAACCAGGGACACTGCCATCCAAAAATTGTTAACGCATTAATTGAGCAATCACAAAAGCTAACTCTAACTTCTAGAGCATTTTACAACAGCGTTCTCGGTGAATATGAAAAATATATAACCGAATATTTTGGATATGATAAAGTACTGCCGATGAATACCGGCGTTGAAGGTGGTGAAACAGCATTCAAGCTTGCACGCAAATGGGCTTATACTGTTAAAGGAGTTCCAGAGAATAAAGCAAAAATAATTTTCTGCGAAGGAAACTTTCACGGTCGAACAATGATGGCAGTTTCAGCATCAAATGATCCTGATTGTAAAGATGGATATGGTCCATACCTGCCGGGAGTTGAGTTGATTCCATACAACAACATTCCTGCTCTTGAAAAAGCTCTTCAGGATCCGAATGTTTGTGCATTTCTTGTTGAACCAATTCAGGGTGAAGCCGGTGTAATGGTTCCTGATGAAGGTTATTTGAAGAAAGCATATGATTTATGTAAATCCAAAAATGTTCTCTTCATAGCTGATGAAGTTCAGACGGGTTTATGCAGAACAGGTAAACTTCTTGCCTGTGATCATGAAAATGTCAGACCGGATGTAGTAATTCTTGGTAAAGCATTATCTGGCGGTGTGATGCCGATATCAGCAGTACTTGCAGATGATGAGATTATGCTGACAATTAAACCTGGTCAGCACGGATCTACTTTCGGAGGAAATCCTCTGGCTGCAAAAGTTGCAATTGCTGCACTGCAGGTTTTGAAAGAAGAGAAGTTAGCTGAAAATGCTGACAAGCTGGGAAAATATTTCAGACAGGAAATGCAAAACATCGTTGATGAACTTGAGATCGTCACACTTGTAAGAGGAAAAGGTTTATTGAATGCAATAATAATTAAGCCAACAAAATCAGGAAAGACCGCATGGGATGTTTGCGTTGAGTTCAAGGAAAATGGATTGCTTGCAAAACCAACTCACGGTGATATAATTCGTTTCGCTCCTCCGCTTGTTATTACAAAAGAAGAAATTGATTTTGCAATTGAAACGATAAGAAAAGTATTAATGAAATTTGAGCACGAAGTCGTTGCGGTAGAAGCTTAAATCACAAGCCCTCGAGAAGAGGGCTTTTTATTTACCATTCAGGTAATTTTTTATTTCCTGATTTGTATCCTCAATTATCTTACTGAATTTTTCAATTCGTGCATTAACATTTACCCAGTCATTATTCTTTCCTGAAAGTTCAATGGCGTAAGCTTCATCTGCTACTTTGTTAGCACCGATCGAGTAACTCGAACCTTTTATCGAATGTGCAAGCTCAATAATTTTGGACATCTCATGGTTGCCGGAGAGTTTAACCAAACTTTTATTTTTTTCATCGAGATCTGACAAAAAGGATGTCAATAAATCCTTCTCAAATTCGCTATCACCAAGACTTACACTTTTTAACCTGTCTTTATCCAGGAGTACACTAATATCTTTTACTGATTCTGATTTTTGAAGTGAATCCTCCTTACGTATATCAAGCAAGATATCTATCTTTTTAACAAGGTCCTGACCAGATACAGGCTTGGAAATATAATCAGTCATTCCGGCATTTAAACATTTCTCTTTATCACCGATTAATGCATGAGCTGTTAGCGCGATAATCGGAATATCTTTTTTCGAATTTGGTAACTCACGAATTTTTCCGGTAGCGGTATAACCATCGACTTGTGGCATTTGAAGGTCCATCAGTATCAAATCATAATGATCATTTTTGATAGCGTTAAACGCTTCTGCTCCGTCATTGACTGCATCTACATTAAAACCATATGTATTTAAAATTTTAATGGTAACTTTTTGATTTATGAGATTATCTTCAGCGAGAAGTATTTTATATTTCTCCCGTTTCTTCTTAAAACCATTTCCGCTGTAATTACTGATGCTGCCCAAAAACTGACTTTCAATAGCTTCTTTTTCAGTTAGACTGGCACTTTTGGGTTCTTCCATATTCTGGACTTTGCACTTTACAGAAAAATTAAATGAACTTCCTTCTCCTTCACGGCTGCTCACATTAATTTTTCCACCAAGCAATTCAACATACTCTTTACATATTACCAAACCCAAACCTGTTCCACTTGACAACTGATCATAAAAATTACCAACCTGTGAATAAGGTTTAAACAAATCTTGCAATTTAGATTCCGGAATTCCGATACCTGTATCTTCAACAGCCGCTCTTAATTCAACTTCATCATCTGAAATTTTATTTGTCCGGATACTGATCTTTACTTCGCCATCCGATGTAAACTTGATTGCATTGTTTAAAAGATTTATGAATATCTGGCGCAGTTTTATCATATCACTAATTAAACGCGTTTCGGCAGAATCAGGGATATCCTTAATTATTCTTATGTTCTTTTCACTGGCTTTGATTGATACAACCGAAATCGACTGATCTATTACATTGATTAAATTAAACGGAACATAATCGGCTTTTATTTTACCTGCTTCAATTTTTGTTAAATCAAGTACTGAATTAATAATCTCCAACAGGGATTCCGCTGATTGACGTGCACTTGAGGAGAACATTTTTAGCTCGCCTTCATTTGAGTAAGCCCCGGCTTCGATTAAGGATAGGAAACCGATTATTCCGTTCATTGGCGTTCTGATCTCGTGACTTAAGTTAGCAAGTAATTTGCTCTTGGTACCGCTAACCCTCAACGCTTCCTGAGCAAGCTTCTCAGTCTTTTCCTTTTCTTTCCTTAGCATCTCTTCAATTTTAATTCGTTCCTCTTCTGCTTTAACCTGCTCGCTTATATCGTAAATATTTCCTTCCAGGATAATATCTCCATTTTCATTTTCAACTAATCTGTCATTTAATCTCACAACTGCAATTGAGCCGTCTCTTCTTTTTAATCTGATTCTCCAGTTTTCAACTTTGCCAGATTTTTTAAGCTCATCTATTAAACGCTTTCTGTCAGTTTCATCCGCATATATTGCATTTACTTCATTTCTCATCATTTCATTCTCATCTCTGTATCCAAATATTTGAGCCATGGATTTATTTATGGTTATCCATTTACCTTCAAGCGTTGACTGAAAAATTCCCTCAGATGAATTATCAATAATAGATCTGAATTTATATTCTGACTTTTTGATCTCCTGGTTTCGTTGTTCTTCAAGTAATCGCATCTTCAGATTCACAGCACAGGCAACAATAGATACAATGCTTAGTAATAGAACAAATAAAAATGCCTCCGGTACATAAGTGAAAGAGCCGGTTTTATTGTAAGTTAAATGCAAGGAAAGTGCAAAGATTAAATTATAGTACGCGCTGGCAATAATCTGATTCTTTAGTTGCCAGCTTAGAAACAGTGCTGAAGTCAATATCATCAAACCGCTTATACTGGCATTCAGAAGAATGGTAGTCGGAATAAAATAAATCATCATTCCGGAACTGATCACAACAGTCAGCAGAAGAATGTGTACAAGCAGAATGAATTTTCTTTCGGTAGTCTTAGGATTAATAAAAAATAATACTATGAGCGCAATAACCGCTGCTGGCAGTCTGACAATATAACTTTCGAATAAATAGTCCGGCGAATATTTCAACTCAAATATAAATGCCGATAAAATAAGGATGGCGGCGAGATAGACCATTATTCTGGGCGGAGCTTTAATCAGCCTTATCTCCTGGTCTTTTATTTCCTGCATTGATTTGAGATTAAAAAGCTGTAAGAAAGGATCAATAACATTTACTAAAAAATTTTTCATCTTTTGCTTGGAACTTCTAATCTGCTAACTTATTCCTGAAAAATAAATCTCTTAAAAGAATTCTATATAACTGCTTTTTTTATTAAATTTTGTATCAAAATAATACTTCACATATAGTGCCATTATGGACTTCTTGTATTCAATTGATTTAGCAATATTTTACTTATTCAATCATACCATTTCTACTGGATTTCTGGATAAATTCTTTTCCATTATTACTGATGTAAACAAGTGGTATATAGCTTATGTAATATTGATTAGCATTGCTTTCTTCAAGGGCGGAACGCGCGGAAAGATTGCAGTTTTGGGGCTCATCCTTCTGATTGTTGTTACTGATCAAACTGGCTACAGAATTTTAAAGGAATTCTTCGAACGAGTGAGACCTTGCAATGCTCTTGCCGATGCAATTACTCCGATGGGTTGTGCCGGTGGATATTCTTTCCCATCAAACCACGCATTAAACAATTTTGCAGCAGCAGTTTTTTTGTTAAGAATTTTTCCTGCATATACGTGGATTTTTATTACAGTTGCAATATTAATTTCAATTTCAAGAATTTATCTTGGAGTTCATTACCCTTCAGATGTACTGGGAGGAGCAATTATCGGAATTGGATTCGGTTATTTGTTTTCATTAGCTGCGTTAAAAGTTTTGAACTATCTCGAAAAAAAGGAAATTAAAAAAATTAAATGACTAAGCTTTTACTATTGTGTTTTTTATCATTTGTAAATCTATTCGCACAAGTTGACGATAATAGCAGGGATCATGGGAAATTAACTGTTGTAATTTTTGGCTTTAAGAATGAAGAGGGCAACTGCCGGTTCGCAATAGATGATTCAAAATTTGTTTATGAGCGTGAGGATTCTGTTTTTATTGGAAAAGTTTTACCCATAATTGATAAGCAGGTGATAGTTGTTATTGATTCTCTCGAATACGGTGAATATGCAATAAGAGTTTTTCACGATGAAAATGAAAATGAGAAAATTGACACTAATTTCCTTGGGATTCCAACAGAACGTTATGGTTATTCAAACGATGCCAGCAGCTGGTTTGGACCTCCTTCATGGGATAAAGCAAAATTTATTTTTGATCAACCGGAAATGTTACTTGAAATTAAAGTTGATTCATTTTTGTGATTCTTAATTAAGTTAAAACGGATTATGTCATCAATTGAAGAAAAAATAGTAGATAAATTCTTTTCCAGAATCGATAAAAAGCTAACGGATTGGATGGCAACTTATGGTCTGCTCATTCTCAGAATAGGTTTGGGAATTGTGTTTCTCTGGTTTGGCGTATTAAAATTCTTTGAAGGTCTAAGCCCTGCGGAAGACCTTGTAAGAAATACGATTTACTTTGTTGACCCTGATTTCTTTTTACCGATTTTGGCAGCCTGGGAATCATTGATCGGCATAGGTTTGATCACTGGAAAATTTCTTCGTGTTACTTTACTTCTTTTGTTTCTTCAGATGCCCGGAACAGCTCTGCCTATTATTATTCTTCCTGAGAAAGTATGGACAGTATTTCCGTTCGGATTAACTCTTGAAGGACAATACATTATTAAAAATCTCGTGCTCATTGGAGCCGGGTTAGTCATCGGTGCAACTGTGAGAGGCGGAGGTATACTAAGTGACTACAAAAGTTTAATCCGATAATAAAAATAGTGTTAATTACCAGCTAAATTATTTAATGAAAGTACTAAAACATCTTTTTGAAAATAACCGAAGGTGGGCATCAAATCAAAAGCAGCTCGATCCTGAATTCTTTCATAGATTATCACAACAGCAATCACCCGAATATCTCTGGATCGGATGTTCGGATAGCAGAGTACCTGCTAATGAAATTGTTGGGCTATTGCCCGGAGAACTTTTTGTTCACAGAAATGTTGCTAACCTTGTTGTAAAAAATGATTTGAATTGCCTGTCAGTAATTCAGTTTGCGATTGATGCGTTGAAAGTAAAGCATATTATAGTTTGCGGGCATTATGGCTGCGGCGGTGTAAAAGCAGTTCTTGATGATCTGAAAATTGGTTTGGTTGATAATTGGCTCGCAAATTTGCATCCGGTTAAAAATAAATTCTTGACTCATTTACTTGAAATAAAAGATGAAAGAACCCGTTTTAACAAGCTTTGCGAGGTGAATGTTATTGAACAGGTTTTTAACGTTTGTAAAACAGATACAGTTCAAAATGCCTGGAAGAGAAATCAGAGTTTATCGGTTCACGGGTGGATTTACGACATTAAAGATGGTCTGCTTCAGGACCTTGATGTATGTATTACAAATCCGAATGAACTTGAATCAGCACAGAAAGAAGGATCATTAAAAATTTTACAGATGTTAAATTGAATTCTGCTGAGCTGATTAATAAATTAACTCTGCTTAATGCAGTTCAGTCACCGCTTTGGGGGAAGATGACACCTCAGCATATGGTTGAGCATTTATACAAAGCTGTTCAGGCAAGCATAAATGAAATTGCTCTGGATATTTATTCGGAAGAAAGAAAAATCCAGGTTCTGAAAAAAATGTTCCTTGGCGACCGACCTTTACCGAAAGAGTTTATGAATCCTGCCATTGGTCCTGATTTGCTGGAACTTGAATTTGAAAATCTTAGTTCAGCAATAAAAGAACTGAAAAATGTTTTAGCCAGGTATGAAAAATATTTCTCAGGCAATTCGTCTGCAAAAACCATCCATCCGATATTCGGTTACTTAACAAAAGAAGAATGGGATATTTTCCATAAGAAACATTTTAAGCATCACCTTTCACAATTTGGTATATCCGATTAAACTTCGCTTTTTCCCTTCCTCATCGGGATTGACTTTTCGTTAATAACCGCTTTCTTTCCATCATTTATTATTTTAGTATTGGTATGAACAAAAATAGTTTTCAGATGAATACTTACAATACAAATCAAAAAACGGAGCCCCGAATCCGTCAAACTATCCGGAGCGACTTCAGGCAAACAAAAATCAAAGAAGAGTTCAAATCCGAGTACAAAGATTTAAAGCAATATTTTCTAACTGAAGAACGTAAAGAAAAGCTTGGAAGCATGAACAAATTCAAGAAATTTTTTATTCTTCCATGGTGGCTTCTTAAGGCAATGTATTTTCGATTGACGCCTTTCCGCAGAATTCTTCTTTTTATAGGTCTGATTATTCTTTTTGCTTCCGGAAATTTTGAATCATCAAAAGAAGGTACTTCGATTTCTTTGAATTTATCAGCAATATTATCAGGATTAATTTTTCTGTTCATCCTTGCACTTGAATTAAAAGATAAGCTTCTTGCAAAAACTGAACTTCAGGAAGGCAGAGCGATTCAGCAGGCATTGATGCCCGAGCAATCGCCTGAAGTAAATGGCTGGGATATCTGGCTGTTTACCCGTTCAGCAAATGATGTCGGCGGCGATCTTCTTGATTTTGTTCAAATTGATGAGAATAAATTTGGAGTTGCAGTTGGTGATGTTGCCGGCAAAGGTTTGAGTGCTGCACTGATGATGGCAAAGCTGCAGTCAACTATTCGTGCGCTTGTTTATGATATTCCCTCGCTTCAATCATTAGGTAATAAACTCAACACAATATTTCATAGAGACAGCCCATCCAAAATATTTGCTTCGTTAATTTATGTTGAGATCAATAGTGAATCGGGAAATTTAAAATTTATTAATGCAGGTCACTATCCGCCAATCATAGCAGGGAGCGAAAAGGTTGAACAATTAGAAAAAGATGCTCCGGCACTTGGTTTGATGAAAGAAGCAGTTTTTAATGAGCAATCTGTTGGTTTAACTCAAAATGTTTTTATGCTGATATATTCCGACGGACTAACTGAAGCTAAGAATATTAATGGAGAATTTTTTGGAGAAACACGCTTACATGAGCTGATGAAGAACAAACAGAATTTTACTGCAAAGCAGCTTGGCGAAATGATAATTGCTAATGTAGATTTCTTTATCGAAAAAGTTCCCGCTCACGATGATTTGACGCTGGCTGTGTTGAAGAAGGTTTGAGTAATTTCATCCTGAATTTATTTCAGGATCTGCAACGGATTCTAGAGGAGGACGAAGGCGTGAAGGGAGAAAAAGTTTTCTTATCAATTGTTAGTTTTGCACCACCCCGTCCGCCTGAGGCGGACACCCCTCCTCAGAGAGGAGGGGATAGTTTTTAATTTGTTATTGATTCTTGAAGTTTCTTTTTATTTCTTTTAATACATTATCCAGATTCAATAGTACTTCCTGGTTTTCAAACCTGATTACTTTTAATCCTTCTTTTTCTAGTATCTTACTTCTCTTCTCATCTTCTTTCATCGCGTTTTCATCGAAGTGAAAATCGCCATCAAGCTCAATTACTAATTTTTCTTCTGGACAGTAAAAATCAACAATGAATGATTTGATGCTTGATTGTCTTCTGAACTTTCTTTCTTCAAACTGACTGTTCTTTAAATATCCCCACAAAAAGGCTTCAGCCTGAGTTGGATTATTTCTTAAATGTTTTCTCTTATCTTTTAAATTTTTTCTGTTAAATGTTCGCATATTTAAAGTTATAAAAAGAGCGGGTAATTCCCCTCCTGCCTGAGGAGGGGACGAAGAGGTGGAGGGAGAAAAAGTTATCTTGTTAGTCGTCGGTGTTACACCACCCCGTCCGCCTGAGGCGGACACCCCTCCTCAGAGAGGAGGGGAAATTTTAAATTTTTATTTAACCACCATCATTTTTCGGGTTAATTCATTAGTCCCTGAAATAATTCTGTACATATAAAGTCCGCTGCTTATATTTTCAGCATTGAAAATTACCTCGTGAACACCTGCAGGATATTTTCCTTCGGCAATGGTTTCAATTTCTGCACCTAATGCATCAAACACCTTCAAGCTTATGAATGAAGCTTCCGGTAATTGAAAACTGATTGTTGTCGTCGGATTAAATGGATTCGGATAGTTCTGGCTGAGATCAAAAGTTTTAATAGTAAATAAATTCACTTCAACTATGTTTGAGTATTCAAATGAACCATCATAATCAACCTGCTTCAAGCGATAGTGATAAGTGCCGTCATAAAAAGGATAATCTTCAAAACGATAAAGATTTCGTTCTGTTGAATTTCCTCTGCCTTCCTTAAATCCTATCTCAATCCATTCAGCTTCACTTTCTTCTGAAGAAATATTTCTTCGTTCAATAAAAAATCCGAGATTATTCAGCTCTGAGGATGTTTCCCAGCTAAGAGTTACCTTGTCTTGATTCACATCCGCAGTAAAGTTACTGAGAGCAACAGGGATGATTGTTGAGTCTTCAATTATAGAAGCCCAAATACTTAATTGACCGCTTTGCAGCCGCATCCAGATAGGATAAATTTTCCCGTTCCAGGCAGCGATGTTTGAGTAATCACCAAAAAATACTCCGGATGTTGGAGTAAAAGAACTTTCGCTTATTTTAAAGTTGTCGAAAGTAGTTCCTCCATCAGTTGACTTTGCAACAAAAACATCTGTAGCTGCACCGGTTGTATTTCTTCTGTCATAAAAAACAAACCACAAATGACCAGTTGAAGGATCTATAGTTGACCAGACAAAAAACTGATGTCGGGTTGTGTTGTCATTATTTACTTTTGCAGGCGGAGACCAGGTGTTTCCGCCGTCAGTAGATTTGGAAAGAAATATATCAGTATTAGTAACTCCATTTCTCTGATCAGACCAGACGACATAAACGTGTCCTCTGTATGGTGAATTGCTTATATCGCACATTGTAATCGGAAAACCGTTGCATCGGTAAATTCCTGAAACATCAAAATCCCAACCGCCGGGCATATCAGAAACAAAAACATCAGCTCCCCAGGTTTCGCCGCCATCGGTTGATTTATCCAGAACAATTCCAACCGGACCAGCCCACGCAACATAAATTTCACCATTAGGTCCAACACAGGGAACAGCACCTTCAGTAGTATTATCACTATCAATACAGTCTCCGCTAACATCACTGATAACTTTCGCAGGACTCCAGGTCAAACCCTGATCGGTTGATTTTGAAAATCTTATTCGTGAGCTGTCATTCGGATTTGAACTGCCGTAATTATCAAATTCAGTCCAGGTTACATAAATTGTTCCCCGATATGGAGATTGAGAATGATCAACTGCCAGCCATTCTTTATCCTGTGCCTGCGGTTGAATACCCTGATAAACTCCAACTCCATCATTCCAGGTAAGTCCATTATCCGATGATCGCTGAACTACAATTCTATCGATCCACCAGCCGGATATTGGATTTGAAAGATGAGCATAATAAAGCATACCAAGACTGTCAAAAAGCACAACCGGATCACCCCAAACACCTAGAGAATTTGAAACCATTGTAGATTTAGTCCACGTCAAACCAGCATTGGTTGAACGGTAAAAACGATTTATGTTTGCTCCTCCTGCCAGAATATTCGGATCCAGAGGATTTATAGCGATGGTAACTTCATTTGGACTGCCGGCATTATCAATCAGTATATTCGGATATTGCGAAAAGATGTTAACCGAAGTTAAGAAAAAAAGAAGAAGAGAAAAGTAAATGAATGTTTTCATTTTAGTTCCTGCTGAAATTTAGTTTAAATTTAATTGCCGAATTAAGTTACGCACGATGTCATTCTGGTCGTCAGACTTCGACAAAGTCTAATCCCTCAGACCTCGTCGGTCTGACGAGACCGATGGGCGGACTCTGGCGAGCGACCCGCCAATTGGCGGGGAGTCCAGAATCTTTCAGTAATGTTTAGTTTTTTAGATTCCGGACAAGCCGGAATGACTGAATTTAACTTCTTGTGTAACTTTCTTAATTGATTAAAGATAATATTGATCAAGATTAGTTTTATTCCTTTAGTAATTTGTTTTTAACTCTACCGCCTTTTTTAATTGGATCATCTGGATAGCCAAGTTCTTTCCAATTTAACAAACTTTCACCGCCTTTGCCGTGGCAGGAAGTACACTTTAAAGCATTATCGGTACTGCCTACCATATGATTTAAAGGCCAGTACATTTTCGTTTCGACAAAATCAACATTACCAGAAAATTCCAGATTGATAGTCTGCATTCCCTGCTCAGATGCTTTTACCCAATCAAAATTTTCAGAATAACCATCTTCGCCATATATTCTTGGTATGATGAGAAGATTATTTGTGGGGTCGTACGGTTGTTTTGATTTTACAATTTTATACGGTGAGATTTTTGATTTGGGATCAGAAATTTTTCCGGCAGTTTTATTTATACCAATTGATTTTCCTTTTTCGGGTTTATTGTTTGGTTCATAAAAAACAGTTGAGCCGTTATCCCAGTAATATTCCGGTCTGATATTTTTTGCCCAGACTAACTCGCCAAAAGTCTTAAAGTAATTTACTTCTCCAAATTCATTTATTGTTGTTTCTTTATCCTGACCGGCTTTCGACCAATCCCAATGAGTAATTGCTGGTTCTGTTCTTGCATAATTTGGTATGTGGCAAGTCTGGCAGGAAATTGCTGCTGAATGTGTATTTAGTAATTCTTTTTTGTGAGGTTCTGAATCGTGACAATCTTCGCAGGATGCTTTACTGCCACCACCAATATTATGTCCTTTTATGCTATGACAATCACCACAGCCAAAACCTAAGCTGCCAATATGGAAATCAATTTCTTCTTCTGGATTGTTAAGGCTTTTATCCATTGCTACGCTTCTCATCAATACTCCACCACTGCCGCCAAAATGACACGAGCCGCAATTTTTATCAGCTCTCTTGCCAACACTCTGTGCTATTGCAAGTAAATCCATTTCTGCATCCGGCAAACCTGTTCCGAATGGAGATCGTTTATAAGTTCCTGTTTGATCATGACAGACAAGACAATCAATATTTTCAGCTGAATTAAATTCGAAAGAAGCATCTTTTCCATCGAATGGCAGATGACATTGAGTGCATTGATTTGATGCACCATCAACAGCAAAACAAAAATTATTAATTGGAATATGTTTACCATTAACTAAGTATGGCTCAACCAAAGTAAGTAAGTTACTTGTAAACCAGTTCCAGTGATTTGATTTCAATACTTCTTCGCCCGAATCATCATGACACATCAAGCACTCTTCGGTAACCTGTTGAACTGTTTCAAAAGGTCCGGAGACAAAGTCAGAATGATCTTGAGCTAATGCCGGGAAGTAAAGAATGAGCAGTAAGATTGGTATAAAAAATTTCATCGGTAATCCGGTATAATATTTCAACAAAGTGAAAAATCTTTTAACAAATCTACCAACTTTTTCGGTTAAAAGTTGCTTTTTGCTGATTATTTAATTGAAATAAGTAAGATATAGTTTCATTTTGATGGAATAATAATTGCAATTCTTAGTTATTTGAAATAAGTTTTAAGAAATAATTATTCATAACTGTGCAAAAAGTTAAAAACATATCGCTGCTTTATTTGCTTTTATATGCATCGGTTGTTTATGCACAAGAATCCACAATTCCTTATCCTGGCTCTTCACGGTCTTCTTCAGCTTCAAGCAACTATTCAGACTATGATATTTTATCATTCACTGACCAGGAAATATATCCATCGCCCAAAATGAAACTTGCAATGGCAAGCCAGCCAATATTTGTAAACAGTGAAAGACCATTGCCGGATGGAACAAGCTGGAGAAAATATTCTGATATAGACTATTTGAGATTAAGTTCAATGATTGGAGTTATGGCAACTGCAAACCTTGTTGCTTATATGTATCAGCGCCAGGTATGGTACACTGAAGAAACTTCTTCTTTCCATGCTATGGATTTTACCTACGACTGGAAAAAATACCAGCAGATGGACAAGTTTGGTCATTTTATGGATGCATATTTCACCAGCGATCTTTCCGGAAAGATATACAGATGGTCTGGTATTTCAGGTGATAATTCAGTTTGGTATGGAGCTCTGACAGGATGGATATGGATGCTTGAAATAGAAATTTCCGATGCATTCATGGCTGACTGGGGTTTTAGCTGGGGCGATATGCTTGCTAATACTGCCGGTTCAGCATTTTATGTTTTGCAGCAGTTCAACTATGATGCTCTTGGTGGAATTCATCCCAAGTTCAGCTGGCATAAATCTGATGCATGGAAAGAGATGAGATATACTAAAGATCCTAAAGCTTTAATTGAAGACTATGAAGGAATGACTTTCTGGTTAACTGTAAATCCTCACCATTATTTTCCTGCAAGCTGGAAAAAAACTTATCCCGAATGGCTTGCTCCTCTCGGATTAGCAGTTGGTGTTAGTGCAAAAGATATTAGCTGGGCTCCATTCGGAGGATATAAGGAGTACTTTATCGGTTTAGATGTTGACATTAGAAAATTACCAATATGGGGAGATTTAGGTTTAACAAAATTCATTGTCAGCGAAGTTAATTTCCTTCGATTGCCACTACCGGTCATCCGCTTTTCGTCTGAAGGCACCTGGTTTGGATTTTACTTTTAAGTAATCTCCGTCACATCTTTTTTTAATTTCTTTTACCTTCAATTATAACTAACTCAAGATAACTGTTTTTTTTGTAAACCGTTGAAACGGTTGTGATTCTTAATTTTTTTCTTATTAACCCACGGATTAATCCGTGGGCTAATGATACCCAAAACCTCCATTCTAATAACCGTTTTAACGGTTTTTAATTTTAGCTGATAATAGTTTTGCTATTTATTGCGGATATTTACTTTCAATAAAAATATTATTTGGAAGGAAAACAAATGTCAGTAGTGAATTCAAAGAAGATTAAATTCGATAAAAAAGCTGTAAGGGATTATATCTTTATAACAATTGGTGCTGCAATTATGGCTATCGGCATCGGTGTTTTTTTGGTTGATGCAAAAGTTGTCCCCGGAGGAGTGAGTGGTCTTTCCATGGCAGTCTATTATTTAACAGGTGGCGCATTCCCGATCGGTGTTACCATTTGGCTTTTAAATATACCGCTGTTCATCTGGGGTGTGAAAGAATTGGGAACTCAATTTGGTGCAAGAACCTTTGTAGGATTTACTTCGAACTCATTTTTCATTGATTTTTTCAGAGGCGAATTGCCTGGTCTGGACTTTATCCAGCTTCAAAACACCGAAACAATTTTAAAACTCCGCCAGGATGATTTTCTTTTTTTGATTTTACTTGGCGCAGCTTTGCTTGGAATTGGTTTAGGTATAGTATTTAAATTCAGAGGTTCCACTGCGGGAAGCGATATTGTAGCTGCAATAATGCAGAAGAGATTTGGCATCAAACCCGGAATGGCAATTATGATAATAGATTTCTTTGTAATCTGCCTTGCCGGATTAATAATTGAATTTAAAGACTTAGCCGGTGACAGGAGTGCAATGACTTTAACACTTTATGCACTGTTCCTGCTCTTTGTTTCAGGAAGACTCGTTGATGCAATAATAGATGGTTTCGATTATGCCCGTGCCGCATACATTATATCTGATAAAAACGATGAAATTGCTGAGGTAATAATGAAAGACTTCAGCAGAGGTGCAACTGCAATAAAAGCCCGGGGGATTTACAGAAATATTGACAGAGAAATTATATATACCGTGGTTGCCCTAAGAGAGCTTGGTAAACTTACAAATGCAATTAAGCAAATTGATCCGAATGCATTTGTAACGGTAAATAATGTTCATGAGGTTCTGGGAGAAGGATTTAGAAAAAGGATTTAAACTTAATATCAGACTGCTCCTATGGAGCTTGGATTTTGATTTGTATTTGTGCTACAAACAGGTCGTTCCTTCGGAACTCACGAGCATCTTTATTTCTTATCTTTTCAAACAGATAGCTCGTTCGGAACTTATTTATTCTTACTATCATAATTTAAATTGTTAAACACCATAGGTGTGACCTGTTTATAACATAAAGCCTAAAAACCAACCTGAGAAACACCGTAGGTGTGTCCTGTTTGTAATAAGCAAATTAAGACCAGCAGAAAGAGCGCCGTAGGTGCGACCTGTGTTTCTGAGATTTAAATACTAAACCGGAAAATTATCATCAGCTCGCTCCTATGGAGCTTGTATTTTTGTTTGAAATATTTTTACTACAAACATATCGTTCCTACGGAACTTCCATTTGAAAAAAATCCAAACAAGTGATTTTTCATAATAACACCATAGGTGTGACCTGTTTGTAATAAACAAATTGAGCCAAGCAGAAAGAGCGCCGTAGGTGCGACCTGTGTTTCTGAGATTTAAATACTAAACCGGAAAATTATCATCAGCTCGCTCCTATGGAGCTTGGATTTTTTGTTTCTATTTTTTTTCTACCCGCCTGCCGGACGGGCAGGCAAACAGGTCGTTCCTTCGGAACTCACTAGCATCTTTATTTCTTATCTTTTCAAACAGATAGCTCGTTCGGAACTTATTTTTTCTTACTTTCGTCGCGTCAATTGTTGAACACCGTAGGTGTGACCTGTTTATAACATAAAGCCTAAAAACCAACCTGGGAAACACAGTAGGTGTGATCTGTTTGTAATTAACACTTCAGACAAAAAGATGTAGCACCGTAGGTGCGACCTGTTGCAGTTTTTACCCGAGCTGAGATTTTAAAAAGTAAAATGTTTTATATGTTCCCCTTTTTCACCGATCTCGGTCATTGCTTCAACACCAATTTCAAGATGCACATCTGAATATTTCTTAGTTATTTCACTATCAGATTTTTCAGTCTTTATTCCCTCGGGAAGCATCGGCACATCAGACACCAATAACAATGCACCGCGCGGAATTTCATTAACTAACCCAACTATAAACAGTGTCGCTGTTTCCATATCGATTGCAATAGTCGAGAGCTTGCGAAGATAATTTTTGAATTCATCATCCCATTCCCATAATCTTCTGTTGGTTGTATAAACGACACCTGTTCTATATTCAAATCCTCGCTGAACAATTTTATCAGAAACAAATTTATGCAGCTTGAATGAAGGAAGAGCGGGAACTTCCGGAGGTTTATAATCATTACTTGTTCCCTCACCTCTTATTGCCGCTGTTGGAAGAATAAAATGTCCAAGCTCAGTAGATTTTTTCAGACCGCCGCACTTACCAAGGAACAAAACTCCTTTAGGTGCTCGTGCTGAAAGAAGATCCATAATAGTTGCAGCGTTTGCTGAACCAATTCCAAAATTTATGATCGACAAACCATCTGAGTTTGTAGCTGTCTGCATCGGTTTGCCGAGACCTTTTATATCAGTCTTAAACTTAGCCGCAAACTTCTCAACATAATCATCAAAGTTGGTGAGCAGCATATAATCGCCAAACTCATCTATCTTTGTTCCGGTGTAACGTGGAAGCCAGTTTTTTGCAATATCAAGTTTTGTTTTCATTCTGAGCGAAAAATAATCAATTTTATACTAATACTTGCTTTTAAGGAAAATATTTATTTAGTTTGTAAAAAAAATCTGGGGGTTAGATATGAAAAAAATAATTTTATCAGCGATTCTCGTTTCATCTTTATCACTCGCACAGATTCAGCAGTTCGAATCTACATTCACCTTCAAAAATGAACTTAATAATTCACAATCACTAATATTCGGATACGATCCCTACGGGACTGATGGACTTGATCCACAATTAAGTGAAGTAGTCGTTCCGCAAGTTCCGCCCGGAGAATTTGGAGTGAGATTTCAGTTACCAATCGATACTTCAATCTACACAGTTAAAGATATTCGCTACGGTTGCGGGCAGCCATTCTATTACGAACATCTTGTTGACTTAAGTTATGCGACCGGTTCAAACACTATTCACATTTTCTGGACATGGGATTGGGGACTGTATATGTTCGACTTCAAAGATCCATTTACAGGTATAACTTTAGCACACTATGAGTTATTTTATGATTCAACGCACTTCATCATTCCAACTTCACTGGAAAAAATAATCATTGGAGTTTACTATGACGGACCATTATCCTGGCCGATGTTTAATATAGTTTCACCAAATGGGGGTGATACACTAGTTGGTGGAGAATACCACAACATCACTTGGCTGACAAATTGGTGGGTGCCAACTGGTAAACTTGAGTATTCCCTGAATGGTGGGACTGACTGGATTTTAATAACTGACAGTCTTCCTTATCCAAATATGAATTATCAGTGGTTAGTCCCTTATGTAAATTCTAGTAGCTGCCTGGTGAGAGTTGGTGATTATCCATGTTATTATGGTCAATCAAATAATTTCTTCACAATTACTTACCCGGTAAATGTTGAAGAAGAACAAGATTTGCCAACAGAATTTTCACTATCACAGAATTATCCAAATCCGTTTAATTCCTCTACAACAATTGCCTATGGTTTGCCTAGAGCAACATATGTTTCGTTTATCGTCTATGATTGCTTGGGAAACAATGTTCGAACCTTAGTTAATGAAGTTCAGGAAGCCGGGGCACATTATGTTGTATTTGAATCAAATAATCTTTCCAGTGGAATATACTTCATGAGAATTCGGGCAGACAATTGGGATGAAACGAAACGAATAATTATTTTAAAATAAGAGTAAGACGTCGACTAAATCTCACTCTTTCTCTTACTCATACTCTTTCAGCCGAGGGCTGATTCGCCTCTGGCGGAAATCTTACTCACTCAGTGTATTGCTCAATCACTTTTATAATGTGTGCTTCACAAACTTTGCAGAAGGGTCGCTCACCCTTTGAGAACATAATACAATCGAGCATCGGGCGATACATTCCGTTCGCGACATAACCTGCACCTTCAAATGCACCAACCTTTCCATAGTTTGCATTTTTCCTGAGATACGAATCAACCAGATCTGAATGTTCTTTATCTTTCTTTGCGTATGCATCTTCTGCTGCTTTTATTATTTCAGGAGACTGGCGTTCTCTTTTCAACTGTGCGGTTCTTTTATTCATCTCTCTTCTTTCAGCCTGCCATTTGTAATCCATAGAGTCGTATTTTGCTTTATCCCATTTAGAAGGAATTTCAATTCCCGGAGTTACAAATTCATTCCACTTAATATTTTGGGGATCAGAAAGTGCTGTTATATTTGGCTCAAGAGGTTCAAGTCCCGCCGGATAAAAATCTGTGTATTGAACATCTGAAGTGTAGTACTCATCAGCAAGTCCAGCGAAAGAATGACCAAACTCATGAAGGAAGAGATAATCTCTGAATTGGTTCTCTGTCGTAAACGTGCAGAAGAAATTATAAATACCGCCGCCTCCATAACGTGCGTGATTTATCATTATATAAATTGCATCATAAGGAACGTGAGCTGCAAGATCTCTTACAGCTTTGTTATCTTCAGTCAGAATATATCTTTCCGAACCCATCGAATTAAAAGTGCAGTTGAGCACTGTGTTCGAATAAAGATTTGCGGGCGGCTCATCAATACCGCTGTCTTCCGAAGGTTTATAAACACCATAAATATTAAACTTATCGTGATGTGATTTATACGGTTCCATTCCAAAAAATACATCAGTAAAATGTTTCAGGTCTTTTTCGAATTTATTTTTTTCATCTATTGTGTAACCTTCACCAAGGATTACGACATCAACTCTGTTGTGAGGATCTCCATTTGAATCAGCGTTATAAACTTTAACCATTTTATCTTTCACCTGATCCCTGATGATCATAATATCAGAAGGATCGATTTCTTTTTCAAAAAACTCAAAGAGATTTTGTTTTGCATCTCGTCTTTCCATCACAAATACAATTTTGTTCTTTGGATAAGGAATTATCGCTGTTTCGTGAAAAGTTTTCTTAACACCATCAATACCTTCGCTGCTGGTTTTATATTCACCGAAGTAACTGTCAAATCCCCTAGAATAAATTAATTCCTCCGAAGCTGCATCATAAATTTTCACACAATATCTTCCTAGATTCATTTCATCAATGAGATGAACTCTGCTTCCAGCCCAGATTCCGTATTTATAAATCTGATCAAGTGTAATGAACTCATCAGTAGCATCACCGACGTGGTAGTAATCTATTCGCATCGTTTCATCAATAAAATATTTATTGAAATTTCCGAAATCCTGAGCTGATACAGATATGATAAGAAGTAAAAATAGAATTGGGATTAAACTTAACATTTTCATTTTATTCCTCTCTTGGATGAATCAAAATTATTATTGCAAAGATATTGAATTTTAATTAGACTGGATTCCAGATACTGGATACTTGAAGCTGGATGCTAGAGACCAGATACCAGATTTCTGAAGCTAAAATGCTTTTAAGTTCTAAATTCGCAAGAAGATTACATTTCGAAATTCTGATTTCAAGATGTTACCCTCTAACTACCCCAAAATGCGGATTTTCTCGCCAAAAAGCCTTAAATTTGATACAGATTTTATAGAATTTAATCCAACCAAAAAACCAAAGGAGATTCTTTATGGCTCGCAAAAATGTTTTGATTATGGGTGCGGCTGGTCGCGACTTTCATAACTTTAATGTGTTCTACAGAAACAACAGATCATACAACGTTGTTGCATTTACTGCAACTCAAATCCCAAATATTGAGGGAAGAACTTATCCGAAACAGCTTTCAGGAAAGTTGTATCCTAAAGGAATAAAGATTTATGAAGAAAAGTATCTCGAAAAATTAATTAAAGATTTAAAAGTTGATGAAGTTGTGTTTTCATATTCTGATGTACCTTTTGATTATGTGATGGCAAAAGCCTCTGTTGTTAATGCAGCAGGAATTTCATTCCGATTACTCGGTGCGGCTGAGACACAAGTAAAAAGTAAAAAACCTGTTGTTGCAGTTTTAGCAGTAAGAACCGGTGCCGGAAAATCCCAGACATCCAGAAAAATTGTAAAAGTTTTAACCGAAGCAGGAAAAAAAGTTGTTGCAATCAGACACCCAATGCCTTATGGTGATCTGGCAAAACAAAAAGTTCAAAGATTTGCAACTTATGCTGACTTGAAAAAACATAACTGCACAATTGAAGAAATTGAAGAGTATGAACCACACGTAGCTCGCGGCGGTGTTATTTATGCCGGAGTTGA